>TARA_B100001057_G_scaffold196527_1_pt1 | contig 102168 bp, 91 predicted proteins | sample TARA_B100001057 | Tara Oceans TARA_B100001057 (sample SAMEA2621839) | marine metagenome | biome: marine biome (ENVO:00000447); feature: surface water layer (ENVO:00002042); material: "saline water (ENVO:00002010), including plankton (ENVO:xxxxxxxx)" | depth 5 m | reverse complement strand
TGCTGAAGAAGCTCCTGCTGCTGATGAGGCTCCTGCTGCTGATGAGGGTGAGCAGCCCGGTAAATAAAAGAGCTAGACAGTTCAAGTTTTACTGAATTTACAACCAAAGTTTATTATGTCCAATAGCTTGAGACAAATTGGAAAAATTTTTAAAGCTCACGGCTTAAGAGGAGATGTAAAAATTTACTCCATCTTAGATTTAATGCAGTTTATAAAACCTGATGATTTCATTTACATTAATAATGATGAAAATTATATACCATTTAAGATAAAAGAATTAAAACATTTTAAAAAAAACATTTATTTAGTTTCTTTTAAAGAAATCGACCATATTCAAAAAATTGAGAATTTAATTAACTGTGAAATTTTTTCTAAAAATGAAAAAATTTTTAATGCTGAGGAAAAAAATTATCATGGCTTTGAGGTTGAGGATATTAAATTTGGAAATATTGGAAAAGTCTCAAACAAAATTCAAGCATCCAACTATTCAGTTCTAATTGTTAGAAAAGAGAATAGAGAAGTTTTTATACCTATGCATGATAACTTTATTCTTGAAATTAATGGCGAAAAAATTAAGGTCAAGATTAATGAAGATTTACTAAACCTCAACAACTGATTCTTTAAAATTAATTTTATGATCTTCTAGTTCCTTTAAAATAGGCTCATAAATCATTGAAATATCAGGAATTTTTACTCCACAATAATTAATTTTATTTTCTAGAATTAATCTAGTAGCAATAGCGAGTGGAAGACCAACAGTTTTTGACATTGCTGAAAAATTTTCATCACCATAAACAACAAGAGTTGATTTTTTATTTAAAAGTCTATTATTTTTTAGGTACTCAAAATCGTGTTGCATTACAATCATATCTTTGTCTTTTTCCTCAAAGTTCCATTTTTTGACTAAAAGACTTTCAATGACTTGAGCTAAAGTCATTTTTTCATTCTTCAATCTCCTATTACAAGTAAATAGTTCTGTCCACAATAACTTATTGTAAGTTTCCTCACTGATTTTTCTAGAAATTTTTAATTCAATTTCTTTTTTGAGATCAATAACATTGTCTTTATTAAATAATTGAGACAAAATTAAATCCTTATAGCTTTTATTAAATGTATCAAAATAAACTTCATCGTCTGTGAGTCCTAACAAAGCAATTATCTCCCACGACTCACAAAATCCTTTTCTCCTCAACGTACCTCTAAACATAGTATCAATCTCATCTAGACCGTATAGTTTGATATACTTAAGTGAGTCTCTGTTCGCATATGAATCAAAATCACCCAGTTGATCGATGTTTATCTTTTCTGTTTGGTTAAAAATATCTGGATATTTTACTTGAATAATTTTATTATTTCTTAAAAACTTTGCCTGTCCTTTTGCTGCAAGAACAACATTTCTTGGGTTCCAAGTAAACTTGTAGTTCCAGGGATTGTTATCATATTTTGGATGAATAAGGCCCCCACAATGTGATTTAAAAGATTTGATCTTTCCATTGTCATTTTTTATTTCACTTATAAGCTTCAGTGCTGACATATGATCAAGACCTGGATCTAATCCAACTTCGTTCAAAAAAAGCAGATTTTTCTTTTTTACTTCATAATCTAATTTCATTAATTCGTCTGAAATATATGACGCTGTTACTAGGTTAATATTAGATTTTAGACATTCAATTGCTATCAATAAATGATATTTTGCTGGTAACATTGAAATTACAATTGACTGATTAATGACTATTTTTTCTCTTTGCTTCTTGTCATTAACATCAAAAATTTTAGTTTTAATTTTTGGATATTTTTTTGTAAAAAATTTTAGATTTTTAGTATCGAAATCAGAAATTTGAATAACGAAATTTTTTGACATGCAATAATTGTACAAGTAATCAATCAAACTCGTTGATGACTTACCACATCCAATAATCAATATTTTTTTCAATTTTTTTTGGCTAATGTATTATTTTTACTCTAAATATATAAATTGAATTTGCTACAATTTAAAATTTCTGTTTCCTTTTTTATTATTTCGATAATTTCATCTGCAATAGGTTCACATTTTCTTGAATTACATCTAGACGATTCTCAAACTAAATCTTTTGAAATAGCTAATAGATACCTGATTTACAATTCTATCTTAATAATGATTTTAAGTTTGAATGTCACCAAAATTTTGAAGATTAATAATATTGTGAAACTTTACATAATTGGAACAATTTTATTCTCATTTTCAATATACTTAAATATAGCGTTATCAAAACTTGACATCAACGTATTACTTTTTAGATTAATTACACCTTTTGGTGCCATTTTAAAAATAGCAAGCCTGATTGCACTAATTCTTTTTTCAAAAAAAAAGATTAATTAATTTTTTAAAGTCTTATTTTTTTTGCTTTAACTTTGTACGCTTATAAATTATATTTATGAGTGAAAATTCTCAAGATTCATATTCCGAACAACTATCTAGCATAGGTATTCTTAGCTCAAACATCAAATTTAATTTTTCGTCCAAACAATTATCTGAAATATCTGTAAAAAAGAAGCAGGCTAAATTAACTTCAACAAATGCTATTTCAATTAATACTGGCAAATTTACTGGTAGATCTCCTGAAGATAGATTTATTGTAGAAGATGAAAACACCAAAGATCATATTTGGTGGGGAGATATTAATAAACCATTTAATTCAGAAAAATTTGATTTACTACAACAAAAAGTATGTGATTATTTAAACAAAAGAGATGAGTTGTTTGTAAGAGATGCCTTTGCATGTGCAAATGAAAAATATAAGTTGAATATTAGAGTTGTTAACGAATATTCTTGGAGTAACCTATTTGCTTTAAATATGTTTCTTAGACCTTCAAAAGATGAAAAAAATCAAAAAATTGATTGGACTATTTTGAACGCTCCAGGCTTTGAAGCTGACCCTAAAGTAGATGGTACAAGACAAAAAAACTTTGCTGTTATCAATTTTACTAAAAAAATTATTATTATTGGAGGTACAGGCTACACTGGAGAAATTAAAAAAGGGATCTTTTCTGCTCTGAATTTTATTTTACCACATGATCACGATGTTTTATCGATGCACTGTAGCGCAAATACTGGAAAAAAAGGTGATACAGCAATATTTTTTGGACTTTCAGGTACTGGAAAAACAACTTTAAGTGCGGATTCTAACAGAAAATTAATTGGAGACGATGAACATGGATGGGATGATGATTCGATCTTCAATTTTGAAGGTGGTTGTTATGCAAAATGCATTGACTTATCTGAAGAAAAAGAACCTGATATATTTAATGCAATAAAACAGGGGGCATTGCTAGAAAATATCGGTTTCCAAGGCAATTCAAATATAGTAGACTTCTCAAATACTGAAATTACAGAAAACACAAGGGTTTCATACCCAATTGAACATATTAGTAACATTGCTGTACCCTCAGTAGGAAAAAATCCTAATAATATTTTCTTCTTAACAGCTGATGCCTTTGGCGTTCTTCCTCCCATATCAAAACTTAGTAAAGGTCAAGCAATGTATCATTTCATCTCTGGTTATACTGCAAAAGTTGCAGGTACTGAGACAGGTATTGATGAACCTCAAACAACATTTTCTGCTTGCTTTGGAGCACCATTTATGCCACTTCACCCCACAAAATATGCTGAAATGTTAGGAGAAAAGATGAAAAATACTAACGTTAATGTGTGGTTAGTTAACACAGGTTGGTCAGGTGGTGAATATGGTCAAGGTAAAAGAATTAAACTTTCATACACTAGATCAATGATCAGTGCTGCATTAAATGGTGAGCTTGAAAAAGTTGAATTTACTAAACACTCAATCTTTGGTGTAAGAATACCAAAAAGTTGCGGTGGTGTTCCATCTGAAATTTTATCTCCAAGAAACACATGGATTGACGAAGATAAGTACGATAAAAAGGCCAATGAACTTGCAAAAGCATTCATTAAAAATTTCGAAAAATTTGCCAATCATGCAAACACTGAAATTTTAGAATCTGCTCCAGTCCCAAAATAAAAATCAATTTCTTTAAATGCAACTATTTTTCAATGAATCAACAAAGAAAAATTTTCATCTTTCTAAAGATGAATCAAAGCACGTCATAAAAGTTCTAAGAAAAAAAGAAGGAGATTTATTAGATTTCACCGACGGTAACGGTAATCACCAAATTGGAGAAGTCTTAAAAGTTAACAATAATGAAGTTAATATTCTAATTAAAAGAATTATAAAGAAGAAAAGACTTCACAACTATGAGCTCAACATTTATATTGCTCCAACAAAAAATTCAAAAAGATTTGAATGGTTTTTAGAGAAGTCAACTGAAATAGGAATAGACAATATAATACCCATATTTTGCATCAACAGTGAAAGAAAAAAAATTAATATTAAAAGATGTAAGAATATTTTAATATCTGCACTTAAGCAATCTAAAAGACATTATTTACCGAAACTTCACGAGCCAATTAAATTCGATAAAATATTTAGCAATAAAATCAATGGTGATAAGTATATTGCCCATTGCGATAGCAGTATTAATTTAAAAAAAATCATTTGCTCTAAAGCTAATCAAGCAATTAATTGCTTGATAGGTCCTGAAGGTGATTTTGACAAAAAAGAAATTAATTTAGCTGCTAATAATGGTTTTACTCCAATAAGCTTCGGTGAAGCTATATTGAGGACTGAAACTGCTGGAATTTTTATAGCTAGCATGGTAAAATCTTTTCAAAAATGATTCGTATTTTTTTCATATATATTATCATGTTATTATCTTTTAAGAATCTTGTATGTCAAAATTCATATAAATTGGCTTCATTGAAATATAGTGGTGGTGGTGACTGGTACTCAAATCCTTCATCATTAAACAATTTGATTAAATTTTGCAATAAAAATATTGGGACTAACATTATTGAAGAATATGATTATGTAGAGCTTAAATCAAGTGATATTTATGGATACCCTTACGTTTATGCAACAGGTCATGGAAATATAAAATTTACTGAATCTGAAAGAGAAGTATTAAGAAAATATCTACTAGCAGGAGGGTTTTTACATATTGATGATAATTACGGCATGGATAAGTTTATTAGAAATGAATTAAAATTAGTTTTTCCTAATAAGGAGCTGATATCCCTGAAAAGAAATCATTTAATTTTTAATGGTAAATATGATTTCAGTGATGGTCTACCAAAAATTCATCAGCATGACGGTAAAAACGCTGAGGCTTTTGCGATTTACAATGAAAAAAGAATGATAATACTTTACACATATGAATCAGATCTTGGTGATGGGTGGGAAGATCAAGAAGTTCATAATAATTCAGAAAAGACTAGAGAAAAAGCCTTAAAGATGGGAGCAAATATTTTAGATTTCGTTTTTACAAAAAATAACTAAAGTCAATATCAAATTTATTTAAAAATTTTTCAGAATTTGAAATCAATTCTTTCATCACACAATCCTGTCTAACAAATGGAATCTCTTTTCTAAAACTTTCTAATAGCTTCATGTTAAATGGAGAAGTTTTTATTCCTTTATTTTGAATTCTTATCTCCAAGCCTTGGCAAGCAACTAAAAGTTCAATTGCTAAAATAGTTTTAGTATTTTCTATAATTTCATAAAGTTTAGTTGCGGAATTAGCTCCCATACTAACATGATCCTCTTGTCCGTTAGAGGATACTATTGAGTCAACTGAGTTTGGAAAAGATAATTGTTTATTTTGATTGACTATACTTGCAGCTGTATATTGTGTAATCATGAAACCTGAATTTAAGCCAGCGTTATCAATAAGAAAAGCAGGTAAATCTCTTTCCCCAGAAATTAGTTTAAAAATTCTTCTCTCAGAAATCGACCCTATTTCTGAAATAGCCATAGACAAGTAGTCAAATGCTAAAGCAAGTGATTGACCATGAAAATTACCAGCAGAAATTACTTTATCTTCATTAGAAAATACTAGAGGATTATCTGTTACAGAATTAATTTCAGTATGAACAATATCTTTAACGTGATTAAAAGCATCCTTGCTAGCACCATGAACTTGAGGAATGCATCTAAATGAATAAGGATCTTGAACATCCTTACTTCTAATTTGAACAATTTCACTTTTTTCTAAAAATTTGTTAATATTTTTTATTGTATTCAAATGTCCTTTGTGAGGTCTAGCCTCACTCACACTTATATCAAAAGGATCAATTCTACAATTAAATGCATCAAGAGAAATAGATGCAATTAAATCAGATAGAATTAAAATTCTATCACAATTGATTAGTGACCAAATACCATATGCAGACATAAATTGTGTTCCATTTAATAAAGCTAATCCATCTTTAGGTCGAAGTTTTAGTGCAGATAAAGCATGTTTTTTAAAACTGTTTACGGAACTTATTTTATTAAATTTTTCAGCGGATTCACTTTCATAAACCTCCCCCATCTCAATTAATGGTAGCGATAGGTGAGCCAAGGGTGCAAGATCACCAGATGCTCCCAGACTGCCTTGAGTATAAATTACTGGTAAAATATTTTTATTGAACATTTGAGTAAGTAATTCAACAACTTCTAACGAAACAGCAGAATAACCCATTGAAAGAGATTTAATTTTTAATAATATCATCAATTTTACTATTGATTTTGGAACGTATTTTCCTGTACCACAGGCATGAGAAACTATTAAATTATTTTGTAAAAGTACAAGCTCATTTTTTGATATTATTTTGTTTCTTAAAGAACCAAAACCAGTGTTAACCCCATAGATAATTTGATCATTGTTTGAGATTTTACTATCCAAAAATGCTCTGCTTTTTGAAATCAAATTGACTGTTTTTTTTGACAAATGGATTGATTTTTTATTGTCAATAATGTCCTTTATATAAATGTAGGTTAGTTTTGTATTATCAATCTGTTTTTTCACTTAATATTAGCTTTATTATTTTTTCTACCTTGTCAGTTATTTGATTTCCAGTTATCATATTTTTTAAAGTTACCATCTTACTCTTAACTTCATTCTCACCACAAATAACCACAAATTTGTAATTTAAGTTATTAGCGTAATTCATCTGCTTTTTGATTTTTGAAAAATCGGCATATATGCTTGCAGATATACCAGAATCTCTGAAAATATCTAATACTTTTAAATTATAATTTAATTCTCGCTCTCCAAAATTTAAAAACAAAGTTTTATTTAAATCATTTGAGGATTTAAATAAACTTAGCTCACTAAGAGAATAATATATCCTGTCAAGACCAAATGAAATACCTACTCCACTTAATTCATTATTTCCAAATATTGAGGTAAGATTATCATACCTTCCACCCCCCCCCAATGCTCCTATCTTGACTTTGGAATTTTCAACTTCAAATATTGTGCCTGTATAATAGTCAAGACCCCTCGCTAATTTAAAATTAAACTTAATTTCACAAAAGTTTGAGGTTAATTTTAATTTTTCAAAAATATACTTACACTCATCAAAGCCCTCAGAACTAATTCCAAATTCAGACAAGTAACTCTTTATGTAATCTATATCAGGATTTTCTATAATTTTTATTAAAAAATCTGTGTCATCTTTTGAAATATTAAAGTTTTTTAAATCTTCAATAAACTTTATTTTACCTATTTTGTCGTACTTATCGAGTAGAACAACAAACTCACTAAATTTATCTTCAACATTAAGTTTACTTGCTACAGCAGTTAAAATTTTTCTGCTATTGATTGAAATTATAGTACCTGCTAAATTTAATTTCTCAAATACTTTATCATAAATTCTAATGAGTTCATACTCATTTATTAAATTTTTTGAACCAATTATATCAGCATCACATTGCATAAATTCTCTAAATCTACCTTTTTGAGGCTTATCAGCTCTCCAAACATTTTGCATCTGATATCTTTTAAATGGAAAGGATATATTATTGATATTTTGTGAAATATATCTTGCAAGTGGAACTGTAAGATCATATCTTAATGCCTTTTTTGAAATAAATCGATTCAGCTCTTTATAATCAGCATTATTACTTAAATCATAGTCTAATAAATAATTTCCAGAATTGAGAATTTTAAAAATAAGTCTATCAGCTTCATCACCGTATTTTCCACTTAACGTCTCTATACTTTCAACAGATGGAGTTTCTATTTTTTGGAATGAATAAGATTTGAAAACATCAGAAATTATCTTAATTATATATTCTCTTTTTTCTAAAGTTTTTGAATCAAAATCTCTAAAACCCTTAGGTAGCTTTGGTTTAACATTCATTTATTAAGTATTTACACAAATATAGAGTTATAAAGTTTAATATTAATCAAAAATTTTTCCAGGGTTAAGTATACCATTCGGATCAAAAACTTTTTTTATCTCTTTATGGAGACTTATCATTTTTTTTCCAAAAACTATATCTAGATATTCTTTTTGTACCAGCCCTATGCCATGCTCCCCGCTGATTGTTCCACCTAAAAACTTAGTTAATTTAAAAATTTCTCTTATTGCTAACTTCACATTATTATTCCAGAATTCATCAGAATTATTTTCTTTTAAAATATTAACATGTAAATTTCCATCACCGGCATGACCATAACATATTGATCTGAAGTTATACTTTTTTCCAATTTCTTTTACCCCGAGCAAAAGTTTTGGAAGCTGAAATCTTGGAACAACGGTATCCTCTTCCTTGTAAATTGAATGCTTTTTTACTGCTTCGCCAACTAATCTCCTCAGTTTCCAAATTTTTTCTTTTTCTTTATGAGTTTCTGCAATTTTTATTTCACCAAGATTAAATTGAGAAATAAGTTTACTTATATTTTCAAATACACTAAAAATTGAATTCATATTAATACCGTCAACTTCAATTAATAAATGTGCTTTTTCATCATCCTCTACTATTATTGTATTTTGTGAATATTCAACAGCTAACAAAAGGGCATCTCTCTCCATAAACTCAAGCGCACATGGAACAATACCACTATTAAAAATAATCGAAACAGATTTACATGCATCCTCAGCAGATTTAAATGGAATTAGCATTGTCGCACTTTTTGGTGGAAGAGCTATTAGTTTAAAAACTATTTTAGTGATCACTGCAAGTGTACCTTCGCTGCCTACTATTAAATCTGTGAAACTATATCCAGTAGCATTTTTTAAAACATTTGCACCTGTCCAAATAATTGAACCATCAGCCAATACAACTTCAAGGTTTAAAACATAGTCTCTTGTAACTCCATATTTTAAAGCCTTGGGACCTCCAGAATTTTCTGCAACATTGCCTCCCAACATACAACTTCCCAAGCTAGCAGGATCAGGAGGGTAAAATAATCCTGATTTTTCTACTTCTGATTTAAAATTTTGATTGATTACGCCTGATTCAACAGTAGCTTGCAAGTTCTCTTTATCGATTGAAATTATCTTATTTAAATTTTCTACACTCAACGCCACTCCTCCATGTAAAGGAATTGATCCGCCGCTGAGACCTGTTCTAGCACCACATGCAGTAACTGGAATATTTTGCTTGCTACAATATTCTAGACACTCTGAAATTTCTTTTGTACTACAGGGCTTCAAAACTATTTCTGGTAAATAAGATAAATCTTCAGTTTCATCATGACTATATTTTTTTAAATCTGCTTCAGAACAAAAAACATTTTCCTCAGATAATGTTTTAATAAAAAAAGTAATATCACTATTAGTAATTTTCTTATATTTCATGAATCAAATTTACGTCTTTGAAACGATTATTTTTAATTTTTACTTTCTCATTTTCTTTTATAATATTAAAATCTCAAGAAAATATTACAATTGAGGAACTCTGGAAAAATTATTCTTTCTCACAAAGAAATTTCGGCAAGATTAAAGTTTTAAAAAATTCTGATAGCTTCACAAGATTAGAAAGTAACAAAGAACTACAACAAATTGTAAAGTATTCTTTTACCAACGGAAAAAAAGAGCTAGTTATATTCGATAGCCAGAAATTTAAGCTAAAAAATAGGATTAGATCATATAAATTTTCTCACCAAGAAAATTATTTGATTATCGAAACAGACAGAGAAAGCATATATCGCTACAGCTTCAAATCAAAGTGTTTATTATATGATATTCAGAATGATAAAATTTACGATGTTTTTGATGAAAAAATTCAAAACTTATCATTCTCACCTGACGAAAAATTTGTTTCATTCACTTTTGAAAACAACATTTATATAAACGAAATCCAAAAAATACTTGAAGGTAAAATAAACAGCTTCAAAAAAATTACTAGCGATGGCAAAAATAATTCAATAATAAATGGTTCATCAGATTGGGTTTATGAAGAAGAATTTGGATTAGTTCAAGCCTACCAGTGGAGCCCAGATGGAAAAAAAATTGCTTATTTAAAATTTGACGAAGAAAATGTCAACACTTTTTCAATGGATATTTTTAAAGGACAACTATATCCATCTTCAAAGACATTTAAATATCCTAAAGCTGGTGAAGACAACTCTGTTGTTAATCTTTATACATATGATTTAGAAGAGAATAAAACAAAATTTATTTATACAGAAAAAGATTATGAATACATACCTAGATTTTTTTGGACATTCACATCAAATAAGCTAGTTTTTTATGGCTTAAATCGACTTCAAAATAATTTAGACTTCATAGTTTTAAATTACGAGAATTTACAAACTGAAATTTTATTTTCAGAGAACGACTCATGCTACATCGAAATAAAAAATGAATTAGAATTCTTTAATGAAAACCATTTTATATGGATTTCAGAAAAAGATGGATATTATCATGCATATCTAAAAAACTTAGAAGGTTTTGAATCTCAGTTAACAAAAGGTAATTGGGAAATCAAAGAAATTTATGGCTTTGATAGTGATTTAATGAAATTATACTATAGCTCAAACGAAGAAGGTACAGAAACACAATCACTGTTCAGCTTAGACATTGAATATGATTTTAAAGAAAAAATATCAACAAAATTAGGTTTCAATGATGCTATTTTTTCTCATTCATTAAAAAACTATATTAATTACTACTCTAATGCTAACCAACCAAATCAAATTTCCCTAAACAAAGCTGATGGTAGTGAAATAATGATTTTTGAAAACAATCAAGTACTGATTGATAAGTTAAATAAATATAAATTGAATAAAAAGGAGTTTTTTAAAATTCAAACAGATAATACAGAGCTAGATGCTTGGATGATTAAACCCACTAAATTTGATGAAAATAAAAAATACCCACTTATGATGTTTGTTTATGGTGGTCCAGGATCTAAAGAGGTTTTGGATAAATGGGAAGGAAATGATTTTTTATGGCATCAGTACTTAAGTCAAAATGGAATTATTATTGTGTCAGTTGACAATAGAGGTACAGGCGGCAAAGGTGCTAGTTTTAGAAAGGTTACTTACAAAAATTTAGGTCAGTACGAAACTATTGATATCGTAGATGCAGCAAAAATTTTATCTAAATTTAATTATGTTAATGAAAAAAGAATAGGTATTCAAGGCTGGAGTTATGGTGGTTACTTATCAAGTTTAGCAATAACTAAAGGAAGTTCAATCTTTGATCTCTCAGTTGCTATTGCTCCAGTTACAAATTGGAGATTTTATGACAATATTTATACTGAACGATACATGAGTAAGCCTGTTCATAATTCCGATGGATATGATCAAAACTCTCCAATAAATTTTGTTTCTAATCTAAGAGGAAAATATTTACTAGTTCATGGTACTGCAGATGATAATGTTCATGTGCAAAATACCTATGAGATGGTATCAGCTCTGATTAATGAAAATAAAGAATTTGAATTATTTATATATCCTGATAAAAATCATGGTATATATGGCGGCAACACTAGATTTCACTTGTACAATAAAATCACAAATTTCATATTAGAAAACTTGTAACTAATTTTACTATTTTAGTCTTTTAAAAAAATGATACAAATAATAGCATATACTCTTTTTACGGTTCTTGTTTTATACATTGTAAAAAACTACCTTGACAAAAAAAATCACCCAAAAGGATTATTCTATCTCTTTTTTGCTGAAATGTGGGAGAGATTTTCTTTTTATGGCATGAGAGCATTGCTTACTCTGTATTTGATAAAGGATTTTTATTCACATTTACAAAACAGTGAAGAAATTGCTTATGGAATTTATGCTGCTTATGGTGCTTTGGTTTACCTTACTCCTTTAGTTGGTGGCTATTTAGCTGATAAATTCATAGGTTATCGTAAATCAATCATTTTCGGAGGAATTTTAATGGCTCTGGGTCATTTTTTCATGGCTTTTCCCACCGAATTCTTTTTTTACGGTGCATTGGGCTTACTGATTATGGGAAACGGATTTTTCAAACCTAATATTTCTACTATGGTTGGTTCTTTGTATGAAGACGGCGATGTAAGAAGAGATGGTGGGTTTACTATCTTTTACATGGGAATAAACCTCGGTGCTATGATTGCACCTCTTTTTTGTGGTTACTTAGGAGAAACGTATGGTTGGCATTATGGTTTCGGTGTAGCTGGAATTGGAATGGTAGCTGGGTTACTGGTTTTTTGGAGAGGAATTAGTAAAAATGTGTTAGGAGACAAAGGTCTTCAACCGGCCAAATATATCAATATGAAATTCAGTGGAATTTCTATAACTAATTTAATCTATCTTTTTGGATTTCTTTCTGTACCAGTTTTTGCTTACTTAATTCTATTAGACACAAAATCTCCAGTTCTAGGTAATGTTTTATCCATTGTTGGAGGATTAGTTTTGATTTACGTTTCATACATCATTTACGACTATAAAGTCAGAAAAAATGATAATGTCAGTGGTGACAGATTAATTGCTATAATCATTTTAGCAGTCTTTTTAACAATTTTTTGGGCATGTTTTGAACAAGCTGGCAGTTCACTAACTGTATGGGTAGATAAATGTGTAAATTTAGTTGGCTTAAATGCATCTCAAACAAATGCGATTAATCCAGCTTACATTGTCTTACTTGCAATTCCTTTCAGCTGGCTATGGACGAAATTAGGCGCAATTAAAAAAAATCCCAATACCCCAATCAAATTTGCACTTGGTATTTTACAATTAGGACTTGGGTTTCTGATATTTGCTCTAACTGCTCATTTTATTGGAGAAAATGGAAAAGTTCCTTTCCTTTTTGTATTTCTTGGCTATTTCTTAATCACTACTGGAGAACTTTTTTTATCACCCATAGGACTATCAAAAGTAACTGAACTTTCTCCAAAAAGAATGATAGGATTTATGATGGGTGTGTGGTTTTTATCTTCCACATTTGCACACTACATCTCTGGCATACTTGCAAAATTAACAACAACTGGAACAGAATCTTCAGAAAACCTATTAAGCAAGCTATCAAACTGGTTAATGGGCAACCCAGATACCTCTTCAGAGGCGGTGGCGACTCTTGTACAGTATAATACAATTTATGCTCAAATCGGTATTGTCACAATAATCATATCATTATTCGTTATATTAATATCACCGTTCATTAAAAAACTTATGCACGATATTCACTAAAAAAATCAAAATGAAAAAAATAATATTATTAACAATCTTCAGTCTATTCTTACTGACATCCTACTCACAAGAGAAAAACTCTTTGTGGCTCACCAATATTGACCAAGCAATAGCTCAGTCAATGGAAACTGAAAAACCAATAATGCTGTTTTTTACTGGAAGTGACTGGTGTGGTTGGTGTAAAAGGTTAGTTAAAGAAGTCTTTGACCAAAAAGAATTTAAAGATTGGGCGAAAGACAAAATTATTCCAGTTGAACTAGATTTTCCTAGACGAACAAAATTAGATGAAAATTTAGTTACACAAAATCGTCAACTGCAAAGGTTATTTGCTGTACAAGGGTATCCAACAATATGGCTTGTTAGACCTCAGTACCAAGAAGAAAACAAAGTTAATTTTGAAAAACTTGGAAAAACTGGTTATGTGAGAGGAGGTGTCAGTAATTGGATTCAATCAGCTGAACAGTACTTAAACTAATATGACAAGACTATTTACTTTTTTATTTTTATTAATAATACCTTCGATTAGCTTTTCACAAGGACAAGCTAAAGATTACATAGATTGGCTAAGTTTAGAAAAAGCTCAAGAATACTCAAAAAAATATAATAAAAATATGCTGATCTATTTCTACAGATCTAATTGTGAATTTTGTGAAAAAATGAAACTTGAGACACTAAATGACAAAAATATTATAAATCTAATTAACAATAACTTTTTACCTGTAATGCTTAATGGGAGAACAAAAGACACTTTAGTTTTTAACGATAGAGTTTTTGGCAATCAACAGCCAATTAATCATGGGTCAACATTTAGACATGATTTGTTCTTTGATTTAGTAAAAGCTGTAAATGGGCAATATTATTGGCCAAGTACTGTAATTATTTCAAATAATTATGAAACTTTAGTGTCAATACCAGGCTTTCAGCCAAAAAGAAATTACACAAAACTGCTAAATGAAAACAAATAATAAAAAAGGAGCAGTAGCTCCTTTTTTATTATTTAGGGTGAATGATGGGATTCGAACCCACGGCCCCCGGAACCACAATCCGGTGCTCTAACCAACTGAGCTACACTCACCATTGATGGTGGCAAATATAATTTTTTTTGTACCTATATTTGCAATATGCCATCCAAAAAAAAATATGTTTTTAAGTTAGAAGGAATGAGTTGTTCTAATTGTGCTCTATCGATAGAAAAGCATCTTCATAAGAATAAAATAGTTGAATTTAATATTGATTTTGCAAATAATGAACTAAGTGTAGCTCGAGGCAAGAATACATCAGAAAAAAAAATTATTGAATTAATAACAAAAATTGGATTTAAAGCTACTCTTGTTTCTAGTGAGAAAGCTACAAAAAAATTAATAAGCAAAGTAGAAGTTTTGTTTTTAGTTAGCTTAATTTTTACCCTACCCTTACTAGCACACATGTTCTTAAATCACGAACACTTTTTATCTAAACCTGTAGTACAATTATTTTTATGTCTTCCTGTTTTTTTGATCGGTGTTTATCAGTTTGGAATTAGTGCAATTAGATCAACAATAAATAGACTCCCTAATATGGATGTCCTTATTTTTTTAGGAAGCTCATCTGCATTTTTTTATAGTGTGTATGGTTGCTTCCTTTCTGACCACTCTGCTAAGGATTTCTTATTTTTTGAAACTTGCGCAACAATTATCACATTAGTTTTGCTTGGAAATAGCATTGAAAAAAGATCAATAAAGAAAACAACATCGTCAATTGAAAAGCTTAAAGAATTAAATGAAACAATTGTAAAAAGACTTACAAAAAATGACATTGAAAAGGTTCATTTCAATCAAGTTCAATTAGGAGATATATTATTTTTCAACTCTGGAGAAAGAATCATATTTGATGGACTGATTGTGGAGGGTCAGGCGGAAATTGACAGTTCTTTCATCACAGGTGAAAGCCTGACTTCTTCAAAAAAAGCAGGAGATTTAGTAACCGCTGGCTCAATAATTGTTAATGGAAATTTGAAATTAAAATCTAAAAAAGTTGGAGAAGAGACAACAATTTCTAAAGTTATTCAACTGGTAAAAGATGCTCAAAATAAAAAACCTAAAATCCAAAGAATTGGTGACAGAGTAAGTAACTATTTTGTTCAGTTTGTCATTCTAATATCTATATTGACTTACATAACAAACTTTTATTTTTTTGAAATCGATAAACTCGAATCTTTTTTAAGAAGCATTGCAGTTTTAGTAATATCTTGCCCTTGCGCAATGGGACTTGCAACACCAACTGCTTTAATGGTAGGAATTGGCAGAGCAGCTAGAAACGGAGTATTGGTCAAAGGTGGTGATACATTAGAAAAGGTTTCTCAAATAAAAAAAATTATTTTTGATAAGACTGGGACAATAACAACAGGAAAATTCAAAATAAATAAAATCGATATTAAAGATGATAATCATCAATATGTAAAATCGATAATATACAGCTTAGAATCGCATTCCTCGCATCATATTGCAAAATCGATATGTGCATTTCTGAAATCAAATAGCAAATTATTAAAGCTTGAAAACGTTGAGGAAGTTAAAGGTATGGGTATTAGTGGATATCATGATAAAATTAAATACAAAATTGGATCATCTAGACTAACCAAGATAGACAACAGTAATTATGATATTTTTCTTACAGCCGATAAGAAATTAATTGCATCAATTTCTGTTCAAGACGAACTGAAATCTGATGTCATAGATATTGTCAATTATCTTAAAAAAACCGGAATTAGATGTAGTTTACTTAGTGGAGACAAAAAAGAAAAATGTGTTTTAGTAAACAACCAAATAGGATTTAATGAAATTTTTTATGAGAAATTACCCGAAGAAAAACTTGAGATAATCGAAGATAGCAATAAGAATTTAAAAACTGCAATGATAGGTGATGGAATCAATGACTCTCCTGCACTTTCTCAATCTTTTGTTGGAATATCTATCTCTAATGCAGCTAATATTGCTGTTGATGCATCAGATGTCATTTTACTAAACAAAAAAAATATAGGCTCGCTTAAAACCTTAATAAATGTCAGTAATAAAACTCTTGAAACAATTAAACAAAATTTATTTTGGGCATTTTCATATAACATAATTGCAATTCCAATTGCTGCAATGGGCCTACTTAATCCAATGTGGGCTGCATTCTTTATGGCATTTTCAGATATTGTTGTAATAGGGAACTCTTTGAGACTAAATCTTAAAAAGATTAACTAAAATTTATTAAGTTTACCAAAACCAAAACAAAAAATTATGAGAATAATATTTACAATTTTTACATTGTTTCTTTTCACTTACACTAGTGGTCAGGTATCTGTAAAAGATGCTATTCATGGCTCTAATGAGTCTATATTAAGTGACAAAAAAATTATGAGTGGATCTGAGACTTTAAGTCATCTAATAAATAATCCCAATCCATATGTTAACAATTTAAAAATTGCTTCTCCAACAGAAACACTATTAGCAAACACAACATATGATTTACAGTCAAATGGCGCAGTAATGGATAGAATAATAAGACACTCAGGAGGTCAATTATCCGCGGTTTGGACTATAAGTGCTCAGTATGCAGCATCATATACAGATCGGGGCACAGGATACATGTATTTCGATGGCACTTCTTGGTCATCAATGTCATCTACCAGACTAGAATCTTCAAGATGTGGATGGCCTACAATTCTTGCTACTTCAACAGGAAAAGAGATTGCAATCGCTCATAACACAGATTATGCTTATTTTCAAATGACACACAGACCAAGTGTCGGAACAGGAGCATGGACTGAACAAATTGTCTCAAGTATGGATAGCACAACAGGTCTCTACGCAGATTTAGTATGGAACAGAACTGCGGTTGGTGGTATTAACGGCGAGACTCTTCATATGATTGGAGTTACTGCTCCAACTGGTTTAGCTGGAACTATCTATAACGGCTTAGATGGAGCTCTACTCTACTACAGATCAACTGATGGTGGTAGTACTTGGGATATACAAGATATGCAACTACCTACACTTGACTCTGCTCACTTCAATGGTTTTGGAGGTGATAGTTATGCTATAGACGTAAAAGGTGAAACTGTTGTAATAGCTGTTTTTAATGACTGGGCAGATTCATTCATTCTAAAATCAACTGACAATGGATCAAATTGGATTAGAACAACATTCATTGACTTCCCAGTTGATAAATATACAGTTGATTCAGGTCTTGATTTAGATAGTACTGGCACCTTTGACATGGTATACTCAACAGACAATTACGGTACTGTCTTAATTGATAACAATGACAAGGCTCATATCTTTACTGGAAATATGAGATACTTAGATGATGACTTAGCTGATGGAGGATCATCATGGTTTCCACTAACAAATGGTCTGCTATATTGGAATGAGGATATGGGTGCCGATACTACACTACCTACTCCACAGGATTCAGATTTATGGTACTCAGAAACTCCTATTGTTATAGCGCAAGCGAGAGATCTAAATTGTGATATCGAAGTTGCTGGCTATGACTCAACTGGAGGATACGCTTTATATTATGCATCACTTTCAAGTATGCCTTCAGCTGGAATTACATCAAGTGGTGATATTTATGTTGCATTTTCAGCATATACTGAAGATGTTGATAATAGTATTCAAGTATTTAGACATGTCAATATCATAAGATCATTGGACGGTGGTGCAACATGGTCAGAACCAATTGATATTACTCCACATGATATTTGGAATGGTCAACAAGAATGTGTTTTTGCATCAATGGTGAAAGATATTAATGATGATAAAATTCAATTAATTTATCAGAAAGACTTTGAACCTGGTCTAGCGGTTAGAGGCGATGAAGATTTAATAGACCTAAATGAAATTATTTATTTAGAGATGGATGTAAATAGTGAAAATTGGTGTGATTTATATGGATGTACAGATCCAACAGCAACAAATTATAATCCTAATGCAGATTGCGATAATGGCTGTTGCATTGGAGGAACTTCTGCAGTAGGCTCACTCATTTCCAATAAAGACTTATTTGAAATGACACCTAATCCAACTAACGGTAATGTAAATATTAAATTTTCTACAAATACTGAATCTAAAGTTGAAATTTTTAACTTACTTGGCAAGAAGTGCTTTTTCAATAATTACTTTTCTAACCAATCAATCTCTATTGATCTTTCTAAGTTTGAATCAGGAACGTATTTTGTTAAGGTTCACAGTGACAATAATGTTGATAGTAAAAAGTTAATAGTAAAATAAACTTTTTAGAAATGAAGTAAAAGGGCTGATAAAAAATCAGCTCTTTTTTTTATTTAAATCTGTAAGAAGATTGACAGAGTTTAATTGATGTGAAATAAATCCTTCTGCGTATTCACAATTTGTAAGCCTTCCCAGGTCTTTAGCCCTATATGTTATACTTTCAAAAAAATCTTTAGAAGATATTCTTGTTTCAGATTCTTTCGATTTTGGGTCATAAAATTGTGAGGAATAACAATTTATAGATTCAATTTTCCTTTCAAAAAATTCAGTAATATCCACAACAAAGTCAGGATCGATATTATTGAACTGTATGTAGTGATAAATTGAGTTAGGTCGCCATATTTCTTGACCTGTATCTATTTTCTCAAGACCAGATAAAAAACATGCATCAGTTGTTAAACTTGAAGCTCTACCATGATCGGGATGCCTATCACTTGGAGCATTAGTTAATATAATGGAAGGCTTATACTTTCTTATCAACTTAACAATTTTAATTTTATTTTGCTCATTATTTTCAAAGAAACCATCTTTTAAATTCATGTTTTCCCTAACACTAATTTTTAGAACTTCATTGGATTTTTTGGTTTCTTCAGCTCTAATATTTTTATCACCTCTAGTTCCAAGCTCCCCTCTTGTCAAGTCAACAATTCCAACACTATAGCCAGCATTAATATGCTTTAATATTGTTCCGCCACAACCTAGTTCAATGTCATCTGGGTGAGCACCAAAAGCTAAAATATCTAGTTTCATATATAATATTTTTTAAACTTGATTCTTGAAAGAATGGCCGTGACAATTGTTATAAACAAGAAATAATAAACAAAATTGGGAATTGGCATTGGATCACCAGCCGCATATGAATGTAAGCCAGAAAGATAGTAGTTAACTCCAAAATATGTCATTAAAATTGACCAAATTGCTAAGAGAGATGCTAGATTGAATGAATATTTACTAGAGATCGCAGGAATCAATCTCATATGCAAAACAAATGCGTATACTAAAATACTAACAAGTGCCCACGTTTCTTTCGGATCCCACCCCCAATATCTTCCCCATGATTCATTTGCCCATACTCCCCCAAGAAAAGTACCAATAGTTAACATAAATACTCCAACTGTAATTCCTCTCTCATTAATATTAGTCAAACTATTGATTATTGATTTTAGTTTTTTCTTGTTCTCATTGTTAGTAAATACAATAATCCATAGACACATTAGTCCTAGTATTGCTCCTAAAAACAAAAAACCATAGCTTGCAACAATAATGGCTACATGAATCATCAGCCAATATGAGTTTAAGACTGGCACTAAATTAGTTATGGTTGGATCCATCCAATTCATACTAGCAAACATTAATATCAATGAACCGACTATTGCGGTTGCACTTAATGTAAAATTAGATTTCTTACTAAAAATTACTCCAGAAAGGAGTGTTGCCCAAGCTGTGTAAATCATTGACTCATAACCATTGCTCCAAGGTGCGTGACCTGACGCAATCCATCTAAAAGCTAAACCAATTGTGTGAAAAACAAATCCACTAAAAATTAAATATTTAAGTAATTTAATTAATTTCTTTACTGATTTTTTGTTATTAAAAATCTCATAAAATAAAGAGATCAGCATTAGTAGTCCAATAACAATATAAAACTTGTAGAGCTTACCAAAAATGTCTAAGTTATTGTACCAAATCTCAGTATTGATTTTAAGATTGGAAGGCATAATATCAGAGCTAGAATACATATTTTGAAACTTTATCATGTAGTTTAATAAACTATCAGGCTCATTCCAATTTTTCGATTCATAGCTAGAGTTGATACTGGAGAAGTATAGTTTCAAAATATTTGATACAAATAAAGAGTCCTTACCAGAAAATAATTGATGTTGTTTTGAATTATACCAAGTATTATTGGGGTCTCCTCTGAGGGGGAATATTCTCATTAAATCGCCATTAAACAATATGAAACAGATATTAACCCTTTCATCGACAGAAATTATATCTTTTTCAAGCTTCCCTCTATTAACAGGTTCTTTTTTATAAGCTTGTTCAACGAGTGTCTTTAATTTATAGGAACCATCTTTCTCAAAAAAACTTTTAAATGAAGTTCTTGAACTACTGGCTCCAACAACTTGTTTAATTTGTTCGTGTTTAATCTTAATTATATCTTTACTCGCCCACTCATGTGGATTAACCATCATTGATAAAATCACCTGAGTTGAATTTAAATTTTCTAAACTATTTTTCTTAGATATTTTTCTCAAATATTCAGAGCATAAAGTGTTCATAGGTTTGATCCTTCCGCCCTGATCCTGAACCAGGAGTTTATCAAATTTTTTGGAATGCTCTTTGTATACGTAAGAAAATTCTTTTTCAGATGAAAAAGATAACAATGGTATTAGAAAACTAAGTAAAAACAAATTAGCTTTTGAAAGTTTTTTTGTTAAAAATTTAAATCTACTTTGCCTTGTAAAAAATACACTGACCATGCCAAGTGCTAGCAAAAGATATCCTAAATATGTGATGATTGTTCCAGCTAGATCATAATTGACTGAGAGAACCGTTCCCATCTCATCTTTGTCATATGAGGATTGAAAGAATCTATATCCTCTGTAGTCAAGTACATTGTTCATGTAAATTCTGTAATCTTTATCTACGTCTTTGTCAACCACTGTCACTTCTGCAGCAAATGAAGATGGACTTGAAGAGCCAGGATATCTATCCAACTGAAAATCTCTCAAAAAAATATTAAATGGAGTAAGAATTTGTTTAGGACCGTATGAAAGTGAAAAATTTAAGTTTCCTAGCGTAAATCTTGTTGGCTCACTAATTCTTCCTTTTCCTCCTATTAATTCAATATCTTTCTCTTGACCATTAGACTCAACTTTTAATCTCAATAGATTTGATTTACCATCTTTCATGTAAGTAGAATTACTGTAGTACTTATTTATGCCACTGTCAATGATTTCTTTTAACACAAAGTTCAAATTATCATTTGAGTATAGAGTCCTTTGATTAATTATGAATTTTTCGTTGCTGTTGTGCATATCTTTTGATTGATCAAGCATCTTCATTGAACTAATATCAAATGGTGCAATACATTTTATTTTGTTATCCTCATCAAAAAAGTTTATGGCATCACCGAGTTTATTGTTGTATGTATATATAGCATCTTTAATCTTTCTTTGTTCTTTATCTTTTAAAAACTCAGACTTCATTCCATTTTCACCTGGGACAATGATATGCAAGGCCTTTGTTTTTGAAGTAGAATTGGGATCCTCAATAAATGTATCTCTGGCATTAACCAGGAAATCTTCATATTTAATTTCAATTTTGTTTTCTAAAAACTTTATTGGCTTAGTGAATGTGTTCTTAGTAATTGCAGAAAGGCTAAGAGGCATATCGTAGGTATACTGCATTTTTTTATCATTCACATTTATTTGTAAATAAGTTTGATCTGAAATAATAATATTAGATGATTCCCCTTCTCTTATGTGCATAATTCCTTCATATCCAAAATACCTAGTAACACCAGCACCTAATAGTATTACTATGAATGATAAATGAAATAACAAAATTGAAAGTTTTTCTTTTCTGAATAGTTTATATCTTTTTAAATTATACACAAGGTTAATGCATAGCATTATCATTATAAACTCAAACCAAAACTTATTATATACTAGTGCTTTGGCAGTATCTCTACCAAAATCATTTTCAATGAAAGTAGCATAGCCTATTACTGCAGCAAATAGAATTAAAAGAAACGCTGCAAATTTCACTGAAATTAAATACTGTATGATTCTCCCCAACATAACGAAAAATTACTACAAAATTATAACTTTGTTTTTTTATAATCTAATGAAAAAGATTTTAATTATTGGTTCGGGTAATGTAGCTCATCATTTGTCAATTGCTTTAAAAAATTCTGGATTTGAAATCAGTCAAATTTTTAGTAGGAATTTAATCACATCAAAAAAGCTGGCATCTAAAATTAGATGTGATTTCACCAATGAAATTGAAAAAGTTCAAGACTATGATTTAGCAGTATTGTGTGTAAAGGACGATGAAATACAAAATGTCGTAAATCAATTTGATAAAAGACCTATTGTACATACTTCTGGCTCATCAGGACTTTCTGTTTTCAAAAATCAAAAAAATCTAAATGGAATTGTTTATCCACTTCAAACTTTTAATAAAAACACAAAAATCAATATTAATGAGGTTCCTTTTTTTATTGTTTCTGATGACATAGTTTTCAAGAAAGAATTAAAAAGGATTTTTTTAAAGATCTCTGGCAAAGCAGAAATTATAGCAGAAGATAGACTTAAAAGAATACATCTTGCAGCTGTTTTTGCTTGTAACTTCAGCACAGAAATGTATTCCATAGCTCAAGAAATACTTATGGCTGAAAATTCTGATTTTGAAAATTTAAAACCACTTATATATCAAAATTTTAAAAAAATTGAAAATAATAAAATCAAAACTTTAAGGACTGGGCCCGCAAAAAGAAAAGATTTTACCATTATTAATAAACATCTTGAAACTATAAGAGACCCAAGATTAAAAAAGATCTATCAAGCTATTTCTGATTATATAACTCAAAATGATTAGTTATCTAAATAATATTTTTAAAATAATTAGATGGAAAAACCTTCTTATAATTTCATTATCTCAAATATTTATTAAGTTTTTTTTAATTGACTTGTTTATTCAAAAAGATCAACTCTTAAATGAAAACTTTGTCATTTTACTTATAGTGACAATATTAATTGCAGCATCCGGATATATAGTTAACGATATTTATGATTATAATCTTGATCAAATAAATAAGCCTGAAAAGGTTTTGCTTGGAAAATTTTTAAAATCAAGGGATGCAATTATAATTTACATGCTGTTTAATTCTCTTGCAATAGTATTATCTATTTTTTTATGTATTAAAATTAAATTGGAGATTTATATTTTGGTTTTTTTATTAATCATTTACTGTCTTTGGCTTTATTCAAAAAAATTAAAAAAATACAAGATAATAGGTAATATTCTGATAGCCTTTTTCATATCCTTATCCATACTGAATGTTCCATTATTCAGTTACAAAAATATTTTAAGTGATGATATATTTTTTGTCTTTTTAATCATATCAATTTTCTCTGTATTAGCCTTTTTGATTAATGTAAAAAGAGAGATTATCAAAGATATTGAAGATATGGAAGGAGATAGAATGCATAAAGTAAAAAGTTTGCCTATAATTTCTGGAATAAAAAAATCAAGACTGGTGACTCTAATTATTGGAATAATACTAATGTTTGCTATTTCTTGCATAATAACATTTCAAATCTTAATACTAAAAAGTGATTTATTTTTGGACATTGGAGGAAATCAATTTTCAGACCCTCAAATTTGGGGAGCTAATTATATTTCTACATTTTACATGGTGATAATTTTGATAATGTTTTTTTACGCAGAATTATTAACTTTAAATGCTGAATCAAAGACTAACTTCACTAAAGTATCCAAACTATTAAAACTCATTATGTTTTTATCTTTATTGAGTATACCAATTTTCTCATTAACACATTTTTACTTTTAGTTCAATGCTAATTAAAAAGATAAATTCAAAATATAGTATTATACTGGGTTCAAATTCACCAAGGAGAAGGGAAATTCTAAAAAAATTAGGTTTTAATTTTAATGTCAGAGTATCTACTTATGATGAAAATATTAATTTCAAAAAATATTCGGCAGCACAAGCTGTAAAAATTATCGCTGAGAAAAAATCCCATGATATAGAACAAAAAATCTCAAGTAATGATTTAATCATTACTGCAGATACAACTGTGCTAGTTAATGATAAAATTCTTAACAAACCTCAAAATAAAAAAGAAGCAAAAGAAATGATATATGAACTTTCAAATAATACACATAAAGTGTTAACTGGAGTTTGTATAAGAAGCTCTAAAAAAAAAATATGTTTCTCATCCACTACCAAAGTTGATTTTTTTGAAATTAACAATTCAGAAATTGACTATTATCTAAATAATTTTACTTTTAAAGACAAAGCTGGCTCGTATGCTATACAGGAGTGGCTTGGAATTTTTAAAGTAAGAAAAATTGAAGGTTGTTTTTTTAATGTAGTCGGCATGCCTGCATCAAAATTATGTAACAAACTAAACTTATTCTTATAGCTTTCTTTTTTTATCTTTGCTATACTAACAAGATATTATGAATATGAGTAACTCATACTCAAAATACATTTTATTCATCCTTTTACTTTGCTCATGTACTTCCATGAACAAAATTACTTACATGAACAGTTCGTCTCAAGAATCTGATTGGAAACTTAATCCCAAGCCACCAATGCACTATATTGAGGAAGGAGATAATTTGGTAGTCAAAATTTATGTAAATAATGAAGAAATAAACAAAAGCTTTAATCTTGAGAATAACACTAATAGCAATAATCCAAATACCACTGCAGCCAATCTATATTTAAATGGATATACTGTATCAAATGAAGGAGATATTGAACTCCCATACATTGGAAAGGTAAATGTTATCAATCTTACTATGGAGGAGGCTAAGAAGAAAATTGAAAGAAAAGTTTCTGAACAATTAATTAATCCAGTTGTAATTGTCAAACTTTCAAACATTGAATTTACAATACTTGGTGAAGTAGAAAATCCTGGCAGATACCCTATTTATAAAGAAAATCTAACAATTTTTGAAGCAATTGCTAGTGCAGGTGATATTACTGATTACGGGAACCTCAAAAGAGTCAAATTAATAAGATCAAATAAAGATACTAAAGTAACATACGATTTAGACCTCACTAGCGAGGAAATACTTAATTCTAATTTTTACTATCTAAGAAACAAAGACCTTATTTATATTAAACCTTTAAGATTTAAAAGTTTTAGAAAAACCCAGTCTCAAGTAATTCTATCTACACTAACCACTGTTGCTGTTTTATTTAATGTTTATTTAAGATTTGAAGATTAGAATGGATTTAAAAAATTTAAATAATCAGAACCAAAATGACGAAAAGATAGATATCAAGTTACTCTTTTACAAATATTTGAACAACTGGCTCTTTTTTCTACTATCATTTATCGTGTTTTCAATTTCAGCCTATTTATACAACAGATACACAGTTCCCTCTTACAGTGTTTCTTCTACTCTTTTAATTAGAGATGATAACAACACTCAACTTGGAGCTGAAAATCTAATTGAAGGACTAGAGCTTTTTAGTGGTAAGAAAAATCTTAAAAACGAAATTGTAATATTAAACTCATTTTCCATTACAAGAAAAGTTATCGATGAGTTAAAACTTGGGATTAGCTACAAGCAACATAGTTCAATAGTAACAAATGAATTGTATACAAATTCGCCGTTCGTAGTAAGATTAGATTCAAGTTCATTGCAATTAGCTGGTGTAGATTTTAAAGTAAAAATTATAGATGAAAATAAATTTAAGCTAGAAGCTAGAGAAAAATCAATCTTTGCATACAACATATCAGAAGAAAAAATAATAAAAGAAAGAACATTTGATATTGATATTAATCAAGAATTCAAATTCAATCAGTTAATTAAAGGAAACTGTTTTTCATTTAAATTAAAAAAATCACTAAACTTTCAAAAAAAGTTTAGTGATGATAAGACATACTCTTTTCGAATACACAATATCAATAAGCTAACCCAGAAGTACATCAACAAAATCAATATTAATCCTGTAAATAAAGAAGCATCTGTTTTGAAATTAAATGTTAAAGCATCTAATCCAAAAAAACATATTGATTTTATAAACAAGTTAACTGAATTGTATATCAAAATGGGATTAGATGAAAAAAACCTAATGGCTACAAACACAATATCCTTTATTGACAAACAGTTAGTGTTTATTAAAGATTCACTTAACCAAATTGAATTATCTATTGAAAGTTTTATTTCAAAAAACCCAGAACTAAAAATTGCTGAAAAAGATTATGGGACATTCTTTCAAAAACAAAAAATTGATAATACACTTAATGAACATATTATTCATATTAAATACTATGAGTCCCTTCTAAGCTACCTAAGCAAAGAAAATAGTGAAAATGGCTTAATATCTCCAACATCTGTTGGCATTGAAAATCAAGAAATTAATTTATTGATAAACCAATTAATTGAACTACTTAATAAAAAGAAAGAACTTTCATTTGTTACAACTTCAAAAAACCAAACATATATCTCAGTAAATGAACAAATAAAAAATACAAAAGAAATATTAATTGAGAATGTAAATAATTTAATTGCGAATGCCAAAATGTATGAGAAGGAGCTTAAATATCAGTTAAATAGCTTCAACAAAAACATTGAAAACCTTCCTCAAGCAGAGAAGACATTTTTAATCTTACAAAGAAAACAACAATTAAATGAGGAGACAGCAAAATATCTACAAACAAAAAGATATGAAGCATCTCTAGCAAAAGCTGGAACAAATTCTGATCACAAAATAATTGATACGGCTAGACTTGATAGTGATGTTCCTGTCTTTCCAAACAAATCACTAATATATTTTCTAGCTCTTTTCAGTACTTTATTTGTACCAATTTTATACTTATCACTAAAGGACTTCTTTAATAATTCCATTCAAACTAAATCTGATATAACAAAGAGAACTATTGTTCCAATTTTAGCATTGATTGGTAATAATTCTGATGATTCAAATCTCATAATAAAAAAATCAAAATCTGTATTATCTGAATCATTTAGATCTTTAAGAACTAATATTCAATACATTAGTTCTGAAAAAGACAAAAAAGTTATCAGTGTAACATCTACCAAAGGTGGTGAAGGAAAAACTTTTTGCTCTATGAATCTAGCTACTGTTTTAGCTATTTCCGGTAAAAAAACAGTTCTAATTGGTGCTGATCTAAGAAAGCCTAAATTACACAAAGACTTTAGTTTTGATAACAAATCAGGGCTAAGTACCGTTTTAATTAATAAGACTGAACTTAAGAGTGTTATACACAAAACAGAAATTGATAATTTAGATTTAATTTTATCCGGACCTATACCACCTAATCCTGCTGAACTATTAGATGGCTCTAACATGCTAAATATTATCAAAAAATTAGAAAAAACATATGATTACATAATTATTGATACACCCCCAGTTGGTTTAGTTACAGATGCTCTAATTATTATGAAATACACTGATATTAATTTATATGTAATAAGACATAAGTATTCTGATTTTGGATCATTTAGCATTATTAACGACTTAAAAAATAACGAAGAAGTTAAGAATCTAAATCTTATTGTAAATGACTATGACTTTAGTGAAAATAAATATGGATATGGCTATGGATATGGTTACGGATATGGCTATGGATATGGTTACTATCAAAAAGAGGAAAAAACTAATTGAAGAAAATTAATTTTCTTCAGTCTATTTCACCAATTATTTTATTGATTTTATTGTTATCAGTAAACGTATTAGAGTTTGGAAATGACTCCATTTCAGGGCCTAATCAAATAGCTCTCCTTTTTTCAGCAGCACTGGCATGCTTGATTGCATTGAAAAGAAATATAAGTTGGGAAGAGATTTTCATATCAATATCAAATAGTATTAAATCCACCTCTAATGCTATGATTATTTTACTTTTAATAGGTGCATTATCGGGTTCTTGGTTAATCGGAGGAATAATCCCCACACTAGTTTACTATGGTCTTGAATTATTGAATGTTAATTACTTTTTAATTGCAACTTGTATTATCACAGCAATTATTTCACTGTCAATTGGAAGTTCTTGGAGTACGATAGCTACTATTGGAATTGCTCTCTTAGCAATAGGTAAAGTTTTAGCAGTACCTGCAGAAATAACAGCTGGAGCAATTATATCTGGATCATATTTTGGTGATAAAATGTCTCCACTATCTGATACAACAAACTTAGCTTCTGCAGTAACTGAGAGTGATATTTTTGAGCATATTAAATACATGTCATACACGACAATTCCATCTTTTGTAATTACGTTAGTAATATTTTTTATTATTGGATTAAATTATGAAAATAGCTCAACAGAGAATCTTAGTAATATACAGGAAACACTAGTAAAAACATTTAACATAAATCCATTAATTTTATTAGCTCCTTTATTGGTAATTTTTCTTATTGTTAATAAGATAACAGCTGTAGCTTCAATATTTTTTGCTGTTTTACTTGGATGTCTAAGTACATTTATTTTTCAAGAAGAGCTACTAAAAACTTTGATACAAAGTGATTCATATTTAAATAAATCAGAATATTATTTAATAATATCTTCTATTACTACTAACTTCTCTGTAATTACTGAAAACAACTCACTTAATTCATTACTTAACACATCTGGAATGAGTGGAATGTTAAATACAATTTGGCTTGTTATTTCAGCAATGGTATTTGGAGGATCGATGCAGTGTGCAGGTATAATTAAAGATATCAGTGAATTTATAAAAGGAAATCGTAACAATGAAAAAAACATTGTTTTAAAAACTGTAATTTCATGCATATTTTTTAATGTAACAACAGCTGACCAATATTTGTCAATTATAGTTAATGGTAAAATTTTTAAGAAAAACTATAGTGAAAATAAATTATCTAGTTTGAATCTCAGTAGAACTTTAGAAGATTCAGGAACAGTTACATCAGTTCTGGTCCCATGGAACACTTGCGGAGCTACTCAATCAGCTATTCTTGGTGTAAGTACTATAGCTTATCTTCCTTTTTGCTTTTTTAACCTAATAAGTCCAATAATGACTTTGATTCTTGCTTATACTTCTTTTAGGATAAAAAAGATAATTAGCACAAAATGAGTTTTTTAAGAACTGAAATTGTGTAATCAATTTCTTTTATGTTATTCAATTTACTGAATGAAAATCTAACTGTCTTTCCATCAAATTCAGGATTTATCTCAGAAAGCACAGGAGATTTAATTTGTGTTCCTGAAGAACAAGCACTACCACCACTGCACATTACACCCGCAATGTCAAGATTAAATAATAGCATTTCTGAGCTCTTTGATTTAGGAAAATTTACTGAAAGGACAGTATTTAAACTTTTATCTGATAACTCAGATAGTCCATTGAATGAAATACCAGAAAATTCATTTTTTAATTTTTCGACCATATACTCTTTTAAACTATAAATATATTTAGATTCTTCTTCCAAGTTTTTATAGGCAATTTCAAATGCTTTGGTCATTCCTAAAATAGATGAAATATTTTCTGTACCAGCTCTCATATTTCTTTCCTGACCACCACCAAAAATATAGGAATCAATCATTGTATCTTCAGAGAGATATATAAAACCAATACCTTTAGGTCCATGAAATTTATGAGCAGATGCAGTTATTGAATTGATGTATATTTTTGATAAATCAATTTCATAATGACAAACGGTCTGTACAGCATCTGAATGAAAAAGCGCATTATTTTTTTTACAGATTTCTCCAATTTTTTTTATGTCATTTATTATTCCAATTTCATTATTTGCATGCATTAAACTGACTAGAGTATTAGATTCAAATTTGGACAATAAACTACTGAGATGTTGATAATCGATATTACCATTTTTATCAGTATCAACAAAATGAGAAATGATTTTTTCATTTTTCCTCAAGTACTTAATGGGTTGAAGTACAGCAGGATGTTCAATTCTTGAAGTAATTATATTTTTTATTTTTTTACTTCTTGCAATACTGAATATGGCCATATTATCTCCTTCAGTACCCCCAGAGGTAAAAAAAATATTACCTGGACTTGTTTTAAGTTTGCTAGAGATTATAGATCTACAATTTTCAATGATAGTTTTTGCTTTTCTTCCAAACTTGTGAACTGATGATGGATTAGCAAAAATATCTTTTTGACATTTAATCATTTGATCTAAAACTTCTCTCGTTATAATTGTTGAAGCTGCATTATCAAAATATACATCCATCTAAAAGGTATTAATTTTAGTAATAAATTCTTTAGAAAATTTTTCTAAATCAGCTTTATTGTTAAATTCCGAGTAAATTCTAATTATTGGCTCAGTATTTGATCTTCTAACGTGTACCCATCCAGTGTCAAAATCAAATTTGACACCGTCAATCTTATTAATGTGAGCGTAATCATACTCTAAAAGTAAATAATCAAACACATTTTGAATTTTGTTTTCATCATCCAATTCAACTTTATTTTTTTTCATATAATACTTAGGATAACTATCTCTTAAAACACTAGCTTTTAAACCTTTCTCGGCGTAAAGTGATAGAAATAAAGCAATTCCAACTAGCGCATCTCTTCCATAGTGTAAATCAGGTAAAATTACTCCTCCATTTCCTTCCCCACCAATAACAGCATTGTTGATTTTCATGCATTCAACAACATTAACCTCACCAACTGCAGAAGAGAAATAATTACATCCATATTTTTCGGTAATGTCTTTTAATGCTCTAGTTGTTGATAAATTTGAAACTGTTGAACCTCTTTTCTTTGAAAGAATATAATCTGCCACACTAACCAATGTGTATTCTTCACCAAACATTGAACCATCTTCACAAACAATTGCAAGACGATCAACATCAGGATCAACAACTAAACCTAGGTGAAATCCATTGCTTATAACCTGAGTTGATATTTCATACAGATTTTCAGCTAATGGTTCTGGGTTATGTGGAAAAATGCCACTGGGCTCACAATATAATTTATGATAACTTACTCCCAATTTTTCAAGTAATTTAGGAATCATAAAACCTCCTGTTGAATTCACTGCATCAATGACAACATTTAATTTAGCTTTTTTGATTGCTTCTTTATTTACTAGATCAAGCTCTAATATTTTGTCAATATGAAAATCATTAAAATTTTCATCAAGCTTATATTTACCTAGTAAAGAGGCATCAACATAATCAAATGTTTTATTTGAAGCTATTTTTAATATTTCGTGACCATCTGATGCTGAAATAAACTCTCCACTACTATCAAGAAGTTTCAATGCGTTCCAATTTCCAGGATTATGACTGGCCGTTATTATAATTCCACCCGAATATTTATTTTCAAGTACTGAAATTTCAACAGTAGGTGTTGTAGATAAGCCAATATCTATAACATCAATTCCAGATAATTGTAGCGTAGAACAAACTAAATTAGATATCATTTCCCCAGATACACGGGCATCTCTTCCAATTATAACAGTATTGTATAAATTTTTTGATTTAATCCAAACAGCGTACGCGGCAGTAAAACTAACAACATCATTAGGCGTAAGTGAACTACCTATATTACCACCAATAGTTCCCCTAATTCCTGAAATTGATTTAATTAATGTCATAATTTAAATTTTAGCAAAACTATAATAAATAAAATTGAGATATAGTTATTTATATTTGTATTAAATTATAAAATATGATCAACTTGCCCATAAGACCATTAAAACCAAGAAATGTCGGTATAACTATGGTAATAGATAAAGGGTTAAGCATTCTAGAATCTGAGAGTTTAGTTGAAAAAGCAGGTGATTATATTGATATGGTCAAAATTGGATTTGGGTCTTCACTAATCACAAAAAATTTAGCGGAAAAAATAAAAATTTTCAAGCAAAAAAAAATAGATGTCTTTTTTGGAGGAACTCTTTTTGAACTATTTTTTCTCAAAAAAAAGATTAATGATTTCATAAAATTTAACATAAAACATGAACTAAATATTATTGAAATTTCTGATGGCTCAATTAAAATAAATCATCAAGAAAAATGTAAAATTATTAATCAACTAAGTAAAGAGTTTAAAGTTATCTCTGAGGTTGGATCTAAACTTGACTCCGATGCTTTATCAAATAAAGATTGGGTTGAACAGATGACCAGTGAAATCAGCTCAGGTTCATGGAAAGTCATTGCTGAATCAAGAGAATCAGGAAATACAGGTATATATGACTCTAATTTCCAAATCGATGAAAAACTATTCAATATAATTGTCTCCAAAATCAACACGAGCAAGATTATTTGGGAAACTCCACTTAAAGGCCAACAGTCATGGTTTATTAGAAAATTAGGAACAGATGTGAATTTGGGTAATATCTCCACTGATGAAGTTATTGCACTTGAGTGCCTTAGGCTTGGACTTAGAGCAGACACATTAGATATTTTTCACCAATGAATAAAGATTTTTTATTATTTCTTAAAGGATTTTTTATGGGAATTGCAAATATTATCCCAGGTGTTTCAGGTGGCACTATTGCATTAATAACAAATATCTATGAAGATTTAATTTTTTCATTAAAATCATTTAACTATGAAGCATTAAAATTAATTCTAAATCTAAAATTTAAAGATTTTTCAAAACACGTAAATCTTAAATTTATATCTCTTGTTTTTTCTGGATCAATCGCAAGTGTTTTTTCTGTTGCAAAACTTTTTGAGTTTTTATTTGAAAGATATCCTAGTCACATTTGGGCTTTATTTTTTGGATTAATTGTTGCATCAATATATTATGTCGGAAAGAGAATAAAAAAATGGGGATTATCTACATTTTTTTCACTTTTCGCTGGCATAATTATAGCATACTACCTTACAGTTGGAGCATCTGGCTCAGAAAACACCAATTCATTTTATATTTTATTATGCGGTGCAATAGGAACCTCTGGCATGCTACTTCCCGGTCTTTCCGGCTCATTTATTTTAATTTTGATGGGTAATTATGAGCTGATACTTGTTGAATCAATAGTAAACTTAAATGTAAAAATATTATCTCTGTTTTTAATTGGATCTGTTATTGGACTTCTAATTTTTTCTCACGCAATAGCTTTTTTATTGAAGAAGTATAAAAATCAGACTATTGCAATTTTAACTGGGTTTATGATTGGCTCAATACATATTATATGGCCCTTCAAAGATAAATTGGCTGTTTACAGAAATATCGATTTATCTTTATTTGATATTACTTTGGCATACAACTATAAATTTCCATTTGAAACGAGCATTTACTTTATTTCAACATTAGTTCTCATGATTATCGGGTTTTTATTAGTTTCATTAATTGAACATCGTTCTTCAGATTAAAAATGAGAAGAATCGCGCTTGTTGGTAAAAATTTATCAAGTTCTTTCTCAATAAAATTTTTTAATGAAAAAATAGAAAAAGAAAACATTAAAAATCTTGAATATGTAAATCTTGAAATCAACAGAATTGATCAATTACATAATTATATCAAAAAAAAAAATATTATAGGTTTAAATGTAACATCTCCTTATAAGCTATCAATAAAAAAATATCTTAATAAAATTGATGATGTTTCTTTAAAAATTGGTGCAATAAATACAATTAAAGTTGATGGAAGTGATTTGATTGGCTTCAATACTGATTATTTAGGATTTATGAAAGCATATAAAAAACAATTATTAAATAATAAAAAATGTTTAGTGCTTGGAAATGGAGGTGCATCAAAAAGTATACAGTATGTTTTAAGAAAATTAAACCTTGACTACTTAGTTATTAGTAGAAGAAGTAAATTTGATTATAAATTTCTTAAAAAGAATAACTTGATTGACTTTGATATTATAATTAACACAACTACACTTGGAATGGTTAATAATATTGATAAATTTCCTGATATTAATTATGATCAAGTTAATGAAACACATACTGCTATTGATTTAATCTATAACCCAATTCAGACAATGTTTTTGAAAAAATGCAAAAAAAAATGTGCGAATACCTTAAATGGTCATGACATGCTTATTAGTCAAGCACTTGAAAGTTGGAAAATTTGGAAAATATAGTATGATGAATTTTAAATTAGAATCAAATTTTAAACCAACTGGTGATCAGCCAAAAGCCATTAATGAACTGGTCTCTGGATTAAATAGTAATTTTCCTTATCAAACTTTACTTGGTGTTACTGGATCAGGAAAAACATTCACAGTTGCCAATGTAATTAAAGAGATTGGAAGACCTACACTTGTTCTAAGCCATAATAAAACTCTCGCTGCTCAATTATTTAGCGAGTTCAAATCTTTTTTCCCAAACAATTGTGTAGAATATTTTGTGTCGTATTATGATTATTATCAACCAGAAGCATATATTCCATCTACTGGAATTTACATTGAGAAAGATTTGTCAATTAATGAAGAGATAGAAAAATACAGATTAAAAGCAACTTCATCTCTTCTTTCAGGCAGAAAAGACATAATTGTTGTTTCTTCTGTTTCTTGTATCTACGGTATGGGTAATCCTGATGATTATTATAATGGAATAATTTTTTTAAATCAAAACTTAAAAATTGATAGGCAAATTTTAATTAAAAGTTTAGTAAATGCATTTTATTCAAGAACTACTGAAAGTCTAGAAAGAGGAACTTTTAGAGCAATTGGAAATAATATTGACGTATATCCTTCTTACTCAGACATTGTATTTAGAATTAAATTGGATAAAAATAAGATAGCTGGAATTGAAAGTTATACTAGTAAAGAATTTAAATTCTTAGAAAAACATGATAATATTAGAATATGCCCAACTAACTTGTTTATGACATCTTCAAATAAGGTTAATGATGCAATTTTTGACATGCAAAAAGATTTACTTAGAAGGACTGAATACTTAAAACAAGATTTTAGAAATATTGAAGCTAAAAGACTTGAAGAGCGTACTAATCTGGATATTGAAATGATAAAAGAGTTAGGTTATTGCAGTGGTATTGAGAATTATTCACGTTATTTTGACGGTAGAAAACCTGGTGCCAGACCATTTTGTTTACTTGACTATTTTCCAGAAAATTATCTTACAATTATTGATGAAAGTCATGTGACAATTCCTCAAATACGAGGAATGTATGGAGGTGATAGATCAAGAAAAGAAAATCTTGTAGAACATGGGTTTAGATTGCCATCAGCCTTAGACAATAGACCTTTAAAGTTTGAAGAATTTGATCAAATTAGTAACCAAACAATTTTTGTTAGCGCTACTCCATCCGACTATGAACTAAACAAATCAAATGGAATTGTAACAGAGCAAATCATTAGACCCACTGGTTTATTAGATCCAATCATAGAAATTAGACCAATAAAAAATCAAATTGATGATTTAATTGAAGAAATTAGGCTGAGGGTTGAAAAAAATGAAAAAAGTTTAGTTACAACACTAACAAAAAAAATGGCCGAGGAACTATCAAAATACTTAGGTAGATTTAACATAAATTGTTCATACTTACATTCAGATATTGACACAATTGAGAGAGTTGAAATTTTAAATTCCTTAGTAGAAGAAAAAATAGATGTTATTGTTGGAGTTAACTTATTAAGAGAAGGTCTTGATCTTCCTGAGGTTAGCTTAGTGGCTATAATAGATGCCGATAAAGAAGGTTTTTTAAGATCTCACAGGTCCTTAACACAAACCGCTGGAAGAGCAGCAAGAAATTTAAATGGTAAGGTAATCATGTACGCTGATAAAATTACTGATTCAATGAAAAAAACAATTGATGAAACTAACAGAAGAAGAAAGCTTCAAGAAGAATTTAATGAGAAAAATCAAATTACACCAACTCAAATTACTAGAAATAAAAAAAATACCATTTTAAAAAAAATTGACAAGAAAAGTTACGAAAAAAACCCTCTGAATTTATCACAAAGCGAGATTAAAAAGGAGATCAAAATAAAAAAATTAGAGATGAACAGACTTGCAAAAGAATTAGATTTTGATGGGGCAATAAGAGTTAGAGAAGAAATTAAATCTCTGCAAAATGAATTGAAAAGTTAATATTTATTTTCTTTTTTCGCAGCTTTAAGGGTATTAGCTAACAACATCGCAATAGTCATTGGTCCAACACCTCCGGGAACAGGTGTTATATAATCACATTTATCTTTTACGTTTTCAAAATCAACATCTCCTAATAATTTCCATCCAGATTTTGTTTTGTTAGATTTTACTCTACTAATTCCAACATCTATAATCACACAATTCTTTTTTACCATATCTGATTTAATAAAATTTGCAATGCCTAGAGCAACTATCAAAATATCAGCTGAAGCACAAATTTCTTTTAAATTCTTTGATTTTGAATGTGTTAAAGTTACGGTACAGTTGCCAGGATATTTATTTTTTCCTAATAAAACACTTATGGGAAGCCCAACAATATTACTTCTGCCAACAACAACACATTTTTTACCTAAAGTTTCAATTTTATATCTTTTAATCAACTCTATTATTCCAGCTGGAGTAGCTGGAATCATTGAATCTAGACCTAACATCATCTTTCCCATATTAACAGGATGAAATCCATCAACATCCTTGTCGGGCTTTACAGCTAAAGTTATCTTATTTTCATCAATATGCTTTGGCAAAGGAAGCTGAACAATAAGTCCATCAATACTTTTATCATTATTAATTTCTTCAATCTTAAATAGTAAATCAAGTTCTGAAATATCATCATAGTGAAGTAAAGTTGACTTAAATCCGACTTCTTCACATGCTTTTACCTTTGCGTTTACATATGTTCTACTGGCTCCATTATCTCCAATTAAAATCGCACATAAATGAGGTCTTGTTCGTGAGTTTCTTTCTACTTCTATCTTTATCTCAGTTCTTATTACAGAAGAGATATATTTTCCATCTAAAATTTTCAATTTATCATCTTTGCATTTGATTATTAAACATATCCATTACTCTATTTTTACCACCACCTTGCATCATTTTCATCATTTTACTCATTTGTGAAAATTGTTTTATCAATTTATTTACTTCATTAACACTGTTTCCTGAACCGACAGCAATTCTTTTTCTTCTACTTCCATTTAACATTTCAGGGGTACTTCTCTCTTTGGGAGTCATTGAATTAATAATTGCTTCAATAGATTTAAAAGCATCGTCATCTATATCCATATCTTTAATATTTTTTCCAACACCCGGAATCATACCAACCAAATCTTTCATACTTCCCATTTTCTTAATTTGTTGAATTTGTTTATAAAAGTCATCAAACCCAAATTTATTTTTTGCAATTTTTTTCTGAATTTTTCTAGCTTCATCTTCATCAAATTGTTGCTGAGCTCTTTCAACAAGAGAAATGACATCACCCATTCCTAAAATTCTACTAGCCATTCTTTCGGGATAAAAGACATCAAGACCTTCCATTTTCTCACTTGTACCTATAAATTTGATTGGTTTGTTTACAACAGATCTTATTGTTAATGCCGCACCACCTCTTGTATCTCCATCTAATTTTGTCAAAACGACACCATCGAAATCTAAGACCTCATTAAAATTCTTTGCAGTATTAACTGCATCTTGTCCAGTCATTGCATCCACAGCAAATAATGTTTCACTTGGACTAACAGCTTTTTTGATTTCACTAATTTCATTCATCATTTCTTGATCAATTGAAATTCTACCAGCCGTGTCAATAATTATCAAATTATTATTGTTTGTTTTTGAAAACTTAATAGCATTTTTAGAAATACTAACAGGGTCTTTATTATCTCTCTCACAATAAAAATCTGCGTTAACTTGTTTTGAAAGTATCTCTAACTGATCTATTGCGGCAGGTCTATATACATCACATGCTACAAGCAATGGTTTTAATTTTTTATTGTTCTTTAGAAAAAGTGCCAGCTTTCCAGTAAAAGTGGTTTTTCCAGATCCTTGCAAACCAGCTACTAAAATTTTTGTCAAACCTCTCTCAATTTGAATATCAGAGCTTTGGCTACCCATTAGTTCAGCCAATTCATCTTTCATTATCTTAGTCAGTAACTGTCCAGGCTCAATGCTTGTCAATACCTTTTGCCCAATCGCTTTTTCTCTTACTTTATCAGTGAAAGATTTTGCAGTTTTATAATCAACATCTGCGGAAATTAGTGCTTTTCTAATTTCTTTCATAGTTTGAGCAACATTAATGTCAGATATAGTAGCCCTACCCTTTAATGTTTTAAAAGCTCTTTCTAATTTTTCTGATAAATTTTGAAACATATTTTAAATAATTTCAGCGAATAAGTCATAGTAGTTAGCGTCAATAATTTTGACTTTTGTAAAACTTCCCACTCTCAAAAATTCCGCATTTCTAATAATTACTTCGTTGTCAACTTCAGGAGAATCAAATTCTGTTCTTGCGTAATAAAAACCATTTTCAAACCTATCAATTAAAACCTTTATTTCAGATCCAATTTTATTTTTATTGATTGATAGTGAAATGTCTCTCTGGATTGACATTATTTCATCATATCTTCTTTGTTTTTCATCTTGATTAACATCATCAATTAGACTATGAGCGTGTGTATCCTCCTCATGTGAGTACTTAAACACCCCTAATCTTTCAAATTCACTTTCCATAATCCATGACTTTAGCTCATTAAATATTTCGTTTGTTTCACCCGGGTAGCCTACAATTACAGTCGTTCTTATTGAAATATTAGATTTACTTTTTCGAATTTTTTTTATCAATTCATTAGTACGTTTTTTTGTTGTTGATCTTCTCATTGATTTAAGTATCTTATCATTAATATGCTGAAGAGGCATATCAATATATCTGCAAATTTTATCATTTTTGTTTATGAGTTCAATAACATTTAAAGGAAAGCCCGTAGGATAAACATAATGCAATCTTATCCATTCAATTCCTTCAACTTTTGATAGCTCAACAAGTAAATCATATAACTTTCTTTTTTTGTAAATATCAACTCCATAATAACTAAGATCCTGAGCAATCAATAAAATTTCTTTAATTCCTTTTTTTGCAAGCTCACTAGCTTCATTTACTATATCCTCAATCTTTTTTGAAATATGTTTTCCTCTCATTTGTGGTATTGCACAGAATGAACATTTCCTATTACAGCCCTCAGAAATTTTTAAATGAGCATAATGTCTAGGTGTAGTTAATTTTCTTTGATTTAGCAACTGTTTTTTGTAATCAAATTTTAGCTCTTCTAAAAGTTCTTTTAAATTATTAGTTCCAAAAAATTTATCAACTTCACTAATTTCATTTTGCAAATCTTCTTTGTATCTTTCAGATAGACATCCTGTTACGTAGACTTTTTTTATAAGACCATTTTTTTTGTTCTCAACCTGTTGTAAAATTGTATCAATAGATTCTTGCTTTGCATTTTCAATAAATCCACATGTATTGATAATAACAATATCTGAGAAATCATCATCACTCTCATGCTTGACGACTGCTCCATTATTTTTAAGCTGCCCCATTAAAACCTCAGAATCATAGGTATTTTTTGAGCATCCTAATGTTATTACATTAATATTATTTTTCTGTTCTTTAGTTTTCATTACTAAACAAAGTATCAACAAATTTATCTCTATCAAAAAGCTGCAAATCATTTACCGTTTCTCCTAACCCTACATACTTTATAGGTATATTTAATTGATCAGAAATTCCTATTGCTATTCCACCTTTAGCGGTACCATCTAACTTCGTTAGAGCAATACAATCAACCTCAGTTGCTTTAGAAAACTGTTTTGCTTGTTCTATAGCGTTTTGACCAGTTGTAGCATCTAGCACTAAGATAACTTCATGAGGAGCATTTATCGAAACCTTTGACATTACTTTCTTAATTTTTGTCAATTCATTCATTAAGTTGACATTATTGTGAAGTCTTCCTGCTGTATCAATTATAACTACATCTGAATCGTTAGATTTTGCTGATTTAAGTGTGTCAAAACAAACAGATGCAGGGTCAGATCCCATCTTTTGTTTGATTAACTTAGCATTTGTCCTATTTGACCATACTTCTAATTGATCAATAGCTGCTGCTCTAAAAGTATCAGCAGCACCAATGGTTACTGATAAATTGTTCTGATCAAATTGATGAGCTAGCTTTCCTATTGTAGTTGTTTTACCAACTCCATTTATCCCAACAACCATTATAACATACGGTTTCTCATCTGAGAAACTGTAATCTTTTTTGTTTTGCAACAAAAGATTTTTAATCTCATCTTTTAAAAAATCATAAATTTCACTAGTTTGAATAAATTTATCTTCACTTACCCTTTTTTCCAATGCATCAATTATTTTTAATGAAGTTTCTATTCCAATATCAGACTTCAATAGCGTTTCTTCAATTAAATCAAGTTCTTGATCAGAGATCTTTGATTTTCCTACAAGCGATTTTGAAAAATTACCAAAAAAAGAGTTTTTAGTTTTCTTAAGACCATTTTTTAAGACCTCAGCAGATTTCTTCTCTGCATTTCGATTTTCATTAACTGAGTCTTGTGTTTTGTTTCCAGTTAGACTTTCTTTTAACTTTTTAAAAAAATTCATTTTATAAATATAGCTAAAGAAAGCTATTCGATAATTTTTACTTTTTCGATAGAAAGTCTTTGACGCTTTCTTTTGGCATTATGTCAACAGAAGTCGAATAGCCTCCAGTTGTCTCATTTTTTTTGAATCTAACAACTTTGGTAAATGATTTTGCGTCTTTATTTTTTAATGATGCTACGGTTTTTTTTGCCATTTATTTAATTTCTTTGTGAACAGTCATTTTCTTTAAAATAGGATTGAATTTCTTTATCTCCATTCTGTCAGGTGTGTTTTTTTTGTTTTTTGTGGTAATATATCTTGATGTCCCGGGCAAACCACTTGATTTATGTTCAGTACACTCTAAAATAACCTGAATTCTATTTCCTTTTTTTGCCATTTCTAAAATTTAAGAATGCAAATTTACATTTTTTTCACACTAATTAGAAATAAATCATCCCGAATTCTAAAATCATGAACATCTATATTGCCTAATTTAATCTCTTTTGTTTTATTTGAGGTATTAATCCAGATATCATCTTTTTTACCAATTGATGCTTTTATTGGCATATCGAATCCATTCACGGCATTCCAATTACATATTAAAACTACATCTTTACCAGTGACTTCTAATTTATAATTAAACTCAGGTAATGATGACTGCGCCAAATATTGCTGGAAAAATAATTTCAAGTCTATTTTGAGATAATCAATAATATAATTAATTAATTCATCACCATCAATACAACTATGTTTAAAATCCTTGTTTATATCAAGAAGCATATTAAAAAATAGAATATCATTGTCAACTAAACTTCTTAAAGTATGTAACATTAGTGCAGATTTAAAATACATATCTCTACTTCCCTGTTTATTGACTCCATAATCAGATATGATAGGTTTATCATTAACAATAAATTTTCTTTGATTTTTTATATATGATAACATTTTTTCATAACCATAATGACATTCAACGAAAAGAGCCTCTGAATATGTGCAAAATCCCTCATGGACCCACATATCTGCAATGTCATTTGTTGTAATACTATTTCCCCACCACTCGTGACCTGCCTCATGCAATATAATATAATCGAACTCCAAATTATCTATAAATTTAGTATTACCATTATAACCATTCTGATAATTATTTCCATATGCAATGCAACTTTGATGTTCCATTCCAAGATATGGAGTTTCAACAAGAGTAAATCCATCTCTTTCAAATGGATATGAACCAAGATATTTTTCTAAACAAGTAATTATTGGTTTCACTTGCTTGAAGTGATTTTTAGCTATCGATAAATTTTTTTTCAAAACATAATAGCTTAAATCAAGTGTGTCTTCATTTCTAATCAATATATCTTCAAAGCCAGAATAATTTGCAACATTTAAGGTAACATTATAATTATTGATGGGATATGAAACAAACCATTCGTATTCATTCATCCAGGAGTTCATGTAATTACTCCAATAACTTGTATCTCGTTTTAATCTACCATTTGAGATTGCATTTAAGGGTGACCTCACAGATATTGTTATTCTCATACTGTCAGGTTCATCTGATTGATGATCTTTACAGGGCCACCAAAGACTAGCTCCAATTCCTTGACAAGAAACGCCGACCCATGCTTTATTGTTATCCTCTGACCATGTAAATCCCCCATCCCATGGCGGGTTCTTTGCAGTTATTGGATAACCACCAAACCAAATTTTTAATGAGATAATTTCCCCCTTTTTTATGTTTCTTGGAAATTCTATGTAAGTGGCATTTTTATTTTTTGTAAAATTCAATATTTGATTCTCAAACTCGACAATCAATATTTCCATATTTTCAAATAAATCAATTTGAATTTTATCAAAATTGGTATTTGCCCGAACATGCATGATGTTATAAGATCTTTCAATTGATCTTTCTATGTCATCAAGCATGATAAATAAGTCATAAAATTTTACATCATAGCAAGACCTATATTTATTAAGTGTTCCTCTTAAGCTATCTTGCTGTGTGTAATTTTGTGCAAATATTTGATTGTGAACAACTAAGACAAGAAAGATAATAATAAATCTTGCAAAGTAAAGCATGTATTTTATCTAGTCAATATTATTGAACAAGAAACATTTTGAGTGCCGACTATTGGTATATCTAAATCGTAGTAAAGGTCCATATAACCGCTATTTTCAGTTTCTAGTAATCCGTCACCACTTACTGATAAATCAACAGAAAAACCCATTAAGTCAATATTTGTATTTTGTGGAGATACAATAATTGTTCCATCGCTGGCAATATTTCCCTCAATTTGGCTTGTTCCAAGATCGATAAAAATTATGTCTCCAGATCCTTCGTTAACCTCAATGCTCTCGGGGATTTGATCGTTTAATGAAATAGATCCAATGACAGGAACTGTTATGTCATCACAATCAGGTGATACATCCCAAAGACCAACAGCAGCCTGTTGAGCAGTCAAGCAGGCACCATTATCTGTATTTGCATTAGGGTTATAGTTAAACATTGTTGCATTAGTGCACCCGTTAATGAAAGGAATACATCCACCATTATCAGTATTTGCGTTCGGGTCGTAGTTAAACATTGTAGGATTTGTACAACCTAATATCAAGCAAGAGCCATCATCTTCTTCAGCGTCAGGATTATAATTAATTGCTAGGGGGTTCATGCAACCCTCCTCTTTTCTACATGATGAAGAAAACAACACGATTAGTGATAAAAACAAAAGTGTTGCAAATTTTGTATTCATTCTTAAATTTAATAAAAAAATTTAAACTAAGATGTTGCCTTTTTTCTTTGCTTCAGATAAAACAGCAGAAATGCCTTTTTTATTTATGGTTCTAAGAGCTTTAGCTGAAACTTTTAATGATATGAATTCTCCTGTTTCAGGAACAAAAAATTTCTTAGTTTGTAGGTTTGGGTAAAACTTTCTTTTTGTTTTTTTGTTAGAATGGGAAACATTGTTTCCAACCATTGGTTTTTTACCTGTTATTGCACATATCTTGGACATCTTATTGAATTTAGGCTGTAAATATACAAATATCTCTATAAAATTTCATCCATTATTGCTGAAATAAGAAATTCAATAGCAAGAATTGTTGACTGTTTAGTTACTTGCTCTCGATTTCCTTTTAGCTCAAATTTTTTAGAAAGAGTTTTTGTTTTTGATGAGAAGGAAACGCATACAATACCTTTGTTTGAGTTATTAATTTCCATTAGTCCAGTAGTCGAAATTGAAAAATCAGAGTCAAACTTTTTGAGGCATTTTTGTGACATATCTTTTGCTACCTCTTCACTTACAACACCATATTTTTCAATTTTTTTTATGTCTACATTTAATAAATTGACTTTAGAAAAATTACTGTAAGCAACTAATCCTCCTTTAAAATATTTTGACGAACCTGAAGTTTTGGTTATAATACTAGAAATCTCACCTGATGTACAGCTTTCAGCACATGAAATTGTTAATTCTCTTTTGTACAACAAATCATGTATTTCATGCTCTAACTTACCAATATCATAATAACTAAAATTTATTATCTTTTTAAGATTGTTTAATGAAGAATTTATCTTCTTTTCTAATTCTAATTTATCTTTTCCTCTAGTAGAAAGTCTTAATCTTACAATTCCTTTTTTAGGCAAGTATGAAAGGTTAATGTTATTTTTTTTGATATTTTTCTCCCAGCTAGAAATAATCAATGCAAGCTTAGACTCAGGAATACCAAAAACCGAAACTGTTTTATGATAAATCTGTAAAAATTCATACTTTGAAGTTAAAAAGTTTTCTAATTTTTCAAAAAGATGTATCAGTTCTGATGGAACGCCTGGAAACGCGACTAAGATGAATTTTTCTGATTCTTTTATAATAGCAGGTGCAGTTCCAATATTATTTTGAAAAAAAGTACAACTCTTAGGAATATAGGCTTGTTGCTTATTTAGATTTGTGATATCAGTTCTTCCAAATTTTTTAAAAACTTCTATTATGTTTTCAAAAACTTGTTTAGAGAATATTAGTTTTTCATGTAAGAAATATGCAATTGCTTCTCTTGTTATATCATCATTTGTAGGTCCTAAACCACCACTTAAAATAATTAAATCAGATCTTTTGCTCTCCTCATTAATTACTTCAACTAAAGCTTTTTTATCATCAGCAACAATTTTTATAGAACTGCACTCAATACCAAGTGAATTTAATCTTTGAGCTATGAATCTACTATTGGTATCAGCAATTTGTCCAATAAGAATTTCATCACCAATACAAATTACAGATGATTTCAATTAAAAGGCAGTAGTTGGTGAGGTTATAAACTTTCTTGGCTTAGGTTTAATGCTCATCACAGGTATTTTTGAGTTGTGAATAATATACCTTGCAGTAACACTCAAGTTGTTTGACAATGCTAACTCTTCTTTTTTTGTCATTATTATGATTAAGTCAGAGTCAAAATTTTTTTCGTAATTAATAACAAAGTCTCCAAGACTTTGTTTTTTTTCTCCCTCTATTAGTTCAGAGGTACATTTAATGCCGGCATTAGATATAAAATTAGAGACTTGATTCAAGTTCTTAATGAGTATATTTTTTTCATTTATGTTATCTTTTAGAAATACAGATACTATTCTAATCGTTGAATTCCAATATCTTGCATATTCAATAGCAAATGTAACCTTCTCTTTAGTCTCTTTTCCTAAATCAAGTGGAAGTATTATATTATCAAAATTTTCAGTACTTGTATTTTCCTTTATGGTAATTACGGGAATATTGGACAACCTAACAACTCTCTCTGCGTTTGAGCCAATGAATTTTTTTATTACGCCCCTGGGAGATCCATTAGTACCCATAACTATTAGATTAGCATTAATCATTGAGGATACCTCTACAATTTGCTCATAAATTTTCCCACTTGCAACCATTGAGTCAACTTTGACAGAAAATTTACTTGAGTGCATTACTGAAATTTCATCAAGCTTATCTTTTACTTTGTTTCTTATTTCTTCAAAGGGATTATCAATTAGCAAACCACTAATTTTAGATTGTTCTTCAATGACGCTTAGAATAATTACTTCTGATTTTTTTATTTTAGCGATTAGGCAAGCTTGTTTTAGAGCAGCTAAGGATTGTTCAGAAAAACCTACTGGAACTAAAATTTTGTTTGTTAACATTTGCTAATTTTATGCAAAAATACATTTTTATATGAGTGTTTTTCTTGATTCTGAACTAATTATTAATGATGGTAGAATCTATCATCTCAATTTAAAACCAGAGGATATTTGTAAAGATGTGATTCTTGTTGGTGATCCTTTAAGAGTAAAAGTGATTGCTGAAAAATTAGATGAAATACATTTCTTTAGAAAAAATAGAGAGTTTTACTCATGTAAAGGAAGTTTCAACAATAAAGAAATTTTAATTATTTCCTCCGGTATTGGCACCGACAACATTGACATTGTAGTTAATGAGCTTGATGCACTTGCTAACATTAATTTTTCCACAAGAAAAGTTTGTTTGAAAAAAAAATCTCTGAATATTTATAGATTAGGCACTAGTGGAGGTATTCAAAAGTATGATGATGAAATTGTCGTTTCACAATACTCAATTGGGCTAGATGGACTTGCATACTATTATGAAAGTGAGGATTTTCTTAATACTCAAATTTCAGAAAAATTTAGATCAAATATAAATTGGCCGGATGCGTTTTCTCTTCCATATTGTGTTTCCTGTGATAATGACTTAATAAAAAAGTTCAGTTCGTTCAAAGCTGGAATTACAATTACTGCAACAGGTTTTTATGCCCCACAAGGAAGAAATCTTAGACTAAACTCTAGTATCAAAGATTTACATAAAAAACTAGAGAAGTTCGAATTTGATAATTTAAAAATTTTAAATTTCGAAATGGAAAGTTCAGCGATTTACTTTTTGAGTAAAATGCTTGGTCACAAGCCAATTACAATCTGCTCTGTTCTTAGTAATAGAAATATTAAAACTTTTAAAAAAGATCCAAAAAAAATTATAGATAAAATGATTGAGTCATCATTAAGTATTATATCAAAATGAAAAATATTTTTATCGGCATATTTTTTCTATTTATACTTTTTTCATGCCAATCTGAATATAATATTGAATCTTCAAACAATTCATACTTAGATGTAAATGTTGAGCCTGACTCAATTAGTCTAGAAATGATTAGACCTTACAAAAAAATAATAGATAATAAAATGAACGAGATTGTATGCTTTAATAAGTTAGATATGCACAAGGGAAATCCTGAGAGTCTGCTAGGCAATTTTGTAGCAGATCTTTGTATTCAAAAAACAAGTAGTTATAATCATATTGACTTTTGTTTATTAAACAGCGGTGGTCTAAGATCATCATTACACACGGGCAATATCAAATTAGGAGATATATACAAGTTGATGCCCTTTGATAACAAGATGGTAATAGTCAAAGTATTTAAAGAAGACATCTTAGATATATTTAAATATATTGAAAAAAAGGGTGGAGATCCAATTTCAAAACTTAGAATCGAAATAAAAAATGAAGAGGTTATAAATCACAACTTAAATTTCAAAAAAGATACTTTTTATATCTTGACTAGCGACTATTTAGCAAGTGGAGGTGATGATATGAGTTTCTTTATAGACAAAGAAGTAAATAATCTTAATTTAATGTTAAGAGACTTAATTATAGAGCACTGCAAGGATAAGGATTCAATAACATCATCATTGGACAACAGAATATTTATACATGAATAGAAAAAAATTTATTTATAAAACTTTGTTAGCTTCAACTGGCCTATCTTTACCCTTAGGTAATATTAATTTACATGAGAAAAGTAAAAGATTAACAATACTACACACAAACGATATGCATTCACAGATTTTCCCTTTTAAATCTGGAAAATACAAAGATCTTGGAGGAATGGCTGAGAGGGCTACATTAATAAAAAATCTGAGAAAAAAGAATGATAATATTCTTTTGTTTGATGCAGGAGATATTTTTCAAGGAACCCCTTATTTTAATTTTTTTGGTGGTCAAATTGAATTCAAACTTATGAGTGAAATGAACTATGATGCAGCAACTCTTGGAAATCATGATTTTGATAACGGGATTAGCGGACTAAATGACAAATTAATATATGCAAAATTTAGCTTCATCAATTCAAATTATGATTTCAGTAATACAATTTTAAATGGAAAAATCAGAAAATTTAAAATCTTTAAAAAAAATCAATTAAAAGTTGGAGTCTTCGGTTTAGGAGTTGAATTAGATGGACTAGTTCAAAAAAAACTATATAGAAATACAATATACAATGACCCAATTGAAGTCGCAAATAAAGTTTCAAGTAAACTAAAATTTGATTATGGTTGTGACATGATAATTTGTCTATCACATTTAGGATTAGAGTACAAAAGCGAAAAAGTTTCTGATTTAAAAGTTGCTAAAAACTCTTCGTACATAGATTTAATTATTGGGGGTCACACTCATTCATTTCTTGAAAAAGCTATAATTGTCACCAATCAAATAAATAAAAAAATAGTTGTATCCCAAGCAGGCTATGGTGGCATAAAGTTAGGCCGATTGGATTTTATTTTTAACAAAAAAAACGAAATTAGAAAAGTGATTTCGACTTTGGAGGATATAAAAAGTTTGAATTTTTCTTAAAATAAAGTTCATCAACCAAATAAATTTTTTAGTCTCTAATCAGAAAATATGGTAAATCATACAACAAAAAAAAAAAACAAAAAATTTTTCTTTTTTAACTTTCATTTTAAAGAATAGTTTTTAATATTTGCTATCCAATTTGTTAATAACTAAACCAAATTGTTAAGAAATCTGAACCAATTTTAGACTTCTTATTTTTAACCAAAACAAGAATTACTACATTTAATGGGATTGACAAATCATGAGGAAATATGGAATAACTGTCTTACAGTAATCAGAAACAATGTAAGTCACCAAAATTTCAAAATATGGTTTGAACCAATTTTACCAGTTAGCATCAAAGACAACATATTAACAATTCAAGTACCAAGTCAGTTTTTTTATGAGTGGTTAGAAGAAAACTATATAACTCTTCTCAAAAAGACAATAAAAAAAGAATTAGGCAAAGAAGGTAAATTGGAGTATCATATTGTTCTTGAAAACTCATCAAAATCCAAGCCTTACGTTTCTAAAATACCAAGTTCAAATCAAAAAGATATACAAAATAATCCAGTTAGTATTCCAATGAACTTAAGTACTACTAAAATTAGAAATCCATTTATAATTCCTGGACTTCAAAAAATAAACATAAATCCACAGTTAAATAAATCATACACGTTCGATGCTTTTGTTGAAGGAGAATGCAATAGATTAGCCAGATCTGCTGGATATGCTGTTGCTCAAGATCCAGGAGGCACCTCATTTAATCCACTATTCATATATGGTAATGGCGGACTAGGAAAAACTCATTTAGCAAATGCAATTGGAATTGAAGCAAAGAATCTAGATCCCGAAAAAACAGTTTTATATGTTTCTGCAGACAAGTTCCAAACTCAATTTATTGATGCAATAATGGACAACAAGAAAAATGATTTTGTTCACTTTTATCAGTCTATTGATTTATTGATTATTGACGATGTTCAATTTTTAAGTGGTAAAGAGAAAACTCAAGACGTATTTTTTCATATCTTCAATCACTTACATCAAAACGGAAAACAAATAATTTTAACCTCTGACAAAGCTCCAGTAGACATAATTGGCATGGAACAAAGATTACTCTCAAGATTTAAATGGGGACTTTCTGCTGATCTTCAAGCTCCTGGTCTTGAAACAAGATTAGCTATTTTAAGAAAAAAAATTAAAAAAGATGGAATTGAAATTTCAAATGAAGTTATTGAGTATATAGCTTACTCAATTACTACTAATGTAAGAGAACTTGAAGGGGCCCTGATTTCATTACTTGCGCAGGCCTCATTAAATAAGAAAGATATTAATATTGACTTGGCAAGAAATATGCTTGATAAATTTGTTAGAAACACTGTGAAAGAAGTTTCTATCGATTATATTCAAAAAGTAATTTGTGACTATTTTGACATACCCATTGAAATAATGAAATCAAAAACCAGAAAAAGGGAAATTGTTCAGTGCAGACAACTCGCAATGTATTTTGCAAAACAGCTTACTAAAAATTCACTTGCTATGATTGGAAAACATTGTGGCAATAAAGACCATGCTACCGTTCTGCATGCGTGCAAAACTGTTAATAATCTCGCAGACACTGACAAAAGATTTAAAGGGTACATTTCTGACATAGAAAAACGTCTAACAATTTCTTAAATGAAAATTTTAATGGTTTGCCTTGGCAATATTTGTAGATCTCCATTAGCTGAAGGAATACTTAGTAGCAAGATCTCAAAAATGAAAGTAACAGTTGATTCAGCTGGAACAGCAGGATATCATGTTGGCAGTAAACCAGATCCCAGAGCAATTGACATTGCAAAAAAAAATAATATCGACATAAATACTTTAAGAGCTAGAAAATTTGAACGCTCTGATTTTATAAATTTTGATAAAATCTATGTAATGGATAAAAATAATTTTAATGATGTCATTGGTTTGGCAGAAAACAAGAACGAGGCATCAAAAGTTATCTTAATTACTGATATACTTGACTCTGATTCCTTTGTCCCTGATCCATATTATGGTGATTTAGATGATTTTGAAAAAGTTTTTAATTTGTTAGATAAAATCTGTCAAAAGATAGCAAACAAAATTGAATCAAGGTAGCATCTACATAATTCCCTCACAAATTTCAAATGAATCAAGTGTTAATATGATAAATAATCACTTGATTGAAATAGTAAAATCACTAGAATTTTTTATAGTTGAGAATATTAGAACTGCTAGAAGATTTATTAAAAAGTTAGATAACAATAAAAATATTGATAAAGCAACTTTTTATCTTATAAATAAACACAACAGATTTAATTTTCAAAGTGAAATTTTAAAAACATTAACTGAAAAGAAAAATATTGGAATTCTTTCAGAAAGTGGATATCCTTGCGTAGCTGATCCTGGCAGTAAGATATTGAAATTTGCTCACGAAAAAAATATAAAAGTCATTCCTCTAATTGGTCCATCTTCTATAATTTTAGCACTATCATCTTCAGGATTAAACGGTCAAAAGTTTTCTTTTTTTGGATATCTTTCAATTGATACAGTTAACAGAAAAAAAGAAATTCATCTAGCTCAAAAAAAATTAATAAAAAATGATGAAACACAAATTTTTATTGAAACACCCTTCAGAAATCAAAAAACTTTTGAGGATCTGATTAAAAATTGTGATGAACATTTGCATCTATGTTGTGCAGTAAATTTAACATCCAATGATGAGATAATACATACAAAGAAAATAAGTCACTGGAAAAAAATAATTTTCAAGCTACCTAAACAACCAGCAATTTTTTTAATTGGGAAGTAAAAAAATAGTTTATCTATATTTGTTAAATGGATCTAAAATTTAAATTCTTATCAAGAATTCCGAGTCCTTTAAAAAATAAATATCTGATAACTTTTATAGTTTTTCTTTTTTGGATGACATTTTTAGATAGTTACAACATTCTTAACTTAAGAAAGCTTTACATAGATGAAAAAAAACTAAACGAAGAAAAAGAGTTTTATATTAATGAAATAAGAAAAGATAGTGTTGAACTTTACAAGCTAACTAATGATAAAAAACACCAAGAAAAGTTTGCAAGAGAAAGATACTTAATGAGAAAAGAAAATGAAGATATTTATATAATTAAAGAATAAAGAAAATGAAAAACTTTACATTTTCAAAGTTTAAAAAATATTCTCTCAAAGAATGGAAAGAAAGAAATCTTATTTCTGATGAAATAATTTTTACTTCAGAAAATTCACAGAAAAGTTTCCAAACAATTTTCAAAGAAGAAACAAAAACTTATGAATGGATTTATAATAAAAAGCCTGAGCTAACTAATCAAAGAATTATAGATTGTATTGATTTAAACTTTAATAATATATGGATCGAAAATGTATCTACTCCAGAAATAATTTTTAAAGATATAAAGTGTGAAAAAACTAATTTTTTACTTTTTAAGACTTCTGAAGATAGTCGGGAAGCTATTTCATCATTTTGTAGTAAGAAAAATATTAATTATGAATTTGTCGAAGAAAATAGTATAATCAATTTTGAAAATTATGATAATCATGCACTACAAAAATTTATAAATGAGAAAAGAGATAAGAAAAAATTATTTCTATTTGTAAAATCTGAAAATAAGTTTTTTGACCAAATTGCAACATTAAAAAGTTTAAATCTAAATCTTAAAAATTCAAAAAAAGTACAAATTATTTGTACAATTGAAGATTCTCCAATTAAAACAGAGGATTTCCTATACACAGCTAGCTTTAAGATTTTATCTTCGTTTCTAGCCTGCTCAGATTTTATGATTAAAACCATTGACTTGAACGAAAGATCCCGATTAGTAAAAAATATTTATAATATTTTAAAGTACGAATCGAATATTGAAAAAGTTTCAGATCCACTAAATGGATCTTTTTATTTGAACTCACTAATTGAAAAAAAAGTAAATAATAATTTTGAGGAGAAAAAAAATCTTAAACAAACCGAAAGAAAAAGTTGGATTTCTGATGAAAATATTGAGATATATGACTACTTCATAAAGAATGATATTTCAAGTTTGGAACATATTAATTTTTTATCGGGGGAACCTCCATTTTTAAGAGGACCATATGCTACTATGTACACAAATAAGCCATGGACTATTAGGCAGTACTCAGGATTTTCTACAGCTAGAGATTCAAACGCTTTTTACAAAAAAAATATTTCTCATGGTCAAACTGGTCTTTCAGTTGCCTTTGATTTACCAACACACAGAGGTTATGATTCTGATAATGAAAGAGTCAAGGGAGATGTTGGTATGGCTGGAGTTGCAATAGACACAATAGATGATATAAATGAACTTTTTGAGGGGATAGACCTAAATAATATATCAGTATCCATGACAATGAACGGTGCTGTACTTCCAATAATGGCATTTTACATTGCATGTGCAAAAGAAAATGGAATTGATATAAAAAATCTCAAAGGAACTATTCAAAACGACATACTTAAAGAATTTATGGTTAGGAACACATATATTTTTCCTCCTAAACCTTCAATGAGAATAATTTCTGATATTTTTAAATATGTCTCAAAAGAGATGCCTAAGTTTAATTGCATATCAGTGTCAGGCTATCATATGCAAGAGGCAGGCGCTAGCGCTGAAATTGAACTAGCATATACCCTCTTAAATGGATTAGAGTATTTAAGAACAGGCATAGAAGCAGGTTTGAAAATCGATGATTTTGCGCCAAGAATTTCATTTTTTTGGGGTATCGGTATGAACTTTTTTACTGAAATTGCAAAAATGAGAGCTGGAAGACTACTATGGGCTAAAATTGTAAAATCATTCAATCCAAAAAATCCAAAATCAATGTCACTTAGAGCTCATTGCCAAACTAGTGGCTGGAGTTTAACTGAACAAGATCCGTATAACAATATTTGCAGAACAGCAATTGAAGCTTTGGGAGCTGTTTTAGGAGGAACTCAAAGTTTACATACTAACTCTCTTGATGAAGCTATAGCATTGCCTACTGAATTTTCAGCAAAAATTGCGAGAGACACTCAAAAATATCTTCAAATTAATACTGGAATATGTGATGTTGTTGATCCACTAGGAGGAAGCTACTATATTGAATACCTAACTGATAAAATTTACAAAAAATCTTGGGAAATTATTAAAGATATAGAAAAAAATGGTGGAATGATAGATGCAATATCTAGTGGAATTCCTAAAACTAAAATCGAAAAAGTAGCAACCATCAAGCAGGCAAAAATTGATTCTGGAAAAGAAATTATAGTAGGTTTAAATAAATTTCAAAAAAACTTAAAAAAAAGCAAGTTTCATCTGCTAGAAATTGATAATAAAAATGTTATTAAAACTCAAACCAAGAAATTAATAAAAAATAAGAAAATCAGAAACGAAAGTGATGTTTCAAAAATTCTAAAACAAATCACTAGCTCATGTAAATCAAAAAAGCAAAATCTATTAACTTTGGCAGTCGAAGCTGCAGAAAAAAGAGCAACACTTGCAGAAATAATTGGTGCTTGTGAAAAAGTTTTTAAAAGATACACAGCAACCAATAATTTAATTTCTGGTTTTTATATGAAAGAGATAAAAGACAATCATCATTTTAAAAAAGCAAAGAATCTCTCTGATTATTTCTATGAAATTGAAGGAAGACGAGCTAGAATTTTGGTAGCTAAAATGGGACAAGATGGTCACGATAGAGGTGCAAAAATTGTAGCAACATCGTTCTCTGATATGGGATTTGATGTTGATATTGGAGCATTATTTCAGACACCAGAAGAGGTGGTCAATCAAGCTTTAATAAATGATGTTCATATAATTGGAATTTCGTCTTTAGCAGCAGGACATACCACAAATGTACCAGAGATAGTTAGGCTATTAAAAAAATACAACAGAGAAGATATTTTAATAGTTCTAGGAGGAGTGGTTCCCGAAAATCAACACAAAAAACTGATTGATGCTGGAGTTGATCTAATTTTTGGACCAGGTTCAATTATTGCAGAGTCAGCGTGCAACATATTAAGTAAATTAATTGATGTAAATGAAAGTAGGAGTTAATAGTCTTTTTAAAAAGTTAAAAGAATTTAGACAAGTTTTAGGGGAAAAAGGGTTTAAGGGATTTATTAAAATCTATGGATGGAAAGTAGTTGTTATTGTCTTTCTATATTATTTAGTTAGAGATTCTATACTCTATATACTCATTCCATACCTTTTTGCAAAAGGCTTACTCAATTGATTTAAAAACATCAGTAATTATCGAAGTACAGTCAAGTATTTCTTTTTTATTTATGATTAGTGGTGGAGCAAACCTAATTATGTTTCCATGAGTAGGTTTTGCGAGTAATCCTTTGTTTTTTAAAAGCATACAAATTTCCCATGCAGAGATACTTGAGGTTTTTCTTATTTCTATAGCGTTGAGTAATCCTTTTCCTCTAATCTCTTTGATAATTGAAGAATTTAATTTATTGAGCTCATCTCTAAAAATATTTCCCATTAAATTTGCATTGTAACTTAAATTTTCATCAATCACTACCTCAAGTGCAGTTTTCGCAACAGCACAAGCAAGTGGATTTCCTCCAAAAGTTGAGCCATGCTCACCTGGCTGAATACAAAGCATTACATCATCATTGCATAATACAGCTGAAACAGGATAAACACCTCCCGATAAAGCCTTTCCTAATATTAGAATATCAGGTTTAACATTTTCATGATCACAAGCAAGAAGTCTTCCAGTTCTTCCAATTCCAGTTTGAACCTCATCTGCAATAAATAAAACATTGTATTTATCACAAATTTTTCTGACAGAACTTAAATATCCGCAGTCTGGCACAATAACTCCCGCCTCACCTTGTATTGGCTCTACCATAAAAGCACATACATTAGGATCCTTCAGTTCATTTTCTAATGCATTTAAATCATTATAGGCAATTAAATCGTAGCCGGGCATATATGGCCCAAAACCTTTGTAAGATGATGGATCATCAGAACTTGAAATTGCTGCAAGTGTTCTACCCCAAAAATTTCCTCTAGCAAAAATGATTCTAGCCTTGTTCTCCTTAATGCCTTTTTTAATATATCCCCATTTTCTTGCAAGCTTATTAGCTGTCTCACCACCTTCAACTCCAGTATTCATTGGTAATACCTTATCAAAACCAAATAACTTTGTTATGTATTTTTCATATTCACCTAGTACGTTGTTATGAAAAGCTCTTGAGGTTAAAGTTAGCTTGTTAGCTTGAGAAGTCAGTGAATCTAAAATTCTTTCATTACAATGACCTTGATTAACTGCTGAATAAGCAGATAAAAAATCATAATAACGATTTCCCTCAACATCCCAAACATATATTCCATTTCCTTTAGAAAGAACAACAGGAATTGGATGATAGTTATGTGCACCGTATGTGAGCTCTAAATCTATGTAATAGTTTTGGTCTTTCATTTTTAGTTACAAAATTAAAAAATGAAATCAAATAATTAAATTTGCTTAATGAGTTCAAAGAAAAAAACTATAATTAATAATATTAAAATATTTGATATTGCAAATAAAGGCCAAGCCATAGCGAAGTTTAATGAAAGAGTTATTATAGTTGACAAAGGAGTTCCTGGTGATATTTGTGACATCCTTGTTACAAAAAAAAGAAGGAAGTTTTGGAAAGGTAAAATTATTAAAAGAATAAAAGACTCTGAGCATAGAATTGAGGCAAAATGTAAACATTTTGGAATTTGTGGTGGCTGTAAATGGCAAAATATGAAATATGACTCTCAATTAATCTTTAAGCAAAATGAGGTTCTAAATAATCTCAAAAGAATTGGTGGAGTTGAATTTAAAAATATAAACAAAATAATAGCTTGCAATGAAACTTTCTACTACAGAAACAAAATGGAATTTACTTTCTCTAACAAAAGATGGTTAACTGATGATGAAATTAAAAATTGCAAAATAATACAAAACAGAAATGCATGTGGATTTCACATTTCTGGAAGATACGATAAGGTTATAGATATTGAGGAATGTCATTTACAAAAAGAACCTTCTAACAGTATAAGAAATTCGATTAAAGAATTTTGCATAAAAAATGAAATATCATTTTTTGATTTAAGAGATAAAGAGGGTTTAATAAGAAATTTGTTAATAAGAACAGGATATCACAATGAATTAATGGTTTTGGTTCAATTTTTCAAAAATGATTCAAAAAAAATTAATCTTTTAATGAATCACTTAAAAAATAGTTTCAATAGCATAACATCATTACTTTATGTAATAAACAATAAAGCAAATAGTACAATTTATGATCAAGATGTAATTTGCTTCAGTGGAAAAAAATTTATTGAAGAAAAAATAGGTGCTTTTTCTTTTGGTATTGGACCGAAATCCTTTTTTCAAACAAATAGTAAGCAAACAAAAATTTTATTTGACAAAATCTCCGAAATTGCTGATTTAAAAAACAATCACATTGTCTATGATTTATACACAGGTACTGGGACAATAGCTCAATATTTGTCAAAAAATGCAAAAAAAATTGTTGGTATAGACTCTGTTAAGGAAGCAATTAATGCGGCGAAAAGAAGCTCGAAAAAAAATAAAATAAAAAATTGCACTTTTATATGTGGAGATATGAAAGTAATATTAAACGAGGATTTTATAAAATCAAATTGTAAGCCTGATATAATTATTACTGACCCTCCAAGAGAAGGTATGCATAAAAAAGTGATTTCTCAGATTATGAATGTAAAGCCTGAAAAAATTGTTTACATTAGTTGCAACTCAGCAACACAAGCTAGAGATATTGCAATTTTAAAAGAATTATATGATATAGAATTTATTCAACCTGTTGACATGTTCCCAATGACACATCATGTTGAAAATATTGTTTCACTAACTCTAAAAAAGAAAATAGCATGAATGATATTTGGAAAAAATTACAAGAGCTTTATCATCTAAATCCTATACTTTTTGGTTTTTTACTATTCGTAGATTTATGTATTCTGATGTTTTTGATAATGATTTTTTTATTGTAAATCAAAAATTTTCTTTAGTGCTTTAATAATTTGAGGTAATACCAAATCATCTTTACTGTTGAAAATTACAAAGTCCGATAGCTTCTCTTTCTCAATCTGAGACATTTGCATAGAAATTCTTTTTTCAACTGAATCACTATCGACTTTATCTCTTTGCATCACACGATTTATTCTATCTTGCAATTTTGCTGTAATACAAACAACATAATCTAAATTCTTATGTGAATTAGCTTCAAATAAAATTGCTGCTTCTTTAAAAACTACTTTTTCATCATATCTATTGCTCATCCAATTATCAAATTCTTTTTTTACAAATGGGTGAACTATTTCATTTAATTTTTTTAATTTTTCTTTGTTAGAAAATACTTGAATTGCTAATTTTTCTCTATTAATCTTTTCATTTTTAATAATATCTTCACCAAAAAAATTTCTGATTTGGTCACACACAAAAGTATTTTCTAAAACTATTTTTTTAGAAACTTGATCTGAACTAAAAATAGAATATCCCATTTTTTTTAAGATATTACATATGTATGTTTTTCCAACACCAATACCACCAGTAATTCCTACTTTAATCATTTTAATAATTCATTATAGATTTTAATATACTGGGGAACTACTTTACTTATGGAATACTCCTTAGAGTGTTTCACACAATTGTTTCTAATTCTTAAATACAAATCATTATCTAAAAGTAATTTTATGCAATCATCAGACATTTTTTTAATATCGCCTAATTTAGACACAAAACCTGTTACTCCATCAACTACAATTTCTGTTAGTCCGCCAACATTAGTAGAAATAACTGGAACGCCAGATGAAATTGCTTCTAATGCAGACAAACCAAAACTTTCCTTCTCAGAAGTTAGTAAAAATAGTGTTGAATTTTTAAGTTCTTTGTGAATCTTTCTTGAATATTTTTTAAAGCGCACTCTTTTTTCAATATTTAATTTTTTTGACAACTCTTTTATTTTTTTTAGCTCTGGCCCATCTCCAATTAAGTTTAAACTACAATTGATTTTTTTTTGAACTTCATAAAAAATCCTTAACACATGATCAACTTTTTTTACTTTTCTAAAATTTGATACGTGTGTGATAATTTTTTCAGCCTTGTCATTTTCAGCGGTTGGATAATACAAAGCTGAGTCGATAAAGTTTGGAATAATTTTTATTTCTTTTTTTATTTTAAAATTTTTCAATGAATCTTCTTTTAAACTTTTTGAAACAGATGTTACAATATCAGAATTATTAATTGCGAACTCTATCACTGGCTTAAATGATTTATCCTTACCAATAAGTGTAATATCAGTACCATGTAAAGTTGTAACAATTGGTAATACTTTAGAAAGACTCCTCAAAATTTGTTTTGCTGACAGTGCTGCTGATGCATGAGGTATTGCATAATGTACGTGTACTAAATCTAAATTATAATTTAAAGAGACATCTACTATTTTACTTGTAAGATTAATTTCATAAGGGGTATATTCAAATAAAGGGTAATTATATGTTGTAACTTCATGAAAAAAAATATTTATATTTTTTTTATATTTCAGCCTAAACGGCCTACAGTATGAAATAATATGAATCTCATGCCCTAGATTAGCAAGTGATTGAGCTAATTCTGTCGCAACTATTCCACTACCTCCTTGAGTTGGATAACAAACAATTCCAATTTTGAGATTATTCATTATCAAACATATCAAAAGTTAACCTCATTAATTCTGTTCTTACATTCATTTCAATTAATTTCTTATTATCAGCTTTAGGATGTATTCTATTTGATAAAAAAATCAAAACAATATTCTTTTCAGGGTCAGCCCATGCCAGTGTTCCTGTAAAGCCTGTATGACCAAAGCTTTTCATACTTACATTTTTACTGGCAACTCCAACTTCTTGGTCTTCAAGACAGGGTTTGTCAAAGCCTGCACCTCTCCTATTTTCATTAAAAACGTATTGTCTTGATGTAAATTTTTTAATTGTTGATTCATTTAAAAATCTTTCATCTCCATACATACCATTATCAAGATATAATTGCATAAACTTAGCTAAATCATTTGAACTAGAAAAAATACCTGCATGTCCCCCAACTCCGTCTTGCAAAGCTGCGCCCATATCATGAACATATCCAATTAAAAGTTGATTTCTGTAATAATTATCAACTTCAGTAGGTACTATTCTTTTCATATCTATCTCTTTAAATGGATTGTAACACATATTTTCCATTCCTAATTTTTTTAAGAAAATTTTATTCAACATCTTGTCTAGTGTTAGCTGATAGGAATTTTCAATTATTTTTTTATACAAATAAAATCCAAGATCACTATAAAGATATTTCTTATCTTCAAAAATTTCAGATTCTAATATTCGCTTTACTATTGTGTCTTGAAATGAACTTTTACTGTATAAACTTTTCGCAACTTGATAATCAAAATAAAAGTCCTTTTCTGAACTATAGATAGATTTATTTAGTGATTTACTGTTGGAAATTGAATCAAATAAAAATGTTTCTTTATAAAAAGGAATCCATGAGACTAAACCCGCTTGATGTGCCAGAATTTGCTGATTACTTGTACTGCCAAGTGAAGATTTAAAGATTAACGAATCATAAGATCCAATTTTTTCATCAAGCTTGAATAGTTTTTCATCTGTCATTTTCATAAGTATTGGTACAGTTGATATTATTTTTGTTATTGATGCTAAATCATAAACGTCATTATTTTTTACTTGATGATTTTGTTTATATGTGTGAAATCCATAAGATTTGTGAAAAAAGATATTTTTGTCTTTACTAATTAATACTTGGCATCCCGGAAAGGCTTTTTCTTTTATAGCCTCCTCTACAAGACTATCAATAGCAATGAGATTATTTTTAGAAAAGTCTAGTTCATTGTGATTAATATAACCTAATCTTGTTTTTTGTGATTTTAAGCCATGACCATTCTTAAAATGTCTTGTTGTAACTGGAACTTTCGAATTAATTTCAATTCCGCCAAATATACTTTGTGCTGCGTATTTCTGTGCATACTTGTTAGTTTGATATCCAAGAACGATAGCTTCAAAATTTTCTATTGTAAGTAAAGAATTTAGAGTGTAGGGACTTGAAAATGTTGTAAGTATAATATTATTTTGCAAACCAAGTGTTTGTAAAAAAATATCTAAATCTTTTTTTATTTTATAATCTATCCATGGATTTTTATCGGATTTATAAATTGAAACGATTACCAGGTTGTATTTAGACAAACTATCTAAATATTTTGCTTGAGTTTTTAAACCTTCGCTTTCATTCATTTTGAATGATTTGATTTTTGAATAATTAGATAGAGTTTGATTAAAATGGTTAAGATCACCTCCAATAGTTAGGCTTGCAATATTTAGAGTATCTAATCTTTTCAATGGTATTAAATCTTTATTATTTTTTAATAATGTTATTGACTTTCTATGTATTTTTTCATTTAAAGCTTCAAAAGCTATGTCTTTACTTTTATTAATTAGTTCATAATTATTTTTAATCCAAAATTTTGCATTAAGAACTTTTCTACATTTTAAATTAATATCACTAATTGAAAGCTTTCCGCTATCAATTGCATTTTCAATGTAATCAATTGCTTTTGAAACATCAGAAGACATTAACAAAATATCATTTCCAGCAGATAAAGCACTATACTCAAGCTGACCGACTTCATAGTATTCACTGACTCCTTTCATATTTAATGCATCAGTAATAATTAACCCTTTAAAATTCATCTTACTTATCAATTGTTTTTTTATTGCTTTTTTTGATAAACTAGTTGGGACTCCTGAGTTATCTATTGAAGGAACATTTAAATGTGCAGTCATGATAGATGATACTCCTGAACTAATTAACTTTTTAAAAGGTTTTAGTTCATATTTTTTTAATCTCATTATATTATGACCTAATGTAGGAAGTGTTTTGTGAGAATCCTTGTCAGTGTCTCCATGTCCTGGAAAATGTTTTGCACAAGCAAGCACTCCATTTTCCTGTAAGCCTCTCATGTATGAGTCACTAAGCTCTGAAACTAATTTAGAATCTTCTCCAAAAGATCTATTATTTATGATAGGGTTATTGGGATTAGAATTTATATCGGCAACTGGAGCTAAGTTCATATTTACACCAATTGATTTACATTGATTTGCAATTTCATAACCCATGCTATAAGCTAACTGTTTATCATCACATGCTGCCAGTGTCATTGGCCATGGAAATTTAAAAGAAGAATCTAATCGCATTGACAGACCCCATTCTGCATCCTGTGCTATTATCAACGGAATTTTAGAGGATTGTTGAAATTTTCTTGTCATTTTCTTTTGTTTCTTAGGACTACCCTGCAAAAACATAACTCCACCAATACCAAAATTTTTTATCAATCTTATTATTTCCTCTTCATGACTGATTGATTTGTTTGAGTATGAAGCTACTACAAATAATTGTCCAATTTTTTCTCTAAGTGTCAAATTATCAAAAATACTGTCAACCCAATCATTTTGTATTTCACTAAAATCTGTATTAAAATCATTGGTCTTAGTAAATACAGGATTCAAAATAAATAATGAAATGACGGAAAATAAAAAGATATTTTTCACCTTGTAAATTTAATATAACTAAGTTTATACTTATTTAAAAAGAAACATAATTTATCAAAAATGAAAATTTCTTTCGTCAAGAACAAAAAGAACAAAAAGTTCAATTATAGTCCAAGGTTTCAAACAAAAAAAAGTGAATCAACTAAGAAAAAAATTATTTTCAAAAAAAGAGAAATATTAATAAAGAATAACCAAATTAATAAATCACAATTACTACTTTTAGTTGGTCTATTATTTTTATTTTTATATCTAATATTAAATTAGTAAGCATTGGGTGTAATTAAAATACTGGAAAGTCAGGTTGCAAACAAAATAGCAGCCGGTGAGGTTGTTCAAAGACCTGCTTCAGCTGTTAAAGAACTTTTAGAAAACTCTATTGACTCGCAAGCAGATGAAATTATTTTATCGTTTTACTCTGGAGGTAATAAGATGTTTCAAGTTTCTGACAACGGATGTGGCATGGATATTGATGATTTAAACTTATGCGTCATGAGGCATGCAACATCTAAAATAAAAACATCTCAGGATCTCAATAATATAAAAACAATGGGTTTTAGGGGTGAAGCTTTAGCTTCTATCTCAGAAATCTCTGTTATGGAAATTAGAACTAAATCCAAAGGTCATGATATTGGCAATAGAGTTTTATTTAGCTCTGGAAAGAAACAAAAATCTGAGCCATTTAATGCTCAGCAAGGAACGGCTATCAGAGTTGAAAATATTTTCTTCAATCTTCCTGCTAGAAAAAAATTTCTCAAATCTGAAAAAATTGAATCTAAACATATAATTGAAGAATTCAAAAGAGTTGCAATTATTAACAATGAAATAAATTTTGTTTGCTATGAAAATGGAAAAGAAATCTTTAAACTACAGAAAGCTAAACTCTTGAATAGAATATTAGAAATAAACAAGTTAAAGATAAATAACAATTTTGTTCCTGTAAATGAAGAAACTACCATAGTTAAAATTTTTGGATATATTGCAAAACCTGAGCTGGCAAAAAAAACTAGAGGAGAACAATATCTTTTTGTAAATAAAAGATTTTTTAAAAGCAATTATCTTTCACATGCAATAAAATCTGCATTCAAAGGATTGATTGATGAAAAAAAAATACCCACTTTTTACATTAATTTTGAAATTAATCCCTCACAAATTGATGTTAATATACATCCTAATAAAACTGAAATCAAATTTTCTGACGAAAAATCAATTTATTCTATTTTAAGATCAGCTGTAAAAAAATCACTAGCTCAATATAATTTAATACCATCAATAGATTTTAACCTTGACCAAGCTTTTTTTAATGAATTAGACAGAAAACCTAATAAAATTTCTGTTCCTAATATTAAAATTGATAAAAACTACAACCCTTTTAAGAAAGATTCTCAAAATACAAGCTCTAATCTTTTAAATAATTTACTCTTGGATTCCAGTGGTTATGTTAATTCTGACTCTAAAAATGATTTGTTTCAAATTGAAAACTTTATGATTTCAATTGAATTTGATAGTTTAAAAATCTTTAGTATTAGAAAAATGCACAAAAGAGTATTATATGAAAACTATCTTAACTTGACTACAGAAAACAATTCAATAAATCTCCTATTTCCCGTTGATTTATTTTTTAGTGAAAGTGAAATATCAACAATTGAAGAAATTAAAAGTTCTATAAATAAATTTGGATTTAAATATGTATTAAAAGAAAAAATGTTATCAGTTTTAGCAATTCCATCCAACTGTGATGAAAGCAAGATTAGAGACTACTTTGAAGATTTTATTCAATCAAAAACTAACAATACAAGTTTAGAAACAGATTTTAAAATAGAAATAGCCAAGAAACTTTGCAATAGAAATGCATACAGACCAAAGACCAAACTCTCCAGCATAGAGATGGAAGCTCTTTATGCTAGCTTTCATAAATGTAAGAACCAAAAATTTTGCCCTTCAGGTAAAAAAATCTGGGAATCACTCACTACTAAACTTATTACAAAATTAATCAAGCCATAATGTTTCAATTTAATGAATTACCAGCTTTAGTTAAAAATATTATCATAATAAATATAATCTTTTATGTAGCTACTGTTTCTCTTGCTAGCTTAGGTATAAACTTGGTTGACTACTTTGGGCTACATCAAATTCAGTCCTCAAAATTTTATCCTCACCAGCTAATAACACATTTTTTCATGCACGGGAGCATACCTCATTTGTTTTTTAACATGTTTGCACTATGGATGTTTGGTAAAACTTTAGAAAATATATGGGGACCAAAAAGATTTCTCACATACTATTTTGTTACTGCATTGGGAGCAGCCTTACTACACATTTTAGTTACTCAGCTTAAAATATCTAATTTAATGGTTGAAATGGATTTGAGCAATATAAATACAGTAATAGAAAATGGTGCTAATATTTTACAGAATAGACAAAACTATATAAATAGTTCAATGTCTAAACTTAATTTACTCATAAATGTTCCTACTGTTGGAGCTTCTGGTGCTGTTTTTGGTGTTTTGTTAGCATTTGGTTTGTTATTCCCGAACACTTTGCTATACATTTACTTTGCATTTCCAATCAAAGCAAAATATTTCATTATTATATATGCTGTTATAGAATTGTATCTCGCTATTTTAAACAATCCTAATGACAATGTTGCTCACTTTGCTCATCTCGGCGGCATGATTTTTGGATATATATTAATAAAATACTGGCAAAAAAATAAAACTTATTTTTATTAATGAATGTTTTAAAAAGTTTACTTAGCTCAATAAAAGATAAATTTTACGCAATTTCTACAATAATGATTTTAATTTTTATTGTTAGTGAAATCTCCAAAATCTCAATTTTTCTTATGCAGTATAATTTCAACTTAAATCCAATTAGTGTACTTGCTGTTCCTGCTGAGATAAATACTTTTCTAAAAAAACCCTGGAGTATCTTTACATACATTTTTGTACACGAAAATATTTTTCATCTTTTTATTAATTTGTTTTTTTTCTTAATTGTTAGAAATCTTTATTTAAAAAGTAATCAAGAATTTAAAATCATCACTATTTTTTTACTTTCAGGAATTTTTAGCGGCTTGTTATTTATACTTTTCTATAATATGTTTCCAATACTTGAAATACAGATAGAAAACACGGTTTTAATTGGCTCTTCAAGTGCAATAATTGGTTTGTTTTCTTATTACACATTTAAATATCCGAATAATCAAATAAATTTTTATTTATTACAAATTAGTAGCAAGTACCTTCTAATAATTATAGCATTGTTTTCATTAGTTAGTATATCAAAATTTAATACTGGTGGTAATATTTCTCATATTGGAGCTATCACTTTTGGCTTCTTATTTCACCTTTTGAATAAAAGAGAGATTCAAATCAAACGAAGCTCGTTGACAAATGATCAAATATTTAGAGACAAAAAGAGAATTAATGAGAGGGAAGTTGATGATATCTTAGAAAAGATTTCTCAATCAGGTTTTGAAAGTCTAACCAAAGTAGAAAAAAATAAATTATTTGAACAAAGTAAAAAATGAAAAAATTAAACTTCATTGATAAAATAATCTACTTGATTAATTCAGCCTTCATTTTTATAATGATATTAAGTTACTTATCTCCTTTCATTAATCCAAAAATATTTTGGCCTATTTCATTTTTTGGACTAGCATATCCAATTTTATTAATAATTCTTTCAATCTTCTTAGTCTATTGGATTGTAAGACTAAAAAGACCTCTTTGGGCAAATCTCATTATAATTGTTTTAGGTATTAATCATTTGAGTAATCACATTGGTACAAAAAATGTTAAATCTTCAAGTGCAGATATTTCAATTTTGACATATAATACAAGAATGTTAAATAAATATAATTGGATTGACCAAGAAAATATTGACTCTAAAATTTTTAGACTTGTGAAGAAATATGATTCAGATGTTGCATGTTTTCAAGAGTTCGATAGCTCAAAAAAAAATAAACTAGAATATGAGTATGAATACGTAAAGGAAAATTTTCTGACGGCTAGCAAATATCCTATTATAAAAAAAGACTACATACAAGATTTAGAAAAAAATATAATTGGTACTAAAGTAGATATTTTGATTAATAATGACACAATAAGTGTCTTGAATATACATTTAGCATCAAATTGGTTCGAAGAAGAACAATACAATGTAATTAATAAATTGGAAATTGATAAAAAAAGTTTTTTTGAAATTATTTCAAAAATGAAAGATTCTTATATACTCAGATCAAGTCAAGCAAATTTCTTCACAGATTACATCAAAACTTTAAAACACAAAAAAATTATTTGTGCTGATTTAAATGACACCCCTTTATCCTTCACATATAGATTAATTGCTCAAGACTTTTTTGATACTTTTCGAGAATGTGGAAAAGGAATAGGAAAAAGTTATGTTAAAATTCCATTCACAAGAATAGATTACATTTTGCATGATAATAATTTTACAACTAAAAATTATGTTCTGGACAACAGCGAATATTCTGACCATTATCCAATAATAACAAAGCTTGATTTTTTAAACTAATAGATTTATTTGAGATTAGTTGAAGAGACTGCGCTTTTTTCAATTTTCAATTTTCTATCAAATCCAGTATCTATAGTAAAAGTATTTTTTGATACTTCTAAGACTTTTCCGTGAATACCTCCTATTGTGACAATTTTGTCACCTTTCTTCAATGAATCTCTATAATTTTCTGCTTTTTTCTGCTTTTTAATCTGAGGTCTAATCATAAAAAAGTACATTATTAAGAATATAATTAAGAAGAATATTAGGGTGGTGTATCCTCCATTTGAGAGATCTTGATTTATATTTATTATCATATTTAGTTTATTTGAGCATTAATTGTTATAACTTTTGTATTAGGCTTTGAATTTGAAATAATAGTTACAGTTTTCATAATTTTCCCATTTAATGAGCTTGTATTTAACACTAACAATAGACTATCTGAATGGTTAGGTGCTATGGGGTTCTTTGGCCAGTCAGCTATAGTACAACCACAACTTGATTTAACATTCGAAATAACCAAATCTCTTTTACCATCATTTTTAAAAGTAATATATCTTGAAATAACCTCTCCTTTAACTATAGTTCCAAAATTGAAATTCAGTTTCGAAAACTTGATATTGGCTCGCTCAAAATTAGATTTATTATTATTTTTTGATGGAATATAAACATGATTTTTATTTACTGTTTCATTTAAATTGCAAGAAAAAAAACATAGTAATAAAATTATTATATTAATAAATTTCACTTTTTACGTATTTCTTCTGATGATAGTAAAATATTATCTAAAACTCCATTAATGAACTTACTACTTTTTCTTGTGCTATATGATTTAGAAATTTCAATATATTCGTTCAAAGTTACCTTGTATGGTAAATCTTTTAGATAGAAAAACTCTGTTAATCCCATTTTTAAAAGTATCATATCAATTGTTGCTATTCTTTCCAAATCCCAGTTAGCAGAATTTTTCTCAATAATTTTATCAAAATCTTTATTTTTTTCAATTGTTTTTTCATAAAGGAATGTAAAAAAAGATTTATCATCACTGTTTTTAAATGGAGTAGAAATCTTAAATGATTCTACTTTTTCATTATTTTTTATTTTGTTAATTAAAAAAATTAATACGGCTTCATAATCATCAATCCAGTATACATTTTCTTCGAACAATAGCTCTTTTAAGAAATCATATTGCGGAAAAATATTTTTTAAAACTTGTAAAATAAAATTTGCGTCTGTGTTGTATGTAGTTTTATTTGATTTAGTATAGTTTGCATATAATTCACTTTTATATATTTCTATAAAAAATTTTCTATCCAAATCATGGTTAATGTTTAATTTTTCACTGATTTCATTTATATCTTTAAAGTATTTAAAAAATTTATCATTTTTAAAAATTTTTAAAAACTTATTTTCAAAAAAATTATAGTTAGGATTTAAATCTTTTTCAGTTGGAAAAAACTTTTTTTTATTTGAGACATGAAACTCTTTAGAAAAATTGGATGTTCTTACAAGTATTTTTATGAACAGATAAAATAAGTTTGTAAGATGAGACACTTCAAATAAATGATCCTTTTTCACTTTTACTGTTAAATTTGATAAAGAATAGTATGAGTATAAGGACTGCATTACTTTAAGTCTAATTTGTCTTCTATTTAGCATACTATTATGTTTGATTTAACTAAAACAAAAAATTGCTGCAAACGTAATTTTAAAATAATGTTAAAAAATGTTTGTTTTTTCAAGCGCGAAAGCATTAAGAATTTTAATTCTGTTAGAATTTAACTCGATTTTTACTAGTACGCGAATTTAGTTATTATTTTTGTTATTCAAAAATCACATTGAAAGCACTCAAATATTTAAATAAGTTTTTTTTTAAACACAAGTTTTTATTAATCACTGGGTTAATATTTGTTACTATGTCAAACTTTTTTGCTCTATATCCAGCAGAATTTGTTAAGGTAGCTCTTGACAAAGTTCTTGTGTCTTTAGAACAACCAAACGATTTTAATGATGTAAAATCTGAAATAATTAAATACAGCATGCTAATTCTTTTATTTTCATTAGGTAAAGGAGTTTTTATGTTTTTAATGAGACAAACTATAATTGTAATGTCAAGGAGAATTGAATTTGATCTGAAAAATGAGATTTACAGCAAATATCAAAGCTTAAGTATGAGTTTCTATAGCAAAAATAATACCGGTGATCTGATGAATAGAATTTCAGAGGATGTTAGCAGAGTTAGAATGTATCTTGGACCTGCAATAATGTACTTTATTAATATTTCAGTCTTATTTTCATTAGTTATTTTTAAAATGTTTTCTATTAGTGAAGTTTTATCACTATATGTTCTTGCTCCACTACCTGTACTAGCTATATCTGTTTTTTTTGTAAGTTCAAAAATTAACTTAAAGAGTGACAAAGTACAAAAACAGTTATCCAGAATTACCAGTATTGCACAAGAAAATTACTCTGGAATTTACATATTAAAATCCTTTGTATACGAAAAATTAAGTTTAAAAAAATTTAGAAATAATTGTGACAAGTATATCAAAAAACAGCTTGATCTAATTAAAATTGAGGCACTTTTTTATCCTCTTATTGTAACATTAATTGGAACGAGTACTTTACTTACAATCTATATTGGAGGTATTGAAGTTTCAAAAGGATATATTTCAACAGGAACAATTGCTGAATTCATAATTTATGTCAATATGCTTTCATGGCCTGTTGCCTCAATTGGTTGGTTAACTTCCTTAATTCAAAGAGCAGAAGCTTCACAAAAAAGAATTAATGAATTTTTAAGTGATAATTCAACGATTAAAAATTTTGGAAAAGAAAAATTAACGTCGGTAAATGAAATTGAATTCAAAAATATTTTCTTTAAGTATGAAAAATCTAAAAACTATGCTCTCAAGGATATTTCTTTTAAGCTAAAAAAAGGTGAAACTATGGGGATTTTTGGCAAAACTGGTTCAGGGAAATCAACAATTCTAGCTCTTATCACAAGAATTTATGATTTATCGAAAGGAGATATATTATTGAATAACAAACCCATTCAAAAATATGACTTAGAAATTTTGAGAAGAAAATTTGGATATGTACCTCAAGATGGATACTTATTTTCTGGCACAATTGAAGAAAATATTTCTTACAGTTCTAATAAAATTGACAGAAATAAATTAAATCTTTCTACAGAAAACGCAGCAATTAATGAGGAAATAAAAAAATTTCCTAATAAATACAAGACTAAAATTGGAGAGAGAGGTGTTCAACTGTCAGGTGGTCAAAAACAAAGAATTTCAATAGCTAGAGCATTTTATACAAAACCTGAAATCTTTATATTTGACGATTGTCTTTCTGCTGTTGATTCAATAACTGAAAGAAAAATTGTTAAAACTTTAAATAAACTTAAATCAAAGACAACATCAATAATTGTTAGTCACAGAATAATGAGCTTAGCAAAATGTGATAACATTTTAGTTTTAGATGAGGGTAAAATTATTGAATCAGGAAATCACACAGATTTAATTAAAAAGAATGGATTCTACTTTAAAATGTTCACAAATCAATTGCATAATAAGACAAATGTCTCATAATTTATTATATTTGTTAAAAACACTACTCATATGTCTGAAAAAAGAGAAATTGAAGAAATATTTTCTAAATCATTAAGAGCAGGAAGAAGAACTTATTTTTTTGATGTAAGATCAACAAGGGCTGGTGATTACTACATGACCATTACTGAGAGCAAGAGAGATTTCAATGAAGATGGGACTCCATATTACAAAAAACATAAAATTTATCTCTATAAAGAAGATTTTATAAATTTTAAAGAAAATCTCGAAGAGGTCACAAATTATATTTTTGAGCAAAAAGGAGAAGATATAATTACTAACGACGAAAAAAAACCTAAAAAAACATCTGAACAATCAAGCTCAAGTGATTTTACCGAAGTAAATTTAGACGAAATAGACAATACTGAGGATAGCTAATATTTTCAACTTGTTAATAATTTATTTGATATAGCTATTAAATATTTGCCTTTAAGACACTATATTTATTTCTTATATAAATGGCAAAAATTATTTCAATTTCAAATCAGAAAGGCGGCGTTGGTAAGACAACAACTGCGATAAATCTAGCAGCTAGCCTAGGCGTATTAGAAAAAAAAATATTAATTATTGATGCTGATCCTCAAGCCAATTCAACCTCAGGGTTGGGACTTGACCCAAACGTAAAATCGCCCAATATTTATAGCTGCTTATCAAATGCAGAAATTAAGAAATCCGATATCATTAAAACTAATAGTCCTAATCTATACATTATTCCTTCTTGCATTGATTTGGTAGGTGCAGAAATAGAAATGGTAAATCTTAGAAATAGGGAAAATACATTAAAAGGCTGCTTGGAAAAAATAGAAATTGATTTTGATTACATTATTATTGATTGTGCACCATCATTAGGTATTTTGACAATTAATGCTCTTACAGCATCTAATTCAGTAATAGTTCCGATTCAGTGTGAATACTTTGCTTTAGAGGGCCTTGGTAAACTTTTGAACACTATTAAAATAGTTCAGCAAAGGTTGAATAAAAATTTATCTATTGAAGGTTTGTTATTAACAATGTATGACACAAGACTCAGACTTTCTAATCAAGTAGTTGATGATGTAAAAAAACATTTTCAAGATCTTGTTTTCGATACAATTATTCACAGAAATGTAAAACTCAGTGAATCTCCCTCTCATGGGAAAACCATAATAATGCATGATGCAAGTAGCAAAGGAGCAATAAATTATTTAAACTTAGCAAACGAAATTTTGAATAAGAATAAATATTAATGAAAAAACACACAAACGTACTAGGAAGAGGTCTTTCTGCAATATTAGGAAATTCAAAAAAAATTGATGAAGACCTTATTAGCACAGGTATGGTAAAACAAATTCTCATTTCTGAAATAGAAAAAAATCCATTTCAACCAAGAGAGGAGTTTAGTTCAGAAAAAATTGCTGAGCTTGCTATTTCCATTAAAGACATGGGTATTATTCAACCAATAACGGTCAGACAAGTTAATTCAAATAAATATCAATTAATTTCAGGTGAAAGAAGACTCGAAGCTTGTAAATCACTAAACTTTGAAGAAATCCCTGCATACGTTAGAATAGCAGATGATGAAAATATGCTTAAAATGGCACTTGTCGAAAATATTCAAAGACAAAACCTTAATCCAATTGAAATTGCCCTTTCACTAGAGAAACTAATAAATGAATGTAAAATTACTCAAGAGGAATGTAGTTCAAGAATAGGAAAAAAAAGATCAACCATAGCAAATTATTTAAGATTACTTAAACTTCCTATAAAAATACAATCAGCTTTAAAGAAAAGGATAGTCTCAATAGGACATGTCAGGCCACTAATAAACATTTCAGACAATGAAAAACAAATAAATATTTTTTCAGACATCATTAATAAGAAACTTTCTGTACGAGAAGTTGAGGAAATAGTCAAAGTTTTTGCAAAATCAAATTACAGCGGTAAAAGTTTTGCTAAGACAGAAAAAAATGAACTTGAGTTTTCATTTACTACTCAAAAAAAAATATTCGAACTTGAAAAAAAAATTAGTTCAAACTTTTCGATCAAAAAATTAAAAAATGGCAGTGGTGAGATTAAAATTAAATTCAAAAATGAAATTGATTTAAATAGGATAATAAAATTGATGAATGAATAAGTTCATATTTTTTGTTTTTTGTTTTTTTACAACTAAACTTTCATTTTCTCAATCAAATGAGATTACTCCAAAAGAGGTTGCAATATACTCTTCCATTATACCAGGATCTGGACAATTTATAAATAAAAAATTTTGGAAAATTCCAATAATATATACATGCATTGGTACATGTATATATTTTGCATCAGACAACAATAAAAAATATAAGACATATAAAGATGAATTTTTAAATAGACAAAATAATAGTATTTCAAATCATGAACTTACTAATCTTAGCAGTCAAGATTTAATTGTTTTAAAAGACTACTACAGAAGAAATAGAGATATTTCTTATTTATTCCTTGCTCTATCTTATTTCATAAATGTTATTGATGCATCTGTAGATAGACATCTTATGACTTTTGATGTTAATGAAGATTTATCAATGTCGATAAACAATAATCATAATAGTTTTTTCTTTGAGCTTAACTTTGAAATAAATTGAAAATAATTATAATCGGATATGGAAAAATGGGTAAGGCAATTGAAAAAGTTGCCCTTTCAAAAAAGTATAAAATACACTCTATTGTAAATTCTCAAAGTGATTTAAAAAAAATTGATTTATCAAAAGCAGATGTAGGAATTGAATTTACAAACCCCAAATCAGCTTTTGAAAATATATCATTCTGTTTAAAAAGTAATCTACCTGTTGTTTCAGGCTCAACAGGCTGGCTTACTGAACTTAAAACAATTGAAAAAATTTGTGAAAAGTATAAGGGATCTTTTCTTCACTCATCAAATTTTTCACTTTCAATGAATAAATTTTTGAATATAAGCAAAAGATTAGCTAAAAATTTAAAAAATTATGATATTTCAATTTTAGAAAAACACCACATTCAAAAATTAGATAAACCAAGTGGTACGGCAGTTCTTTTAAAAAATGAAATCCAAAAATATTTCAAAAAAGATATCAAAATTATATCTATAAGGGAGAAAGATGTTAAGGGAGTTCATACAGTTTTTTATAAAAGTCCATATGACGAAATTGAAATAACTCACTCTGCAAAAAATAGAGACACCTTTGCTAGTGGAGCAATAATGTCTGCAGAATGGCTAGTAGATAAGAAAGGTTTTTATAATTTTAATGATTGTTTAAAAAATGAAAAATAAGTCGTATCAAAAAAAATTATTATTCTTCACGATTTTTACAGTAATTTATGTAATAGTAATGAGATTATTAGGTGGTGAATGGTTACTATTTTTACCACTATTTGTAGCTGACATAATGTTCTGGAAAACAATAAATTGGACATTTTGGAAAAAGAGAAAAAAGAAAAAAAGTAACAAAAGTGAGCTTAGAAACTGGGTCGAAGCAATTTTCTTTGCAGTAATTGCAGCATCACTATTGAGAACATTTCTAATTGAAGCATATACTATACCAACATCTTCAATGGAAAAATCACTTCTTGTTGGAGATTTTCTTTTTGTTAGTAAGCTAGCATATGGACCTAGAGTTCCAATAACTCCAGTTGCTGTTCCTTTAGTTCACCACACAGTTCCTGGAACAAAAAAGAAATCATACAGTGAAATTATTCAGCTTCCTTATCATAGAATGAAAGGAATTGGAAAAATTAAAAGAAATGACTGTGTCGTTTTTAACTGGCCTTCTGAAAAACTTGGAAGACCAGTTGATAAAAAGGAAAATTATATAAAAAGATGTGTTGGGATTTCTGGAGATGTTATTGAAATAGTAGATGGCCAATTAATTGTTAATCACAAAAAACACAATGAACCTGAAGGTATGAAAAAACAATTTTTTTATCAAATAAAAACTAAGGGTTCTGGTCTAAACCTGAAAACTCTATATAAAAAACATGATGTAACCGAAGGTAGTTACTACGGCAGAAATAAAAATGAATATGTCTTAACTCTTACTGACAGCACGAGATTTTTTCTCTCTAAGTATAAAAATGTAGTTGATATAAAAAGAAAAATTGATAAATCAGAAAAATATGAGTATATTTTTGGCAATTCAAAAGAAAGGCCATGGAGTTCAGATAACTACGGTCCAATTTCCGTTCCAAAAAAAGGTGAGAAAATAAACTTAACTACTCAAAATATTAAACTTTATGAAGATATAATTTTAAATTATGAAAACAATTTACTGGAGGTCCGAAATGATATAATTTACATAAATAACAAAGAAGTAGCTGAATATGAGTTTAAGCAAAATTATTATTGGATGATGGGAGATAACAGACACAATTCAGCAGATTCTAGATTTTGGGGATTTGTTCCAGAAGATCATATCGTCGGTAAAGCTCTATTTATTTGGATGAGCTGGGACAAAAATGCAAAAGGTATAAAAAAGGTGCGCTGGAAAAGACTTTTCAAAAGTGTTAAGTAAAGATTTTATTGTTTTACCGTCAGCGTACTTACCTCCAATTTCATATTATTACTTTTTAAGCAAGAATGAAGCAGCAATTATTGATATTCATGAAAATTTCATAAAAAGAAGCATTAGAAATAGAGCATATTTGTTAGGGCCAAATGGCCATATTTTATTAACAGTTCCCAAAAGAAAAACAGTGTTCAGAAGTATGAACAAAATAGAAATTTTCAAAATAAGTAAATGGACTAGCAAGCATTGGAAAGCGATAACAAGCTGTTATAATTCTTCACCATATTTTAAATATTATAAAGATGATTTTGAAAATATTTATTCATTTAAACACAATTATCTTTTTGAGCTAAATAAAAAATTGAATGATTTAATTTTAGATATTTTAAAAATTAAATGTAATTGCATATACTCTGCTGATTATGTAATTACTCAAAATAAAGAAATGGATTTCAGGCAGCACAAATATTTACAAAAATTTAATTACTCTAAAGTTTTTAAAGAACACAATAATAAAAATGAACTTTCTATTATTGACTTAATTTTTAATTTAGGACCTGATTCAAAAAAATACTTAAAAAGTATTTATATTTAAATAAAAAATTGTGGATTTAAAATTCAACATTAATGAAGACTACTCGAAACTTCTTGTTTCGGATATGAAAAAAAAGCTTGACAAGATATATGTTGGTGGTGGAAAAGAAAAAATTGACAAGGTTCATAAAAAGAACAAGCTAACTGCGAGAGAGAGAATTAAATATTTGGCAGATAATGATTCTTTCTTTGAAATAGCGGAGTTTGCTGGTTACGGAAAGTATGAGGAGTTTGGTGGATGCCCGTGCGGTGGCGTCGTGGCTGGTATTGCAAGGATTAATAAGAAATTATGCTTAATTATTGCAAATGACTCTACTGTTAAGTCAGGTGCTTGGTTTCCAACGACTGCAAAAAAAAATCTTAGAGTTCAAGAGATAGCAATTGAAAATCATGTTCCAATAGTTTATCTTGTTGATAGTGCAGGAGTATTTTTACAACTGCAAGATCAAATTTTTCCTGATAAAGAGAATTTTGGTAGAGTCTTTAGAAATAATGCAATACTAAGCTCAAAAGGAATTTATCAAGTTTCAGCCATTATGGGACCATGCGTCGCGGGGGGGGCCTATCTACCAATTATGAGTGACGAGTCAATTATAGTGGAGAAAACTGGAAGTATTTTTCTTGCAGGTAGTCATCTTGTGAAAGCAGCTATAGGAGAGATTGTTGAAAATGAGGAACTTGGCGGAGCAAAAACTCATTGTGAAATCTCAGGAGTTACAGACTATAAAGCCAATAATGATAAAGACGCTTTAGATAAAATCAAATCAATTTTTGAAAAAATCAATCTAAAAGAAAATAAAAGCTTTGACAGAATTAAATCTGAAATACCATTATATGAAAGCTCAAAAATCTACGGAATTATTCCAAAAGAAATCAAAGATAATTATGATGTTCTTGAGATAATTGAATGTATTGTTGACAAATCAGAATTTCTTGAATACAAAAAAGATTATGGAAAGACTATTGTTTGCGGTTATGCCAGAGTTGATGGATGGTCAGTTGGTATTGTAGCAAATCAAAGAAAAATTATAAAATCAAGTTCAGGTGAAATGCAATTTGGAGGTGTAATTTATTCTGATTCAGCTAATAAAGCTGCTCGCTTTGTATCAATATGTAATCAAAAAAAAATTCCAATTATTTTTTTACAAGATGTGACAGGTTTCATGGTAGGATCTAAATCTGAAAAGGGAGGATTAATAAAAAATGGAGCTAAGCTAGTTAATGCTGTGAGTAATACTATTGTTCCAAAAATTACAATTATAATCGGAAACTCATATGGAGCAGGAAATTATGCAATGTGTGGTAAAGCATATGACCCTAGATTTATTTTTGCCTGGCCAAATTCTAAAATTGCTGTAATGGGAGGTGAGCAAGCAGCTAAAGTTATCATGCAACTTAATAAAAAAACATGTAAAAAAGATGATCCTGAATATAGAGCCATAGTAGAAAATTATAACAAAAATGCAAGTGCATATAATGCAGCTTCAAATTTATGGATTGATAAAATTATCGATCCGGCAAAAACTAGAGATGCCATTTCTAAATCTTTGGAAGTTTCATGTATGAAAGAAATAAATGAATCATACTCTAATGGTGTCATGCAAACATAGCTTATCAGAGTTTGTTATATTTGTAAGCAATTTTTTTATATGATTAATATAACGTTTCCAGATGGTAAAAGTGAAAGTTTCAAAAGTGGTGTCACTTCACATGAAATTGCTTTAAGTATTTCAGAAGGTCTAGCAAGAAATATATTAGTTTCAAAAGTTAACGGTAGACTTGTTGATATAAATTCCGAAATTAACAAGGATTCCTCTGTAGAATTTTACACATGGAAAGACAAAGAAGGTAAAGAAGTTTTTTGGCACTCGTCAGCTCATTTATTAGCTGAGGCTATTCAAGTATTATATCCAAAAGCTAAGTTTGGCATTGGCCCTGCTGTTGAAAATGGATTTTATTATGATATTGATTTTGGAGATAACAAGATATCATCTGAAGACTTTTTGTCAATTGAAACAAAAATGACTGAACTTTCAAGACAAAAGAATACTTTTCATAGACAAGAAATATCAAAAAAAGAAGCTTTAGAATATTTTACTAAAAAAAATGATATTTATAAAGTAGAACTATTGAAAGATTTAAAAGATGGAGATATAACTTTTTACAAACAAGGTAATTTTATAGATCTTTGTAGAGGTCCACATATTTCTGATACTGGAAAAATTAAGTCAATAAAGCTCTTAAACGTTGCGGGTGCATACTGGAAAGGTAATGAGAGTAATAATCAATTAACTAGAATATATGGTATCTCGTTTCCCAAGAAAAAAGAATTACAGGAGTATCTTATAATGCTAGAGGAAGCAAAGAAAAGAGATCATAGAAAGCTAGGGAAAGAAATGGAGCTCTTTACTTTCTCAAATAAAGTTGGACAAGGTCTACCACTGTGGTTGCCCAAAGGAACTAAACTCAAAGATAAGCTCGAAAATTTTCTTAGAAAAGCTCAAGAAAAAGCAGGTTATTTATCTGTATCAACTCCTCACATTGGAAATAAAGATCTTTATGTGTTATCAGGACACTATGAAAAATATGGGGAGGATTCATTTCAACCAATAAAGACGCCTAGTGAAAATGAAGAGTTCATACTTAAACCTATGAATTGTCCTCATCATTGCGAAATTTACAAATCAAAAAAATATTCCTATCGTGATTTGCCCGTTCGTTTTGCAGAATTTGGAACTGTCTATAGATATGAGCAATCTGGAGAACTACATGGACTAACTAGAGTCAGAGGTTTCACGCAAGATGATGCTCATATTTTTGTGAGACCTGATCAACTCAAGCAAGAATTTATAAATGTCATTGATTTGGTACTATATATATTCAACTCTCTAGGCTTCAAAGATTTTAAAACACAAATATCACTAAGAGACACAAATAAAAAAGAAAAGTACATTGGCTCAGATGAAAATTGGCAAAAGTCGGAAAATGCAATTATTGAAGCAACTAAAGAAAAAGACCTTGATTGTGTAATTGAATACGGAGAAGCTGCGTTCTATGGACCGAAATTAGATTTCATGGTTAAAGATGCTATTGGAAGAGAATGGCAACTGGGTACAATTCAAGTAGATTATAATTTACCAGAAAGATTTGAACTAGAGTACACTGGTTCTGATAGCAAGAAGTATCGTCCAGTTATGATTCACAGAGCACCATTTGGATCATTGGAAAGATTTATTTCTGTCCTTATTGAGCATTGTGAAGGTAACTTTCCTCTTTGGTTGTCCCCTGAACAATATATTATTTTACCAATTAGTGAAAAATATAATGATTATGCTAAGAAAATCATGGATTTATTAAAAAATTACGATATTTGCGGCCTAATTGATGAAAGGTCTGAAAGAACCGGAAGAAAAATTAGAGACGCTGAACTTTCAAAGGTACCTTTTATAATAGTAGTTGGTGAGAAAGAAGTTAAGAAAAACTTGATGAGTGTAAGAAGACATGGTGGAAAAGATTTAGGTCAATTGAGTTTGGAAGAATTTACTTTGATGATAAAAGATGAGATAGACAAAAGTTTGGTTTAAAGCAAATAATAAGGTTATAAAGAAAAGGTTTAAAAAAAAGGAGAGCAACAGATTAAAAATCAACAAGCAGATAATAGCTCCTTTCATCAGAATTGTTGGAGATAATATTGAATCGAAAATAATTGCGCTAGATAAAGCGATGATGATTGCCCAAAGTAAGGGATTAGATTTAGTTGAAATTTCTCCAAAAGCTGACCCTCCTGTTTGTAAAGTTATTGACTACAAAAAGTTTGTTTATGATCAAAAAAAGAAGCAAAAAGCTATAAAGCAAAAAGCTCAAAAAATTATTATCAAAGAAATAAGATTTGGACCTAATACTGGAGAGCATGACTTTGGTTTTAAGCTAAAACATGCTCAAAATTTTTTGCAAGAAGGTGCTAAAGTAAAAGCTTTTGTTTTCTTTAGAGGAAGAACAATTATATTTAAACAACAAGGAGAAATTTTATTATTAAAATTAGCTCAATCCCTTGAAGAAATTGGTGTTGTTGAAACAATGCCGAAGCTCGAAGGTAAAAAAATGACAATGGTAATAGCGCCAATAAAGAAAAAATAAGATTATGCCAAAAATGAAAACAAAATCTGGAGCTAAGAAGAGGTTTAAATTAACTGGCTCTGGAAAGATTAAGAGAAAGCACGCTTTTAAGTCTCATATTTTAACTAAAAAAGAGACTAAACAAAAGAGAAATTTAACCAAAACAACATTAGTGCATAAATCTGATGAAAAAAATATAAAAGCACAACTTTGTTTATAAATTATAAAAATTATGCCAAGATCAGTAAATACAGTAGCATCTAAAAGAAGAAGAGGTAAGATTATCAAAGCTGCCAAAGGTTATTTTGGTAGAAGGAAAAATGTTTATACTGTTGCAAAAAATGCTGTAGAAAAAGCACTTTCTTACGCCTACAGAGACAGAAAAAACAAGAAAAGAGAATTCAGAGCATTGTGGATTCAAAGAATAAATGCAGGAGCAAGATTAAATGGAATGTCTTACTCAAAGATGATTAATCTCTTGAATAAATCAAATGTCGAGATAAATAGAAAAGTTTTAGCTGATTTGGCTATGAATCATCCTGAAACTTTCAGTGATATTGTATCTGAAATAGAAAAAAACAATTAATCTTTTTCAGATAATTTCTTCTTCAAAATCATAGATATCAACTTACCATCTGCTTTTCCAGAAAATTCTTTCATTAATAAGCCCATCAACCTACCCATATCTTTTAATGAAACATTATCAATTTCATTAAGTTTTATTTTGATGCGCTCTTCTATTTCATCTTCACTAAGTTGTTTAGGTAAATAAACAACTAAATATTTAATTTGTGCTAATTCTTCTTTTTCGAGATCCACTCTGTTCTTACTTTTAAAGATTGAGGCAGATTCTTTTCTTTGTTTGACTAATTTTGAAATAATTTGAATCGCTATTTCATCACTCATATTTGTTTTTCCGTCCTTAGTAAGTTCTAACAACATTGCAGATTTTACCGACCTCAGAGCTGCTAACTTGTCTACATTCTTCTCTTTCATCGAAAGCTTTATTTCATTATTTATTTTTTCCTGAATACTCATAATTTAATTTATTATTTTTATTAATTAGTTGGTCATATGCTTCCCTTGCATATGTGTAATCTGGCTTAATTTCTAATGCTCTTTTGTAATCAACCTCGGCTTGAGCTATATTACCTAAATTTTCAAAGCAAATACCTCTAGAATAATAAGCTTCATGAAAATTGCTATATGAGTATATTGCATCTGAAAAGTTATTTGCAGCAACATCATAAACTTCAAGCTCCATATGAATAAAACCTAAATTATAATGACCATTCATATTAAAGGGGTCATATTTAAATAATTGGTTATATCCTTCAATGGCATTATTGTAATCCTTAATATGTTGGTAAAATAATGCTTTATTGTATAATGTATTAATATTTTTTGAATCTAATCTTAATGCAGAATTATAATACCTAATTGCTAGAGTATCAAAATTTTTATGGAATACTTGTCCTAATTGAATATATGACTCTATATTTTGTGGATTAACATCAATTGAGTTATAAAAACAAGTAATTGAATTTTCAATTTTATTTAAGTTCTTAAAACTATAGCCTAAAAGCAAATGAACATTGGATTGATTATAGTCTAATTCTAATGATTTATTGAAAATTTCAATTGCATTTTTATATTTACCAAATGCGAGAAGTATTTCTCCTTTTAGAGCAAAAGCCTTGGCATCATTTTGACTAATTTTTATTGATTTTTCTATGTACTCTAATGCTAAATTTGGATATTCATTTTTAGAATGGTTTTCTTTTGATATTTCAAAAAATATTTTTGAGGCTAAATAATAATTTTTTGGGTTTAAACTATCAATTTTTATACAATGATCTAAATCAAAAAGACAAGCCTCGAGCTTTCCTTTTGAATAGTTACTCATTATTCTTTCTTTCAATAATTTAACATTATTGGGTTCTAAGATTATTTTTTCTGAAATACTTAACTGATAATCTGTCTTCTGACTTGTGCCAGTGCAAGAGACAATAAAAAATGTCAATAAAACAAAAGTGAAAAATTTATGTTGAACTAATTTTTTGTTTAATACTTTCACAAAGCTCTAGATTATCACTTAATATTTTTTTTACAGAATCTCTTCCTTGACCTAACTTAGCGTCTTCATAAGAGAACCATGAGCCACTTTTTTGAATTATATCCAATTCAACTGCTATATCAAGTAATTCTCCTGATGATGATATTCCTTCGCCAAACATAATATCAAATTCAACTTTTTTAAACGGAGGCGCAACTTTATTTTTAACTACTTTGACTCTAGTTCGATTTCCAACAACTTCATCGCCGTTTTTAATAGCTCCTATCCTTCTAATATCCAATCTAACTGAGGAATAAAACTTTAAAGCATTACCTCCTGTTGTTGTTTCTGGATTCCCAAACATAACACCAATTTTCATTCTGATTTGATTTATAAAAATACATGTGCAACCAGTTTTATTTATTGTGGCTGTCAATTTCCTTAGCGCTTGAGACATTAATCTTGCATGTAATCCCATTTTAGAATCACCCATTTCTCCCTCTATCTCAGATCTTGGTGTTAATGCTGCAACCGAATCAATGACAACCAAATCAACTGCACCTGAACTGATTAAATGATCTGCAACTTCCAAAGCTTGTTCTCCATTATCTGGCTGTGATATCAACAACTCATCTATTTTTACACCCAAATTTGAAGCATATGTAGCATCAAAAGCATGTTCAGCATCAATAAATGCAGCGATACCTCCTTGCTTTTGGACTTCTGCAATTGCATGAATAGTTAAAGTTGTTTTCCCAGATGACTCAGGGCCATAGATTTCAATTACTCTACCTTTGGGATAACCACCAATTCCTAATGCTGCATCAAGTCCTATGGATCCTGACGGAATAGCAGAAATATTCTCTTGAACTTTGTCTCCTAACTTCATAACAACTCCTTTACCATAAGATTTTTCAAGTTTACCTAGAGTTAGTTCAAGCGCTTTTAGCTTATCTTCCTTTTTAGACATATTAATTATTTTTTTACAAATTACCTAAATTAATATCCAATATTTGATTTATAAATAATGATTTATTAACATTTGAAAAAATCATTTAATAGCTAAGCAAATTTTACAAACACATTTATTTTTGCTTGCTTTACAGTACTCTCTACCATAAAATATTATTTGCAAATGTAATTTGTTCCATAGATTCTTTTCAAAAAACTTTTTTAAATCCTCTTCAGTTTTTTTTACGTTTTTTCCAGAACTTAAACCCCATCTTTTTGCTAGCCTGTGTATGTGAGTATCAACAGGAAATGCAGGTACTTTAAAAATTTGAGACATTATTACAGAAGAGGTTTTATGCCCTACTCCAGGAAGACTTTCTAAATCTTCAAAATTATTTGGTACTTTCGAGTTAAATTTTTCAATTAAAATTTCAGAGGTCTTAAAAATATTTTTTGCTTTGGTAGGAGCTAGACCAATCTGTCTTATAAGATTTTTAATTCTTGAGATTCCCAAATCAACCATTTTTGCTGGAGTTGGTGCAAGTGAAAAAAGATCTGGGGTAATTTCATTCACTTTTTTATCAGTACTTTGGGCGCTCAACATTACTGCTATTAAAAAAGTAAAGTCGTTTATATGATCTAGAGGTATATAGACCTTTGGATATAAATTCTCAAGAGTTTGGATAATAAATTCCCTCTTTTCTGATTTTTTCAAACAACTTCTAATTTAGATTAATAATCAAATTATTTAAAAAATTGGACTTTTTATATTTTATTGATTTACTGTAATCGATTATTGTTCTTAGTGTTTCTTCCTTTGGAAGTTTGGTAACTTTGTTTTTTGATTTTAAAAAATTTTTTCTTTTGGTAGAATTTCTGCTCATCCGATAATTTTTGGTTAATAATCAGATAAACGAAATAAAATACAATATATTACATTTCTAGATTAATTTTTTTTTCTGAAGAAAACTTTCTAAGATTTAACAAAGCATATCTCATTCTGCCTAGAGCTGTATTTATACTGATATCACAAAGCGAAGCTATCTCTTTAAAACTTTTGTCTTCATAGTACCTGAGTTTCAATACTGTTTTTTGAGAATCAGGAAGTAAATCTATAAGCCTAGCTAAATCATTGAAAATCTCTTTTTTAATTATTTTTTTTTCTACTGTTAAGCTTTCATCCTTAATAAAATCAAATAAATTATAATCCTCTCTTTGATTAACTATATTTTGAGTCTTTATCCTTCTGAAGTGATCTATAATTAAATTATGAGCAATTCTAAATATCCAAGGAACAAACTTTCCTTCTTCATTATAAGACCCTTTTTTCAACGACTTAATTGCTTTGATAAAAGTATCTTGAAAAATATCATCTGCAATATCTTTGTTTTTCACTTTAGACATTATGTAACCAAATATTTTGGATTTGTGCCTATTAAGTAAAACTTCAAATGATTTGTTATCGCCCTGAATGTAATTCTTGACAAGTGACTTGTCCTCAATTTTATAAAACATATACTACTAGATTAGAGTTATTAAAGTAGAAATGTGTCTTATAGGCGTTTTTTTTAAATATATTAACAAATATAGTGATAGTAATTAAATTATACAAACCATATTATTTAATTTTGTAGATTGTTTAATAATGAAGGAAAAGATATTCATAAAAGGTACAAGAGTAAATAATCTCAAAAATATTGACGTTGTCATTCCTAAAAACAAAATTGTTAGCATAACAGGCGTCTCAGGATCAGGCAAGTCGAGTTTAGCTTTTAACACATTACATGCTGAAGGACAGAGGAGATATATTGAGAGTCTCTCGTCTTACGCAAGACAATTTCTTGGCAAAATTGATAAACCAGACGTTAGTGAAATCAATGGCATATGTCCGGCAATAGCTTTAGAACAAAAAAACGGAACAAAAAATCCAAGATCTACGGTAGGAACTGTTTCTGAAATATATGAGTACCTAAAACTTTTATATGCTAGAGTTGGAAAAGTTTATATTGATAATGAAGAATTTACAATTCATAAAGTTGATGATATCATAAAGTCTTGCTTAGACAACTTAAAAAATAAAGAAATAAGTCTTCTTATTAAAAAGAAAATAGACAAGAAAAAATTAGTTTATCAGGGTTATTCTGAGGTTTTTATAAATAATAAAGTTATAAATATCAATGATCTTGAAGATGAATACCCAAAAGTAGGGTTCGTCTTTATTGATACTTTAAAATCAATTGAGGATAATAGCTCAAGACTTTATGAATCAATTGAAATTGCTAAAGAACAATCTAATAGACTACATGTAATGTGTGAAAATGAAATTCATGAATTTGTCTTTAAGCATGACAATAATGAAATAAAAATAATAGAACCAAGTGTAAATTTATTTTCATTTAACAATCCATATGGTGCATGCAAAAACTGTCAAGGTTATGGAGATACCACAGGTATTGATGAGAATAAAGTAATTCCTGATATGAATCTTTCTGTTTATGAAGGAGCTGTTAAATGTTGGTCAGGCACTAAATTATCTAAATGGAAAACAAATTTCATTAATAAAATTTCAGCTGATTTTCCAATTCATAGACCCTATAGAGACTTGAGTAAGCAAGAGAAAGAAATTCTTTGGAATGGCACAAAAGATGCCAAAGGAATAAATACTTTTTTCTCAAAACTTGAGAAGAAAAAGTATAAAATTCAAAACAGAGTTTTACTTTCAAGATATACAGGAAAAACACTATGTAATGTTTGTAATGGTTCTAGGTTAAGAAAAGAATCTAATTACGTAAAGATTGATGAAAAAACAATAACTGAGCTCAGTGACATGAGCTTAAAAGATTTATCAGCTTTCTTCAAAAAAATTGTTCTAAATGATGAAGACTTAGCAACATCAGAAAGATTATTACAAGAAATTAGAAACAGAATAGATTACTTACTAAACGTTGGTTTAAGTTATTTGAGCCTTTCAAGAAAATCAAATACACTGTCCGGTGGAGAGTTTCAAAGACTTAATCTAGCCAATTCACTTGCAAGCTCTTTAATTGGCACAATGTATATTTTAGATGAACCCAGTATAGGCTTACACCCTAAAGACACTCACAAACTAATGGAAATCATAACTAAGCTTAAAGAAATTGGAAATACAGTAATAATCGTTGAGCACGATAAAGATATTATTCTAAACTCTGATTATATTATTGACATTGGACCAAAAGCTGGTAGTTTGGGTGGTAAAGTTGTTTTTGCAGGAGAAAAATCAGAAATTAACAATTACAATCAAAGTCTGACACTAGATTATTTGACAAATAAAAAAATCATTAAAAAATCTTTGGTTGAAAGAAAAAGTGATTCTTTAATAAGATTAAAAAACGTAAATGTAAACAATATTAAAAACCAAAATTTTAATATTCCTCTGGGACTTATTTGTACAATAACCGGAGTAAGTGGATCTGGTAAATCTTCATTATTAAATAAAGTAATTGAACCGGGTCTTAAAGCCTTTTTTGAATCAGGCATTACTCAGATTAAAGAATGTGAGAGTTTTGAAATACTAAGTAATATCTATAAAAATGTTGAATATCTTAGCCAAAATCCAATAGGAAAATCATCACGATCAAATCCTGTTACCTACTTAAAAGCATATGATGATATTAGAAATTTATTTGCTAGACAGCCACTTTCAAAGCAAAGAAAGTACAAGTCTGGATTCTTCTCTTTTAATATTGCAGGTGGAAGATGTGAGGAATGCAAAGGGGAAGGTGAAATAAATATAGAAATGCAATTTATGGCTGATGTAAAAATAAAATGTGAAAAGTGCAATGGAAAAAAGTTTAAAGATGAGGTTCTAGACATCCAATTTAATAGCAAAAATATAAATGATATACTTAATTTAACAGTATCTGAGGCTATAGAATTTTTCAAGGAATACAATGAAGACAAGATTGTTAAAAAATTAGATTTTTTAAATCAAGTTGGTCTTGAATATGTTAAGCTGGGGCAATCCTCAAGTAGTTTAAGTGGTGGAGAGGCACAAAGAGTTAAGTTAGCTTATTTTTTATCAAAGTCTAGTAAACTAGATAAAACAATTTTTTTATTTGATGAACCTACAACAGGGCTTCATTTTGAAGATATCAAAAAACTATTAATTTCTTTTGATAAGCTTATAGAACTAGGAAATTCAATAATTTGCATAGAGCATAATCTTGACATAATTAATAATTCTAATTGGATTATTGATCTAGGCCCGGATGGTGGAAGTGAAGGGGGAGAGAAAATATTTAGTGGAGAAATTAAAAAACTAATAAATTGTAAAAACTCTCACACTGGACGATATTTGAAAAAATATTTAATTGAGACCAATCAAAAAATTCTCTAAAATAATTGATGCACTTATCTTATCAACATTTTTTTTGTTTCCTCTTTGTTTTTTTTTATGAGATTGATTAAGAAATCTTTTGGCAAGTTTAGATGTTAGTCTCTCATCTTCAACAAAATGGTTAATTTTCGGAAATTGTTTTTTTAATTTTAAATGAAATTTAAAACACATTTCTGTAGCATCAGTATTACTTCCGTCCAGATTAATTGGAACTCCAACAACAATGGAAGCTACTTTTTCACTTTCAATAATTTTTTTTAAAATTTCAATGGGTTTATTATTCTCAATTGTTATTAGTGGAAAAGCAATTTTTTGATTAATATCTGATATTGCAATTCCAATTCTTTTCTTTCCATAATCAATTCCAATTACTTTTGACATATAAATTATTTAATGCTATAAATTATTTCAAGCTCACCTTTGTCATAAATAATAAAGCTAAATTTTTTAGTTCTGATGCATTAAACTCTCTGTCAAACAAATCAACTTTATGTAAAAAAGAAAAAAGAATAGAAAAAAATGTTCTCATATTTAAAATAAGTTTTTACAGTATATACAACTCTCTCTCTGGCAAGATTTATAATTACTAGTACGTATTTCACCGATAATAGTTTCTATTAAGTTCAAAAAATCTTTTTGAAAATTATTATTTGTTTCAAAGATATCATGATTGTGTTTTAAAAACTTTAGTCCATCATCAATTTCTTTTAACGAAATATTTGCTGAAATAATTTTTTCATTTTTTATTTCATGACAACTTGAAGCTAAAAACAGATAAAACAAAAGTTGAAAAGCTTTGGGTCTATTTTTTATTTCCTCAAAACTATCAAAATATTTAAAGTTCAGCTCCTTATGATCTACCCTCCCTGTTTTGTAGTCAATAATTCTAAAATCTTTTTCAAATCGATCAATTCTGTCAATGATAGCAAAAAACTTAATTTTATTGTGAGCAGTTTTTATCTCAAAATCTATTTTTCTTTCAGTATCAATAATTTCAATTTTAGCTCCTTTTTTTACTAAGCTCATATCATAATCAAGCATTTTTGTAATTAATTCTTTAGCCATTTTAAAATTTGCATAATTAATACCTCTTAGATCCTTTGTTCCTAAAATTTTAAACATTTCAGCTTTTATTAATAAGTCAATACCATCATTCATTTTTTCAAAATCTCTGACATTTAAAATTTTATGAGGATATATTTTTTCTAAAATACTGTGAGCAAGATTTCCAAAAGTCATTGGGTTTAGATTTTCTTCAACTTCTTGAGGCTCTTTTATAGCAAGAATATACTTGCAATAAAATGATACAGGACATCTGAAATATGTTGTTATTGATGATGCTGAGATTCCAGATAATAACCAATTATCAATAAGCTCATTGCATCCCTTGTTTTCAATTTCATTAATACTTTCTTTAGAAAAGAGTTCAGATTCATAATTGAAATAATTGATTTGTGTTGATTTATACTCAGATTCTAGTTGAGTAATAAATCTGCTTTTTTCTCCAAATGAGAAACTATCTGATTTAGTTTGATAAATTAAATTAACTTTTCTTGCTCTTTGTAAAATTCTATAAAAATGATAAGCGAATATAGCTTCATTACGTTTTGAATAATTTATACCAAAATGAATTTTTAGATCATATGGTATAAAGCTAATGCTAGGTTGGTTTTTAGGAAGAATTCCTTCATTTAAATCAATAAAAATTACATTTTTAAAGTCTAAAACTCTGGATTCAAGAATTCCCATAACTTGTAGTCCACTCATGGAGTTTCCTGTGAACGTTACACTTAATTTTGATGATTCTCTAGTAAACAATTTTAAAAACGATTCGATGGTAATTTCAATATCATCAAATAGGTATTGAAGTTGAACTAAAACATGAATAACTTTAATAAAAATTTCACGTTGAAAAACATTTTTCTCAATTTCTAAGAATTCACTTAATAAATTAATAATTTGAGGCACTAGCTCATTTACATTAGAATATTTTTTGGTAAATAATTTATAATTTGTATTTAGCTTTGTAATTGTCTCAGGGGCAATGTTTACAAGATTCTCATTATTTATTTTTTTTATTACTTTGTCTATATTTTTGTTATCAATAACTTTTCTTGACAGGCTACTATTTAAAATATTTAATAAATCAACATAGTAGAAACTTTTAGAATTTGATTTGACTGAATTAAGCTTCAAAAAAGAAATTACATAATCAATAATTTGAGATGACTTGAGAGGATATCCAAGAGTGACATTTAATTCGCTAATATTTTTTGGTAAATGATGAATCACCGAAAGCAATTTTGATTCGTCAGGCAATATAATTATTGACTCTCCACTACCTATTTCATTCTCTGGTATGCTAGATAATATGTTATAAACTGCATTGGCCTGACCTATTGAATCAGAGCAAGAAATTATATTGAACTCATCTTTTTCTATGGACATATTTTCACTAACTCCTTTAAAATCTATATCACTCCATTTTCTTTTTTGTTTTCTTAGAAAATCTCCAGCTTCATGATCAATATTTTCAAAATAATATTTATCGGTATCCCAATATACTCTTGCTATATCTCTATTTTTTAAATTATCAATTATTTTTTCTTCTGACTGAGTTAAGGCGTTCAACCCAATAAACCAAATTTTTTCATATTCTGATTGATAATTAAAAATTTTCTCTGATGCAATTCTATATGCCATACCCTTATATGCTTTATTTTTAGAAATCAAGCTTTGATATAATTCATCGTACCACTTTTTAAAATTTGAATAAAAAGTTAAATAATTTTCTTGTTCGGCGGTTAGATGATCATTATTGAAACTCCATTCTTCATTGGTCCAACTTTCCAGCTCCTTAACTTCTAATAGACTTCTAAAAATTTTTGATGAATCAACACATCCCAAATCAACATCGTTGAAATCATTTAATAAAATCTGTGCCCAGTCATAAAATTCATCAAACTTCTTCTTATCATCAGCTTTACTAAATATCTTAAAAAACTCAGTAAGAGTATACAAGTTATCTATAACTTCAATATTCGCTATTTCAATTATGAACTGTTCTATAGTTAGTATTCTTGGAAGAAAAATTGGGTTATCTAATTTCTTAGAAATCTCTTTCTTTAAATGCTGTATTGATCTTTTGGAGGGCAAAACAATGGCAATATTTCTTTTTTTAAGAATTATTTTTTTTAGTACCTCATCGGCTATTAATGATAAAAACTTATTGCTCATCTGCTATATAATTTTTAACATATATGAGTTTAGTCTTTATGTTTCTATATCCCAATAAACTATAAATGTCAGAATATTCTTGAATCTTTTCTAAATGATCATCTTTCTCAACACCTGTTTTAAAATCAATAATCAAAACCTCATTATCTTTGATAATAACTTTATCTGGAATGAACGATCTACCATCTCTAAGCAGTATCTCTTTCTCATTGATCACTTCAAAAGCATTAAAGAAATAACTTCTAATTTCATCATTTAACAAAAACTCATTAATTTGTTTTTCGAGCTTTATAGATTCGGACTTATTACAAACGCCTTGAACAAGCAAGTCATTAATAACTTTACTAATTAAATCAATTGAACTTATTCTTGACAATGCTAAATGAAATATAGTCCCCCAATCTTTTTTATCAATTATTTTTTTATCATTCTCAGTAAATTTAAACTTTAATAAATCTTTCCAGTTTTTAAATTTATTGTAAGTGCTTATCTTTATTGATAAGTTCGAAGTTTTTTTATCAATTGAAGTAAAATCTTTTTCACCAAAAACAAAAGGATATTTAAATTCTTGAATACAAAAAAAAGAGTTTAAATACCCTTTTTGTAAATGTTCAAATTTGTTTTCAAGTTGGCTTTTAGAGGGGTTTTTAGAGTATATATATAGTCTATCAACTGCCCTTGTCATAGCAACATAAAGTTTATTAATATTGTCCATGAAATTCAGTTCTCTTTCCTTTTCATATATTTCAGAAAACAAACTGTCCTTTAAGCTTGAGGAGTAGTTTAATATTAAACTCAAAATTTCTGATTTATAATTAAAATCATTAGCATATATAAATTTCCTATTCAAATTTCTGTCCCAATTAAATGGAATAATTACGTTCTTAAATGACAATCCTTTGGATTTATGAATAGTTAATAAATTAACAGCATTGATATTTGACGGAGATTGTATTTTTTCTTTATGATTATTTTCTTCCCAAAATTTGATAAATGACTCTAAGTTACTTGAGTACTTATTTTGATAGTTAAGAGCAAAATTTTTAAAATGATGAACATAAGCATCATTTTTAAGATTAAAATCTAAGATAATTTTCTCAACAATTTCGTAAATAGAATAACTTAAAAATTGTTTTTTATCATAATTTGGATATGTACTAGTAATTCTTTTTTCAAATCTCTCTGCTGAAATTGATAAAGCTTTTAAATCATGTTTGTCTAGTTCATCACCAAACAAATAATTTAAAACTAAAAAGCGTGTAAAACTATCTGAAAGTTGAATGTTTTTTATAAAATTGATGATAAACTTTACTTGCATACATCTAGCCAATAGTAGCCCCTCATCAGAAATTATTGGAATATTTTTTGATACGAGGTGATAAGCTATTCTCTGTATATCTTTATTACTATTGCATAATATTGCAATATCTTTGTACGAACTTAAATTTTTGGATACCAAATCAAATATTTCTGAACTTATTTTATTGCATATTGCATTATCAAAATCGTCATTATCAAGTAACTCTATGTTAACATAACCTCCTACTTCAGCGAATGAATCTTTTTGATGTAAATTTTGATAAATATTTTCGACAATCTCAAAACCACAATTTTGCTTTATTTTTTCAAAGAAATCATTATTAAATTTTATGATATTTTTCTTTGAACGAAAGTTATTCTCCAAGAAAATCATTTCATATTGTGATTTAAGCTTATTTTCCCATTCATGAGACGTAGAAATTAATTCCATATCCACTAGTTTAGGTAAATCAATAAATTGATTTACTTCACTTGATCTCCATCTGTAAATTGACTGTTTTGCATCACCTACTATTAGACTTTGATTATCATCAACAGAGTCAACAATTAATGGTAATAAATTTTGCCATTGAAGAATAGATGTATCTTGAAATTCATCAATTAGAAAATTTTTATATTTCCTACCAATTTTTTCATATATGAAAGCTGATGGTTGATTAACAATTATTTTATTAATTAATTTATTGAAGTTTGAAATATGTTGTACGTTACTTTTCTCACAATACCTTTCAACAAATGATAAAATATCATTTATAAATTTCATCAAGAATATATTTTCATTTAAAATGATATCTGTATTTAATTTTTTTGTGCAATGCTTATATTCATTGTAATAAATTTGAAGCTGCTTTGAAATTGATACTCTTTTTGAGCTATCAAACATTTTTTTTCCAATAGATGAGAAAATCTCACCTGATTTAACTCTATTTTCAATTCTAATATTATTTTTTTGTAACCAAATCTTATCATCTAGCATCATTGAATCAAAAAAATTATAAATTTTAGGTCTCTTTAAAAGATAATCAATAGTGATATTATTTTGCTGAAGATATTGGGAGGATTTTTTATTAAGTTGGCTTAATTTTTTTTTATTTTCTTCAGCAGACGATTTAATTTTATTTTGCAACTCAATAAAAAAATCATTATCAACTTTTTTTGGAAAACTGATGTATGACTTTTCTTTAAGAACTTGTTTAGTAAAGTTTTCAATTTCAGAAACTAAATCTGTACTTTTTTTGGACTTGAGTTTATAAAAAAGGAAAGACATAAAGTTTCTTGTTAGAAAACCTTCCTCGCTATCTATTTTATTTAATAATTCTTTGATAGCTGGTTCAATAATCTTTTCGATATCTAACTCAATCTCAAAATTATTGCTGATTCCAAAATCTCTAGCAAAAGATCTTACTATTTGATAATTAAATTTATCAATAGTCATAATACTTAAATCAGAATAATTATGAATCATTTTTGAATGAATTATTGAAGCTTTTTCAAATATTTCTTCTTCATTTAGTGCCGTTCTGAGCTTCAATTCATCTAAAACATATTGATCAATAGATTTTTCTGAAATGTTTTTTAAGTAACTGAGTATTCTATCTTTCATTTCATTTGCTGCCTTGTTGGTAAATGTAATTGCGAGAATTCTTTTGAAATAATCTTTACTTTTATTAGATAAGCAAATGGCAATATAATTGATAGATAGTGTGAAAGTTTTTCCAGAACCAGCAGAGGATTTATAGACAGTTAAGTTGGGTTTCATTATCTGTGTGAATATAAAGATTTAATCAAATATTAATAATATTTTGATAAGAATTGTAAATTTGGGATAGTATAAGAATTTTAAAGTGAGTACAAAAGAGAGAATTGAAATACTTCGCGAGTATTTGAAAAAAAACAGAGAGTACATTGGAGAAGTGATTTTTGGCTATAAAACTAAAGAAGGAAAACAATTCGACATTTATCTTCTAATTGCAATAGTCATATCAGTCATCGGAGTCATTCTAAGCTCTAATGAACAGATAAAAAATTCTTATGGTATCCTTCTTACCTTAATTGAATGGATATTTACTATTTTGTTTACTATTGAGTATGCATTAAGAATTTATACTGCAAAAAACAAAAGAAGATATATTTTTTCTTTCATGGGAATAGTTGATTTATTATCAATCGTTCCCACATACTTATTCTTCTTTTATCCACCAATTCATGTTCTTGTTGATATCAGAGTAATAAGACTAATTAGGATATTTAGAATATACGGACTGACTAGATACATGAGAGGAGCTAATACTATGCAGATTGCTTTAAGATCATCAAGGCCAAAGATCACAGTTTTCCTACTTTTTTTAAGTATAACTGTTACAGTAATTGGTACTCTAATGTATATAATTGAAGGTCAGAGTAATGGCTTTGAGGACATTCCTAAATCGATTTATTGGACAATCGTAACCATTACCACTGTGGGTTATGGAGATGTGGTTCCACTTACTGCTGTAGGTAGGTTTCTTGCAGCACTGTTAATGATTTTAGGTTACGCAATTATTGCACTTCCTACAGGAATTGTTTCCGCTGAAATCACAAAAGAGGTAGAACAACAAAAAAGTAATTTAAAAAACAAAGAAATACTTGATAAACTGGATGAACTTCAAAAAAAGTTTGATGAACTAAAAAATGAAAGTAAAGACAGCAGCTAATAAATCTTAATACAAATTGAGCTGAATCATTTAAATATTGATAATTTGATTCAGTAACTCCACTTTCTAATAAAATATTTTCTATAAACCATCGTGATGAACATTACCGATTATTATTGATAATAATCATTATGAATAATAATCTAAAGATTCAAATCTAATATAATTCAATATTTTTCTGTTTGGTATACATCTCAAAGTATTTTCCTTTTTGATCTATTAAACTCTTGTGATTACCAGACTCAATAATATTTCCATTGTCAAGCAAGATTATTTTATTTGCTCCTGTAATTGTAGATAGTCGATGAGCTATTATAATGATTGTTCTATTAATTGACATTTTTTTAAGAGCAGCTTGTAACAGCTCCTCACTTTCTGAATCTATTGAAGAAGTAGCTTCATCAAGTATTATTATTTTTGGATTTCTAATGTAAGCTCTTAAAAAAGCTATCAATTGTCTTTGACCGACAGAAAGCGTAATCCCTCTTTCTCCAACAACATATTCATATGAGTTCGGCAAAGAACTTATAAAATTATGTATGCCTATCTCTCTTGCAGCATTTTCTATAGTATGATTATCAATTGTGTCATCATACATTTTTACATTATTTAATATAGTATCAGAAAAAAGAAACACTTCTTGTTGTACATAAGAAATACTCTTTCTTATGCTTTGAATTGTATAAGTTTGGATGTTATTGTCTCCAATCGAGATTTTTCCTTTCTGATTTTGATAAAATTTTAAAATTAAGTTGGCGATTGAAGTTTTTCCAGAGCCTGTGTGTCCAATTAAAGCTAAAGTTTTATTATTTTCAATTGAGAAACTGATATTATTTAATACCCACTCCTTATCTTTATAATAAAAGCTAACATTTTCAAAATTAATATTACCGTTATTGCCATCAAATTTTATTTTTCCTTCATTAGCAATTTTTTGATTTGTATCTAGAATTTTAAAAACTCTTTCAGAACCTACAATACCCATTTGCAAAACATTAAATCTATCCGCTAACTGTCTGATTGGTCTAAACATCATGTATATGTATAGAATAAAGGCAACTAATTCACCAACTGTTACACCAGTACTATTTATTATGCTTAGACTACCACTCCATATTACTAGTGCAATAGCTAATGCCGATAAAATCTCCACAATAGGAAAGAAAACAGCATAATAGAAGATTGATCTAATATTTGCATCTCTATGCTTTTTATTAATTTCTATAAATTTATTATACTCAGCTGCTTCTTTATTAAATATCTGTACTATTTTCATTCCTATGATTCTTTCTTGTACAAATGCATTTAATTTAGAAACTTGAGTTCTAACATCTTGAAATGCACTTTTTATATTTCTTTTGAACCATGCAGTGGCTATAAGTAAAAAAGGAATCGTAATTAAAGTTACAATTGTGAGTTTAGTGCTAGTGTAGAACATGAACACTAAAACTAGAATTAATTTTAGAAGCTCGGCAATTATAACCAATAAGCCTTGAGAAAAAATATCGGAAATTGTTTCGATATCTGAAATTGTTCTGGTCACCAAAGTTCCAACTTGAGTATTATCAAAGTATTTCATCTTAAGAGAAATTATATGTTGAAAAATTTCAGTTCTGATGTCTCTAATTACATTTTGTCCAATCCAAGTTGATAAAAACATATAGTAAAACTGGAAAAATCCTTCTGCAAATAACATAAGAAACAATAATAAAGTTACTTTGGCAAGCATTTCTAGATTTGAAACTATTATATAGTTGTCAATTGCAAAGTTAATTAGCCAAGGCCTGAGAGGGCCCAAAACTGCTAGAAATATCGCTGATAAAGCGGCGTAAAATAATTTTTTTCTGTAAGGATTTGAATATTTTAAAACTCTTTTCAGCAATAACCAATCAACGATATTTCCAGTGTTTTTCATGCTAACAAATCTTTTTCATTGTATTTAACATTGACTAAAAACAAACCTTTGGCAGGTACTGATATACCAGCAAAACCCCTATTCTTCTTTTTGATTACATTACTTATTTCATCTGGTGATATTTTTTTTTCTCCTACAAGTAACATTGTTCCAACAATTGCTCTAACCATATTTCTTAAAAATCTATTAGCTTGAATAGTAAAGCAAATCATTTGCTTTTCATAATTCCACTCAGCTCTATAAATTTCGCAGATGTTTGTGTGGGTTTGAGTATTAGCCTTTGAAAATGATGTGAAATCTTTTTTTCCAATAATCTTTTTACACGCCTTATTCATTAAGGCTAGATCTATGTCTTTTTTGTAAAAGAAAGATCTCTGCTCAAAGGGCATTTTTTGTTGATTTATATAGTATTTGTATGTTCTTGAAACAGCATCAAACCTAGCGTGAAAATTTTTCTTGACATTTACAACTTTTAAGATTGAAATTTCTGCAGGTAGATAATTATTTAATTTTTGTTTAATACCTTTTACTTCAATTACACAATTACAGTCAAAGTGTGCAGTCATAAACTTTGCATGTACTCCAGTATCTGTTCTTCCTGCACCAACTAGACTTATATTTTGATTCAAAATATCACCTAAACACTTTGTAATTGTTTGTTGAACGGTTACTGCATCAGGTTGTACTTGCCAACCATGATAATTCTCACCGTCGTATTCAAAAATAAGACAGTATCTCATTTAACAAAATTAACAAAAGCTTTTCTATCAAATGATACTTAATAATAAAACTAAAAATTAAACGTTGATTTTTGGTATTAATGCTATGATTAATATTTTTGTAAACTAAATAGAATAAAAATGGAAATCTCATCAAATATCGACATAACTGAACTTAATAAAAAAATAGAAAAAGAAAGTACTGTAATTGAACTAATTCACATGGAGATGAATAAAGTTGTAATCGGTCAGAAGGATTTAATTGATAAGCTTACAATTGCTCTTTTGTCCAATGGACATGTCCTTCTTGAGGGTGTCCCTGGACTTGCTAAAACACTATCTATAAGCACACTTTCACAAACAATTGATGCTGAATTCAGCAGGATTCAGTTTACTCCAGATATGCTACCAGCAGATGTTATAGGCACTCAAATTTACAGCCCTAAAACAGAAAAGTTTTCTGTCAAAAAGGGACCTATTTTTGCAAATTTTGTACTTGCTGATGAAATTAACCGAGCACCTGCAAAAGTACAATCAGCATTGCTTGAATGTATGCAAGAAAGAAATGTAACAATCTCAGGAGAAACATTTTCATTGGAAGATCCTTTTCTTGTAATGGCGACCCAAAATCCTGTTGAGCAAGAAGGCACATACCCTCTTCCCGAGGCTCAACTCGATAGATTCATGCTTAAGATTATTATAACTTATCCAAACTTTGAAGATGAGAGGATTGTTGTTAGAAACAATTTATCTAAAGTCTTCCCTACTGCGAATAAGGTAGTGGATAAAGACAGTATAAAAAAAGCAAGAGCTTTAGTGAAAGAAATATACATGGATGAAAAAATTGAAAAATATCTCTTAGACATAGTACACTGCACCAGAAATCCTAAAAAATTTGGATTAGAAAAGTTTTTAACTATGATTTCATTTGGAGGTTCTCCAAGAGCAAGCATAAATTTGGCTCATGCATCTAAAGCTTACGCTTTTATAAAAAGAAGAGGTTTTGTAATTCCAGAGGACGTTAGAGCCATAGCTCACAACGTTCTTAGACACAGAATTGGATTGACCTATGAAGCTGAAGCTGAGGAAATAACAGCAGATGACATAATCACAGAAATTCTTAACACAGTAGAGATCCCATAAAATTGGATACCAAAGAAATTTTAAAAAAAGTAAGATCTATTGAAATAAAGACCAAAGGTCTTTCCAATCATATATTTGCTGGCGAGTATAACACTGCTTTTAAAGGAAGAGGTATGACATTTTCTGAAGTTAGAGAGTATGAGATTGGTGATGATTTAAGAACAATAGATTGGAACGTTACAGCCAGATATAACAGTCCTTTTGTGAAGGTTTTTGAGGAAGAGAGAGAAATTACTTTAATGCTTATGGTAGATGTTAGCTCTTCAAGTAGCTTTGGAACTAACAAGAGATTTAAAAGAGAATTAGTTTCTGAGATATCAGCTGTTCTTGCTTTTTCTGCAATAAAGAATAACGATAAAGTTGGAGTGATTTTCTTTTCTGATAAGATTGAAAAATTTATTTCACCTTCTAAAGGCAAAAAACATATTTTGAGAATAATTAAAGAAATATTAACCTTTAAATCCTCCAGTAAAAAAACAAATATTAAAAAAGCTTTAGAATACTTTAATAGAGTAACAAAAAAAAGAAGTATTTGCTTTTTACTATCTGATTTTTTTGATTCTGATTTTTTTGAGCCTATAAAAATAACTGCTAAAAGACACGACCTTGTAGCTGTAAACACATTGGATAAACGTGAGTTAGAAATTCCTAATGTTGGTTTATTAAGTCTGCAAGACTCAGAAAATGAAAATGAAATCTTGGTTGATTCCTCTGATAGAAAATTTAGAAGGAATTTTAAAAACAAACAATTTTCTAGAATTGAAACTCTCAAAAAAGAACTTAGACTCTCTGGTGCTGACTACATTCAATTATTAACTCAGGAAGACATAATTAGCCCATTGATTAATTTTTTTAAAAACAGAAATAAGTGATTTTAAGATTATTATTCTTATTTGTTTTTATGAGTAATAGTTATTCTAATGAATTGTTAATTTCTAAAGATTCTATTTTGGTTGGACAACAAGTTCAAATTGAAATTCTCAGTTCAATAGATAGTTACACAGATAGCAATGACTTGTTAGATCAATTTAATTCTTTTGAGATTATTGATTTTTCAATTATGGATACCGTTATTATAGACAGTTTTAAGTATTTAAAGTATAAACTCAATATAACCTCATGGGACAGTGGAACATATAAATTCGAAGATCTTGGTTCATCAAAAAAAATTATAGTTTCAGAAATTGAAACCAATGAAAATGAAATTAAACAGATAAAAGAAAATCTTAAAATATCTTTTAGTTTAGTTGACTATTGGATTTACATATTAATAATTCTAATATTAGCCATGATTTATTTTTTAGTAAAGAATTATCTCAAAAAAACAGAGAGAGTATTAGAAATTGTTGAAAAAGAAGTAAAATTAGATTCAATTGAATTAACGATTAATAAGTTGGATATTTTAAAAAAGGAAAAACTTTGGAAAAAAGATGAAATCAATCTACACTTTACTAAAGCATCAAACATAATTAGAAAATATTTAGAGTTAAAATTTAATTTTAGTGCTTTAGAAATTCCAACTGCTGATATTATTTTGAAATATAAAGAGTTTAATCAAGATGATTTTTCTATTAAAATGCTTTACAAGATACTATCATCGTGTGAGTTAGCAAAATTTGCTAAAAACCAGCCGAATGAAAGTGAAATCTTAATTCATTTAGAAAACTGTAAAGATTTTGTCATTAATTCAAAAAAACTATGACTCAATTGTCAGAAATTATATTTCGTGATTCTCACTTTTTTTTGGTAATTATAGTATCATTAACCTTTATAATTTATTTCTTATTAAAGAGGAAAAAACAACATACTTCCATATCATTTTCTTCAACGAAAATTTTATCACAGAAAAGCAACTACAAAAAAAGAATAATTAGACTTCCTCTATTCTTAAGAATTATTGCCTCAATATTCATCATTATAGCACTTGCAAGGCCACAATCAACAAATAACTGGCAAGAAAATACTACCGAAGGTATTGATGTTATTATGGCAATTGATATTTCGGGCAGTATGCTAGCGGAGGATTTTAAGCCAAATAGACTAGAGGCTGCGAAAAATGTTGCTATGGATTTTATTTCAAATAGAAATAATGATAGAATAGGATTAGTTGTTTTTAGTGGCGAGAGTTTTACTCAATGCCCACTAACAACCGATCACAATGTTCTTGTTAATCTTTTCAAAGACGTAAAGTCTGGAATGGTTGATGATGGAACAGCTTTAGGTATGGGTATTGCTACAAGTGTTAATAGATTAAAAGAATCAGATGCCAAGTCAAAAGTCATTGTACTAGTTACTGATGGTGTAAACAATTCTGGAGAAATAGCACCATTAACTGCAGCAGAACTATGCAAAAGTTTTGGGATTCGCATCTACACTATTGGAATAGGTACTTTAGGACTTGCACCATATCCATTCCAAACACCATTTGGAATACAATATCAAGATGTTGAAGTAAAAATTGATGAAAAGACATTGCAAGATATAGCAATGATTACTGAAGGTAAATTTTTTAGAGCGACGAATAACTCTTCTTTGAAAAAGATTTATGATGAAATTGATCTACTCGAAAAATCGAAAATAAAAGTAACTGAATTTAGTAAGAAAAAGGAAGAATTTAGAATTTTTTTATATGTATCATTTCTACTACTAATCATTTCTTATTTATTAGAAAATATAATTTTAAAAAGATTGATCTGATGCTAAGGTTTGAGGAAATAAATTATTTGTATTTGTTTTTATCAGTACTGTTAATACTTGCATCAAATATCTATTTCGTTTATTGGAGAAGTAAATCTTTAAAGCAATTTGGCGATAAAAAATTAATTCAAAGATTACAAATTGGACAATCTTTATTTAGACAAAACTTTAAAAACTTATTAAAAGTTTTTTGTGTTATTTTCATAATCATTGCTTTTGCAAATCCTCAAATTGGATCTGAAATAGAGGAAGTAAAGAGAAAGGGTGTAGATTTAATGATAGCAATTGACCTTTCCAACTCTATGCTCGTTGAGGATATTAAGCCCAACAGACTTGAAAAGTCAAAACGTGCAATATCAGAGCTTTTAAATCAGTTGAGTGGAGATCGAATTGGACTAGTTGTGTTTGGCTCAGAAGCATATATACAACTTCCAATAACAACTGATTATTCAGCTGCAAAACTTTTTTTATCATCTGTAAATACCAAAACTATTTCAAGTCAAGGAACTGAAATTGGAAAGGCTATTGACAAGTGTCTTTCTTCTTTTGATTTTGAAAATTCACAAAACAAATCTATCATTATTATCACTGATGGAGAAAACCATGATGATATTGCAATTGAATCAGCAAAAAAAGCAAAAGAAAAAGGTATTTTAGTTCATACTTTGGGAATGGGACTTGAACAAGGTGGCCCAATTCCAATGAAAGATAAAAGAGGCAATAATGTAAGTTACAGAAAAGACAAATCTGGCAATACAATCATTAGTAAGCTGAATGAAATGACGTTAATGGAAATTGCTCAAAGCGGCGGTGGAAAATATATCAGAGCTAATAACTCAAGAGCTGGACTACAAGAACTGATTAATGAAATAAATAGATTAGAAAAAAAAGAGATAGGAACTATGGAATTTACTAATTTTAAAGATAGATTTCAGTCTTTTTTAATTATTGCACTAATACTACTTTTTTTAGACTTAATGATTTTAGAACGCAAAAATGAAAAATTTAATTTTTAAAATTTCAATCCTCATATTCTGTCTTTTCTTTACAAGTTTTTGTGATGCTCAAACTAAAAAGAGATCTCTTTTTAAGAAGGGAAATAAACTTTTTATCGATAGCATTTATGAAGAATCTGAAATTAATTACAGAAAATCTTTGGAACAAGATCAAGAGTTTTTTAAAGCAAAATATAACCTAGCTAATTCAGTATTTAAGCAAGAAAGATTTGATGAATCTGAATCTCTCTATAACGCAATTCAAAACCAAAGCGAAGTAGAGGAAGAAAACAATAAAGTCCAATATAACTTGGCAACTAGTCAACTGAAACAAAATAAATTTAATGAGGCAATTGAAAATTATAAAAAATACATTAAGAAAAATCCACAAGATAAAGATGCAATTTATAATTATTGTTATGCTAAAAAGATGTTAGAACAACAGCAAGACAAACAAGAACAACAGCAAGACAAACAAGAAC
>TARA_B100001057_G_scaffold239976_1_pt1 | contig 103156 bp, 111 predicted proteins | sample TARA_B100001057 | Tara Oceans TARA_B100001057 (sample SAMEA2621839) | marine metagenome | biome: marine biome (ENVO:00000447); feature: surface water layer (ENVO:00002042); material: "saline water (ENVO:00002010), including plankton (ENVO:xxxxxxxx)" | depth 5 m | reverse complement strand
TTTTTTTTAATTAGAATGGAAATTGCTGAAGCTACATAATTCACAACCGAAGCAGAGTTAGATCCTGAGCAGTTGAAAAAACTAATATCACTTTTTTTCAAGTAATCATGATCAATGTGATTTATTCCCGAAGTAGCTGATCCGATAAATTTTATATCAGAATTAAAAAGAAGACTTTTATTTACTGAAGTGTGTGCTCTAACTAATAATCCATCATATTCTTGGATATTTTTGTTAGTAATCTTATGAGAATCATAATATACAAATTTAATATTTTTAAGATTAGAAATTTCAATAACTAAATCTTTGAAATATTTGATACTTTTATCTACTAAAATTTGCATTAATTATTCTTATCTGGATAAATGATGCTTTTAAGCCATCCTAATAAAGAATTATCTTTTAAAGTAAATCTATCTAACATATCAAAATCATTAGCAAGCTTAACTGGATTTTTATAGAAATCCCTTCGAGTATTGAACTCTTTTTCATCCAATTTTTTTACTAATTTTGCAGGATTGCCTGCAAAAACAGAATTAGCTGGAACATCTTTAGTAACAACTGATCCAGCCCCAATAATGCTATTTTCACCAATTGTTACTCCTTTGCATATTATGGCGCTATCGCCTATCCAAACATTATCTTTTAAAACAATTGGTTTAGTTTTTCCAACTGGCTCAGCGCGATCATAGATATCATGCCAATCAGCATCAGAGATATATGCACCGTGAGCAATCATACAGGCGTCGCCAATATCAATCTTTTCAGCAGCCATTATCCTCACTCCAGGAGTGATAAGTGAATATTTACCAATTTTTATTATTCCTTCTCTATCGCCAATATTCCATGATGTCAGCTGAATAAAGGCATCTTTGGCTCCAATAATTGTTGCATAGTCATCAATAGATACATTTTTTCCAAATACTTTTACATATCTAGGTTTAAAGTATGCGCCTCCTTTACCAAGATATTTAAATTGTGGTTTTAGAAAATGAATTACATATAGATTTACTATTTTTTTGGTGAATTTTTTTAACCAGTATGGGCGATTGTCTTTTCTTATTATTATCTCCTTAGTTATAAGATTTAATATGATAAAGTAGCAAAAAATATTTGCATATAGAAAATAATGAATAAATATATTTCAGAGTTCAAGCAATTGATAAAAATCGGTGTTCCTATCTTTGGATCACAAATGTCATACATGCTCATGGGAACTGCTGATACGATTATTGCAGGAAGAGCAAGCGCAAATGATCTTGCAGGCCTTGCCGTTGGAACCGCTTTTGCAAATACATTATGGTTTTTTGTTACTGGTGTTATATTTTCAGTTACTCCAATTGTTGCTCAACTATACGGAGCGAAAAAATTCTACGAAATTGGTAAAAAACTCAGAGAAATACTATGGATAGCCGGATTTCTGGGATTTATCCTTGCATACATATTTTCTAATTTAGATTTATTACTAAATCTATTTCCAATAAAAGATACTATTACAAATATTTCTATAAATTATCTAAAGGCTGTTGCTCCTGGAATAGCCTTCATAACTGTTTTTACTTGTTTAAGATGTTATAGCGAAGGCATGACTCTAACTAAGCCAATATTTTTTATAGCCTTTTCTGGAATGATCCTTAACATACCTTTAGATTTAATTTTTGTGTATGGTTGGTTTGGTGCTCCAGAACTTGGTGGAGTGGGATGTGGTATAGCAACTTCTATTGTTGCATTTATCATGATGATTACATTATTTGTATATATAAAATTTTCAAAAAACTATCAAAAAACAGAGCCATTTTCTGAATTTACATTACCTTCAAGCTCAACAACCAAAGAAGTATTTAAATTAGGTCTTCCTATTGGTATTGGTATTTTTATTGAATTAAGTATGTTTTCTGGTGCAGCTATTATTTTAAGTATTTTAGGTGAAACGGTTGTTGCCAGTCATTCTGTAGCAATAAATATAGCAAGTTTATTTTTCATGGTTCCATTAGCAATAGGTCTTGCAGCTGCAACAAGAGTAGGAAATTTAATTGGTGAGTCAGATGCTTTTAAAGCAAAAATTGCATCAATATCTACTATATATTTATGTGTAATAGGTGCTTCAGTTAATAGCTTTGTAATAATTTTCTTTGGCTCTGAAATTGTAGGTTTGTATACAACTGAGTTACCCGTAAAAGAGCTTGCGGTCACACTAATTATTTTTGCGGCCATTTTTCAAATACCTGATGGCATTCAGATGGGTGCCCTTGGAAGTCTTCGTGGTTATAAAGATACTTTTATACCAATGATTCTTTTATTTATATCTTATTGGATTTTTGCAATGCCAATCGGTTATTACCTAACTAATTTTGGTTTTGGAAGTCCATATGGTGCGAAGGGTATGTGGTATGGAATGATAATAGGACTGTCTATTTTTTCAGTATTATCAATTTTTAGATTGAGATGGACAATAAAAAAAAATATCAAAAAATTTATTTCTGAAGAACTTCAGCAACCTTTGAGCCAATAGATGTTAGGTTATCGGCTACATTAACACCGCATTCTTTAAGTTTATTTATTTTATCAATGGCCGTTCCTTTTCCACCAGCGATGATTGCTCCGGCATGCCCCATTCTTTTTCCAGGAGGAGCCGTTTGACCAGCAATATATGATATGACAGGTTTGCTAACGTTGTTTTTGATGAATTCAGCTGCAGACTCTTCAGCATTTCCTCCAATTTCTCCAACCATAACAATTGCCTCTGTTTGGTTATCATCTTCAAATAATTTTAACATATCAATAAAAGACGAACCTGGTATCGGATCACCACCAATTCCAACACAGCTACTCTGACCATAACCTAGATCAGTAGTTTGTTTAACAGCCTCATAAGTTAAAGTTCCTGAACGAGAGATAATACCAATTGAGCCTGGCATATGAATATTTCCGGGCATTATGCCAAGTTTTGCATGTCCGGGAGTAATAATACCAGGACAATTAGGACCTATTAATCTTACTCCTAGTTCATCAACTTTTTTCTTTACTTCTAACATGTCTAGAGTTGGCACACCTTCAGTTATGCATACAATTAATTTAATACCAGCATATGCAGCTTCGAGTATTGAAGATTTACAGAATTTTGCTGGAACAAAAATAATTGATGCATTTGGTTTTACGATCTCAACCGCTTCTTCAACTGAATTAAAGACTGGTCTTCCTAAATGAGTTTGGCCACCTTTTCCTGGAGTTACACCTCCTACAATATTTGTTCCGTAATCAATGGATTGTTCAGAATGTAAAGTTCCTTGTGAACCGGTGTATCCTTGAACAAGCAGTCTTGTTTCAGAATTAATTAAAATGCTCATAATGACAACTCAACAGCTTTTTTAGCTGCTTCGCCTAAATCATTAATGCTATAAATATCAATATTTGCATCTGATAGTATTTCTGCCCCGCGTTCGGCACTATTTCCTTCAAGTCTAACAACAACAGGTATTTCTATTCCTACCTCTTTGATTGCTGCTAAAACTCCCTCTGCAATAAGGTCACATCTTACAATTCCACCAAATATATTTACTAATACAACTTTTACATTTGGGTCTTTAAGAATTATTTTAAAAGCTTTTGAAACTCTATCTTGAGTAGCTGTTCCGCCAACATCAAGGAAATTTGCTGGATTTCCATTGTAAAATTTTATAGTATCCATGGTTCCCATTGCTAAACCAGCCCCATTTACCATGCATCCAATATTCCCATCTAGAGATACGTAACTCAGATCATATTTTGCCGCCTCTGCTTCTTGAGGGTCTTCCTGAGTTTCGTCATACATCTCAAGTAACTCAGGTTGTCTAAATAAAGCATTTGAATCAATATTTACTTTTGCATCTAAGCAATGCAGATCTCCTGAGTCATTAATAACTAGTGGATTAATCTCAAGCAAACTTAAATCTTTTTCAACAAATAACCTAAATAGGTTATTTAATATTGGTATAAATTGTGATATCTGCACATCATTAAGTCTCAAAACTTTAGCAATGCTTATTGCATGATCATCAATATTTTTGTCATCAATATCAATGCCTTGATATATTATTTTTTCAGGAGAATTTTTGGCAACTTCCTCAATATTGACTCCACCTTCGCTTGATCCGATAAAAACAATTTTTTGTGAATCTCTATCTATTACTGCACTTAAATATAATTCATTTGAAATTTCAGTAAATTCTTCGATAAGAATTGAGTTTACAATTTGTCCCTTATTATCTGTTTGATATGTGACTAATCGATTTCCCAACCACTTTTCAGCAAATTTTTTAGCCATTATAGGAGAATCTATTAACTCCACACCACCCGATTTTCCTCTTCCGCCTGCGTGAACTTGAGCTTTTACAACCCATTTACTTCCTCCTATTTCATTACAAGCATCTAAAGCATGATCTGCATCAAAAATTACTTTTCCTTTTGAAACTGGTAAGTTGTATTTTGCAAATAATATCTTGCCTTGATATTCATGAAGATTCATCTAGATTTATTTCCAATATGTATAGCTTGATTACTTACTGCTAAAGCAGCCTCATGAAATGCTTCTGAAACAGTTGGATGACTGAACATTGTCAGAGATATGTCCTCTGAGCTGGCGCCAAATTCCATTGAAATTAATGCTTGTTGAACTATTTCTGCAGCAGCAGGTCCAAAAACATGAACACCCAAAATTGTATCATTTCTTGAATCAGATAAAACTTTTACAAACCCTGTAGGTTGATCAACAGCAAGTGCTCTCCCGCTTGCTGCAAATGGGAATTTACCTACTTTAAATTCAACACCTTCTTCACATAATTCTTTTTCATTTTTACCGACCCATGCTATTTCAGGATGAGAATATATAACTGAGGGCACCAGGTCATAATTTACCTGTGTTTGTTTTTTTGCAATTCTTTCCGCTACCATTATTCCTTCCTCACTTCCCTTATGAGCAAGCATCGGACCTCTTACAACATCTCCAATCGCCCAAATATTATTTATAGATGTTTGGCAATGATCATTAACAACAATGAAACCATCTTCAATTTTAAGATCTAATTTATCAGAAATAATATTAGTAGAATTCGGCTTCCTTCCAACAGCAACAATCAATTTATCAAACACTTCCTCAATCTCATCTTTTTCAGTAATGTATTTAACCTTTACTTTATTTTTATGATCTTTAGATGAAATCAGCTTAGAATTTAGTTTGATATTAAGACCTTGTTTTCTAAATTCAATTAAAGATTCCTTAGCAATATCATTATCAGTCATAGGTAAAAAGGTATCCAGGGCTTCTAGAACTGTAACATTTGAACCAAGTCTTGACCAAACACTCCCAAGTTCAAGTCCAATTATTCCAGCACCAACAATACCCAAAGTTTTTGGAACTTCATTAAATGATAATGCTTCAGTACTGTTTACAATATTCGTACCGAATTTTGCTGAGGGTATTTCAATTGGAGATGAGCCTGTAGCTATAATAATATTTTGTGTTTCAATTTCCTCTATTGTTCCATCAGTTCTCAAAAGCTCAACTTTGTTTTTGCCAATAACCCTTCCCCTTCCAGACTTTGATTCAACTTTATTTGCAATAAAAAGTCCTGTAATTCCGTCAGTTAATTTGTTAACAATTTTATCTTTTCTTTGCATCATTGCATTAAGATCTAGTTTTAATTCTGAGATATTTATTCCATGTCCTGATAAATTTTTATTTGCCTCATGATATCTATGGGATGAATCTAAAAGAGCCTTTGATGGAATACATCCAACATTCAAACATGTACCACCAAAATTTGCAGAACCTTTGCTATTTACAGATTCCTCAATACATAAAGTTTTTAATCCAAGTTGCGCAGATTTTATTGCTGCAACGTATCCAGCAGGCCCACTTCCAATTACCACAACATCATACATTTTGTTCATTATTTATAAATTTAATAAAAGTCTTTCTGGTGATTCAAGTTGCTCTTTAATAGATACTAAAAAGGTTACTGCTTCCTTTCCATCAAGCAATCTGTGATCGTAACTCATTGCTAAATACATCATAGGTCGAATTGTAATTTCACCATTAATCGCAACTGGCCTGTCTTGTATTGAATGCATCCCTAATATTGCTGTTTGTGGAGCATTTAATATTGGTGTTGAAAGAAGTGAGCCAAATATTCCACCATTTGAGATGGTGAACGTTCCACCCTGCATTTCCTCAATTGAAAGTTTGCCACTTCTAGCTTTTTCTGAATATTCAAGAATAGACTTTTCAATTTCAGGCAAAGATTTAGTATCTGCATCTTTAATTATGGGTACTACTAACCCTCTTTCTGTTGAAACTGCAACACCTATATCTTGAAAACCATGATAGACAACATCACTTCCATCGATCGATGCGTTTACAACAGGAAATTTCTTAAGCGCTTGAACTGCTGCTATGACAAAGAAGCCCATAAAACCAAGCTTAACACCATGTTCTTTTTCAAATTCAGCGCCATATTTAGATCTTAACTCTTTAATGGGTAGCATATCCACTTCATTAAATGTAGTAAGCATGGCTGTCTCTTGCTTTACAGAAACTAATCTTTTAGCAATTGTTGATCGTAGTCTTGACATTGGAACTCTTTTCTCAGGTCTAATTTCATTTACTTTTGTATTTGAAGATAATGATTCTTCCGCAACAGTAGTTTTAGATGAAATATGATTAACAATATCTGCTTTGGTTAATCTATTATCTTTTCCAGTTGGCTTTACAGTTTCAGGATCAATATTATTTTCAGCAAGAGATTTTCTAACAGCTGGGCCATTCTTTTTTATTTCTAATATAGGCGATTCTGTTTTTTCTTCTATGCTTTCTTTGGTTTCTGACTTTTGAATTGTTTTATCATCCTCAGGAACATCGGATAAACTTTCTCCTTCTTCATATTCTCCAATGACTTCTGAGCTAGTTACTGTTTCACCCTCAGATTTAAAAATTTTCATAATCTTTCCATCTGATTGAGCTAAAACTTCTAATACGACTTTATCTGTTTCAATTTCTGCAATTACCTCATCTTGAGATATATTTTCACCCTCCTTTTTGAGCCAATTAGCTATAGTCCCATCTGCAACAGATTCTGGAAAAGTTGGTGATTTTATTTCAATTTTCATTTTTTAAGTGCCTCTTTAACAAGATCTTCTTGCTGTTGAAGATGAAGTTTCATTAAGCCAACTGCAGGAGCCGCAGCAGCTGGTCTGCTAACTAGGCTCACTTCTATTTTACTATTAATTCTATCTATTACTCTCTGAATTCTGTGCCTGTGACTAAACCAAGCACCTTGATTTAGAGGTTCTTCCTGGCACCAAATAAATTCATCTGCATTCTTATATTTAACAAGTATTTCCTCAAGATCATCATATGGAAAAGGATATAATTGTTCAATTCTTACTAATGCAAGATGTTTAATGTTTTGTTCCTTTCTTTTATTATCAAGATCATAAAAAACTTTACCCGAGCACATGATAACTTTTTTTACTAAGTTATTTTTAACATCATCATCAATAACGCATGAAAATTTTCCATCATGCAATTCATTTATTGAAGAAACAGCCCTTGGATTTCTAAGAAGGCTTTTTGGTGATATGACGACTAGAGGCGTTCTCATTTTTCTAATGGCCTGTCTTCTTAAAAGATGGAATATTTGTGATGGTGTGCTAGGAACACAAACTTGAATATTTTCAGATGCACATAACTGGAGAAATCTCTCAATTCTTGCGCTACTATGCTCTGGTCCTTGTCCTTCGTAGCCATGCGGAAGAAGCATTACCAACCCAGACAATCTATCCCATTTATGTTGAGCAGAAACAATAAATTGATCTATAACAACTTGTGCTCCATTGGCAAAATCTCCAAACTGTGCCTCCCAGATTGTTAAGCCCGATGGCCAGGTTGCCGAATAGCCATACTCAAATGCTAAAACTGCTTCCTCTGATAAAAGAGAGTCATATATATCAAATTTTGTATTATTTTTATCAGCAATATTTGCTAATGGTATGTAACCATCGCCCGAGGAAGAATCAAATACACATGCATGCCTATGAGAAAAAGTTCCCCTTCTAACGTCTTGTCCTGAAATTCTAATAGGATAACCTTCGCTCAAAAGGGTTGCATATGCCATGCTTTCAGCATATCCCCAATTAGCCATGACTTTAGAATTTGTCATATCAATTCTATCATTAAAAATTTTCGTAGCTTGTGAACCCAAGTTAAATGACTTTGGAACACTGCATATTTCATTTGCAAGTTTAATAAACTCATTTTTTTTAAAGGTTGTATCAACTTTTGGCCACCACTTAATACCCATATATGGGTTCCAATCAAACCAAAGTTCATCATTTGGTTTTTCAGCAAGATTTTTTGCAACTGTTTTACCACCCTCTAATGATTTTCTGTAATTTTTTTTAATATTCTTAGCATTTTCTTCGGTTAAGACTTTTTCTTTGATAAGATTTTTTTCATATAGTGATAGCACAGAAGGATGTTTTGATATTTTTTTGTACATCTTTGGTTGTGTAGCAGACGGATCATCTGCTTCGTTATGACCTCTTCTTCTATAACAAAATAAATCAATAACAATATCTTTTTTAAATTTATTTCTATATTTGCATGCGATTTTAGCTGCATTAATTACCATTTCTGGGTCGTCACCATTAACATGAATAACTGGTGCTTGAATCATTTTTGCAACATCTGAAGAATAGTCCGTGGATCTAGAATCATTTTGATTGCTCGTAGTGAAGCCAATTTGATTATTAACAATAATATGTACAGTTCCTCCAACCGTAAATCCTCTCGTTTGAGACATTTGAAGAGATTCCATAACAACACCTTGACCTGAAAAAGATGCATCACCATGAAGTAAAACAGGGACAACTTTTGATCTATCATAGTCACCAATTCTATCTTGTCTGGCCCTTACAGAGCCTATTACTACTGGATCAACAATCTCTAGATGAGATGGATTATTAAAAAGTGATACGTGAACCTCGCCGCCAGGTGTATTAAAGTTTGAAGAAAATCCAAGATGATACTTAACGTCACCTGTGCTAGCTCCTTCTAGTTCAAAATCTTCATCAAAAGCCGAAAAAAGATCAGATGGTAGCTTGCCAAGAACATTTACTAGTAAATTTAATCTGCCTCTGTGAGCCATACCAAAACATATTTGTGATGCTCCCATAGATCCAAAGTTTTGAATTACGTTTTCTACAAGCGGAACAAGAGACTCTGAACCATCAATACCAAAACGTTTCATTCCAGGATATTTAGCTGATAAATATTTTGCTAGTCCTTCTGCTGAATTTAATCTTTCATAAATATTTAATTTTTCTTTTTTCTTGAATGAATAGTCTCTTAACTTAGATTCGAATTTTTGTTGAAACCATCTTCTTTCTCTTGACTCCATAATATGATTACACTCAATTCCAATATTTCCACAATAAATTTCTTGAAGGTTGCTTAAGATATCTCTTAACTTCATTTTCTTTGATTCACATACAAAAGTATCGGTGTAGAAACCATCATCAAGATCAGCTTCAAACAATCCATGAAATTCTATTGTTAAATCTTCGATATTTTCTCTTTCAATAAGACCAAGGGGATCGAGGCTAGCTAGTCTATGACCTCTATTTCTATAAGATTGTATAAGTCTAATCACCTTACCTTGTCTTTCGTCAACAGAGGTAGTAGCTTTAGTAACAGTTTTACTTCTAGTTAAATTTTTGAATTCTTTAATAATATTTTGATGAGAGATCTCACCGTTTGAAGTTGGATGATTTGGAAGCCTGTCAAAAAACTCAATCCATTCTGAGGATAGTTGACTTGGATCAGATATATATTTCTCGTATAGCGATTCTAGATATGCAGAATGTCCTGCTGATATGTGTGAGCTGCTCCAAAGCTCTTTCATGGATATGGTCATTTTTTAAATAAAATTTATATTCTGTCAGATGCAATTATATCCTTTTTATTTTTATGTAACATAGATTTTATTTCACCAATTGCTTTATTAGGATTAAGTCCTTTAGGACAAACATTTACACAATTCATGATTCCGTGACACCTGTATACACTGAAAGGATCAGATAGATCATCGAGTCTTTCTGTAGTTTTTAAATCGCGTGAGTCAGCTAGAAATCTATATGCCTGAAGCAGTGCAGCAGGACCAACAAACTTATCAGGATTCCACCAAAAAGAAGGACAGCTTGTTGAGCAACACGCACATAAGATGCACTCATAAAGACCGTCTAATTTATCTCTCTCTTCAGGGGACTGAAGTCTTTCTTGCTCAGGAGCAGTCGTTTCATTTTGCAAAAAAGGTTTTATTTTTTCATATTGAGTATAAAACTCGGTCATATCAACAACCAGATCTCTTATAACAGGAAGACCTGGCAAAGGCCTTAGTTCAATTTTGTTTCTTTTGACAACTGAAGAAATTGGAGTAATGCATGCTAGTCCATTTTTTCCATTTATATTCATTCCATCTGAACCACAAACACCTTCTCTACATGATCTTCTGTAAGAAATTGATTGATCTTCTTCTTTTAGAAGGTGAAGAAGATCCAAAACCATGATGTCACGGTCTGGTTTGTCTATAGTATATTTTTTCATATATGGAAATTTATCTTCTTCAGGATTGTATCGATATAGGCTTACCTGAAGTTTCTTTCCAAACATTTTAATATGTCCTCACTTTTGGAGGGAACGCATCAACTTTAGAGGGATTAAAATTAACTTCACGTTTTGTAACTTCTTTAGATACAGGATCAAATATTGTATGACATAACCAATTTTCATCGTCTCTATCTGGAAAATCATCACGAGCATGAGCTCCTCTGCTTTCATTTCTTTTAAATGCAGATACAGCAGTAGCTTCAGCAACATCAAAAAGGTTTTGTAATTCAATAGCCTCGACTCGACTAGTGTTAAAAGCATCACTTTTATCTTTTAAGTGCAGATTATCTACTTTTTCTTTTATTTCTTTTAGTTGATCTAGGCCTTTTTTCATAAATTCGCCTCTTCTAAAAACACCAAAATAATTTTGCATACACTCTTGTAATTCTCTTTTAACTTCAGCTGGATCAAAACCTGAAGAAGACTCATTTAAAAGGTTTAGCCTCTCTAATGAATGTTTAATATCGCTTCTTGTAGCGGAGTCTACTCCTCCACCAGATTTTAATTCTTTCTGAATATGCATTCCAGTTGCTCTTCCAAATACAACTAGATCAAGCAAAGAATTTCCACCAAGTCTATTTGCGCCATGAACAGAAACACATGCTGCTTCACCTGCAGAAAATAGTCCTGGAATTAGTTCATCATGATTATTTTGTCTTGTATAAGCTTGACCATTAACATTTGTAGGCGTTCCCCCCATCATGTAGTGACATGTTGGAACGACTGGGATCGGTTCATAAATAGGATCAACATGAGCAAATGTTCTAGATAATTCACATATACCGGGTAGTTTCGAATTTAAAACATCAGAACCTAAATGATCAAGTTTTAAAAAAATGTGGTCATTTTTCTCACCGCAACCTCTACCTTCAAGAATTTCTAAAACCATAGATCTAGCTACAACATCTCTTCCTGCTAAATCTTTAACATTAGGAGCATATCTTTCCATAAATCTTTCTCCATCTTTATTAATTAAATATCCACCTTCTCCTCTGCATCCTTCTGTAACTAAAGAACCAGCTCCATATATTCCTGTAGGATGGAATTGCCACATCTCCATATCCTGCGCTGGAAATCCGGCCCTTAATGACATTGCTAGACCGTCACCAGTATTTATTAAGGCATTGGTGGTTGATGCATAAATTCTGCCAGCACCACCTGTAGCAAGAACAGTTGCCTGTGCTTTTAAATATGCAACTTCTCCATTCTCAATTGAAAATGCTATCACGCCAGTTACTTCATCTTTTGAATTTTTCACAAGGTCAACCGCAAACCATTCATTTAAAAAATTTGTGCCTTCTTTTACATTATTTTGATAAAGAGTATGTAATAGAGCATGGCCAGTTCTGTCAGCAGCAGCACAAGTTCTTGCAGCCTGACCACCTTTACCGAAATCTTTTGATTGTCCGCCAAATGGTCTTTGATAAATTCTACCATTATCAAATCTAGAAAAAGGTAATCCCATATGCTCAAGTTCGAAAACAGCTTTTGGGCCTTCTGAACATAAATATTCAATTGCATCTTGATCTCCAATAAAGTCAGCACCCTTAACCGTGTCGTACATATGCCATCTCCAGTCATCATTTGGATCAGCACTTGCGATCGCACATGTTATCCCGCCTTGAGCAGATACAGTATGTGATCTTGTTGGAAAAACTTTTGATACCACGGCTGTTCGAAGGCCTGATTTAGCTAACTCTAAAGACGCTCGCATCCCTGAGCCACCGCCGCCAACTATCAAAGAATCAAACTCAATTGTTTTAATATTATCAGTAAAAATATTATTCATTATTAGTAATACTTATAATTATATATCATTATTATTTATAACCATATTATATATAAAATTAAGGTTAAGTACATAATTCCAAGGAAAACAAATATAAAAAAATATAATTTATTGAGCATATTTGCTATTTTTGATAATGGTTTATTCAAAAAGCCTAAAGTCCTCTCAGTAAGATAATCAGTGCCTACTGTCCATAATCCAATAAAAGCATGCAAAATCAAAAATAAAAAAGTGATTGTTGTTAAAAAACGAGTTTGAAAGGATAGAAAAAAATTAGACCATGCAAAAAAACTAATTTGATCGTTTTGCACGAAAATAAAACTGAAAATGTACATTAAGTATGAAAGTATTATCAAAGAACTATATCTTTGAAGATTCCAAATAAGCGATCCTTTCATAGGTATATAAATATTAAGAATGATGTTGAACTAAGTATCCAAAAAAATATAACAAAAATTGCAGAATTATTTGAACCTTTTAGTGATTCTCCAATATGAAAAAAATCCATTATTAGATGTCTTACGCCAGTCAAAATGTGATACCACAAAATCAAAATACTTACATATGTAATTAGAGAGAATATTGAGACTGCTTCAAGTTTTAATACCAAACTATCATAATTTGATTTTGATGAGGTTGAATTATGAATTATGAATAGCATCAAAGGTGTTGTGACAAAAAAAACATACATCCCGGACAATCTGTGAGTAATAGATGATAGAGCAGACATTGGAAGTCTTATTTTAGTAAGATCTAGATATACTGGCCTTTGTTCCATTGTGTGCTTTGGTTATAAATATCAGTAATTTTTTATTATAAACAAGAATTATACAGCAGATTATTAATATGAATATGTTTATAAAAACTTAATATGAAAATACTAATGTTTATTTGTTCTTTATTACTCTTTTCCTTTTTTTGTTTTGTCGGTCGCTAAGCTTGTTCTTTTTATTTTCAAATGGATTTTCAGACTTTTTAAAAATAATTTTTGTTTGAATGCTTCTTAATGACAGCTTTGTATGAAAAAAGTTCTGCAAGTACTTCCTGTAATTTTGAGGGATTTTTTTATTTTGACTTGAATTAACAATAAACGTTGTTGGGAGCACTCCACCAAAATGAATATGCTTAAATTTTATTTGCCTACCCCCTACTGAAGGAGGGACATTTGCAGTTATAGCTTTTTTGAGTAAGTTATTCAGAAGCGATGTCTTAAAATTTTCTTGTGATTTACTGATGAGGTTGTTTGTTAGTCTAAAAAGCTTTTTAAATCCTTTCTTGCTGATGGCTGAAATTTCAACTTTAATCAAACTATTCATAAAATCAGATTGCATTCTTTTTGATTTATATAAATCTATCAATTGTTTTTTTGATAGCAAATCAATCTTGTTAAGAGCAAACAAAATTGGTTTTCCAAAATTTATTATCATATTTAATATTTTTAAATCTTGATCAACTAACCCCTCTTTGGCATCACATAAAAAAATAACTATTTCAGACTGCTCAACTGCATGCATTGCTCTGACATATGAAAAATATTCAATTTGATGATTATACTTATAGCCTTTTCTTATTCCCGCAGTATCTATAAATGTAAATTTTTCATCATTAATTGTAAAAGGAATACTTATCGCATCAATAGTAGTACCGGCAATCTCACTAACAATTAATCTATCTTGATCGATTAATTTATTAATAAGTGTTGATTTACCCGCATTTGGTCTTCCTAAAACAGCTACTTTTTTGCTATAAGAATTTTCAATTTTAAGGTTAGGAATTTTTTCTTTTAACTTTGATTTTAATATATCTAAATTTGTTGAATGCTCAGCGCTAATATTAATCCATTCTTTTATACCTAATTTTGATAAATCTTGTTCAATTAGAGAATTGGATTTTTTATCAATCTTATTTATAACTGTTATAAAGTTTTTATTAAGTTTTCTGAGGCTGTTAATAATATTTAAATCTTCTGAATTGAGTTCCTCGAAACCATCAAAGAGGAGAATTATTATCGAAGACTCCTCAACAGCCATCCAGGCCTGAGATGAAATTGCATTTTTTATTTTTTCATCTGAATCTACAATGCCTCCTGTATCTATTAATAAAGATCTTTTTTTACCAATTTCAATAAAACCATAGTTTCTGTCTTTTGTCAGACCAGGAAAATCTGAGACAATTGCGTTTCTAGACTTTGTTAATTTATTAAATAGTGAGGATTTTCCAACATTCGGTCGCCCTATAATTGCTATTGAAGTAAACATCTCTATTGTCCATTGGGGTTATTAAATATCGATTGAAAAAACATTAAACTTTTCGTCTATCACAAATAAATTATTGCTTCTAGCGTAAATTGACTTAATTGGTTTTCTTGAAAGTTTAGTTCTAGATATAGTTATGCCGTTAATTGGATTTATTATATGCAAATAGCCTTCAAAATCACCTACAACAATATTGCCTTTATAGCTTACAGGATTTGATAATGATCTATTCAAATATTCTTCATTTGACCATGATTCTTCAAGATTTTTTGATGAAAAAGATCTAATACCTGAGTTTGATTCGACAACTATTAACATGCCTCTTGTTACTATTGGAGTATAAAAAGAAGATAAATCAAACGTCCATATTGATCTTTGTTGGGCTATATCAAAAATGTTTAATTTTCCTTGATAGTTTGTTGTGTAAACAAGGCCTGCTTCAACCAGTGGATCTGAATCTGCATCTATCAAATTTTCTAATTCAGATGTTCCACTAACATATGAAATTGCTCCATCCCAAATTGGAAACCCTGAATCGATTTCAAAAACTCCTAACCTCCCACTATCAAATGTCACATAAATATTTTCATCATATATGACAGGACTGCTGCTGCCTCTAATTGTTAATGTTGGTAGCTTTGATCTATAAGACCAAATAATTTCACCACTATCCTTATCTAAAGAAATGAGTTCACCGGAGCCTGTTTTTATAATTACTCCTTTTGGATCAATTACTGCTTTGCTTAAAACCTCACCTTTAACATTGACATTCCATAAAATAGAGCCATCTCTTTGATTAAGTGCTATTACATTACCATCTATATCTGACACTACAATTATTCCGAAACCAGCTGCAACCCCTGAGGATAAAAAATTTAACTCAGTAATCCAATTTTGTTCACCGCTTGACGCGTCTAAAGATGCAACAGACCCGCTATTAGAGGCAAAAAATACGTTATCTGAGCTAAATGCAGGTAAAAAATTTCCTAAATCATTAAATCCATCGAATGAAGTTTCCCAACTTGATTTAATATTAACTTTATTTGATATATTTTGTAATTTTCTTGGCTCGTCAGGATCTTCATTTTGATTTTGCCAAAACTTTAGGCCATCTAATGTTGAGCATGAACTAAGGAAGAGAACTATAAATGGAATTATTAAATAATTATTTTTAGAAAATCTAATTAACATTTTATAAATCCAGATTAGCTATTTTAATATTAAGAATAGAGGACGAGTTCTGATCGGTATATTTCTCTAGAGCTTTTTCATATTGTTTTTTCGCCAACTCTAGCTTATCTTGCTTCACTAAAATATCACCAATGAGCTCGTGAATATATGCATTTGAATCTAAATTTGAATAATTTTGTATGGCATCTAATGCTTTGTCATAATGATTATTTGATAATTCAATTCTAGCAATGCTTACTCTAGCAATTTTGTTAAGTACCTTATTGCCTCCGAATCCATCTGTTAATTGCATAAGAATCTTAAAGTTTACCAAAGCATTTTCTAGATCATTTTTATTAGCATCAATATTGGCCTTCATTAAAATTGCAATCTTTGTATAACCACTATTTTTATAATTTGAAATTAAATTATTTAGAATGCTATCTATAGCCTCCGAATCTGGTGATTCTTTAGATACCTCAATAAGCCATTGGTCATAAATTTTAGCAGCGTTTTCATTGTTTGTTTTTGTGATTTGGTTATTAATAACGAAATAGGAAATTACTAATATTATTAATAAAATAGTAGCGATAAAATATTTTTTATATTTATCGAGAAATTTAAGCAAAGGCAAAAACCTCATATTATTTTCGTATACTTCATTCATTTTTCTTGCCTCTACCTATATTAAGCTAAGGAATTTTCCAATTTCTTCAATACTTAGCTTTTTTTGATCTAAATCCTCATCATGTAAAAATTTTAGAATTACTGAATTAGATTCTATTTCATCTTCACCAACAATAATGACATATTTAGCATTATTTTTATTAGCTCTTCTAAGCTGAGATTTTAGACTGCCCTCTGACAGCTGAACTTCCAAGGTTAAATCTCTATTGAAAGCTCTTAAGTCGTGGGCTATTTTATATGCTTTTTCCCTAATTTGGTTAGATAAGATTATGAAAGATACTAAATTTTTACGAGTTTTTGTTATGCCAGATATTTCTGCAATACGTTCAATGCCAATAGCCATTCCGATTGCAGGCATTGTTTTTCCGCCAAGATCAGCAAAAAGCTGATCATATCTTCCTCCTCCAAGGTAAGAGTTTTGTGCTCCAAGACTGTCTGAAATAGCCTCAAAGATAAATCCCGAATAGTAATCTAGTCCTCTCACCATACTATAATCAATTTCAATATTATTATTTGGGAAAGCTCCTTTAATATTCTCTAATAAATCTATTGAATCTTGAGGTATAAAATCTTTAATTTGAGGAGCTTTTTCAAGTATTTTTTTTGTGCCTGAATTTTTAGAATCTAAAATCCGTAAGGGATTTTTTTTCAATCTTTCGAGATCGATTTCGTCTAATTTAGCTTTAAAAGGTTCTAAAAAATCTCTCAATGCATTGCAAAATTCTTGTTTTGAATCTCTATTACCAAGATGATTAATTTTGATAATGGCATTGTTAATCTTTAATTCACTGTTTATTGATATTATCATTGAAATCATTTCAAATTCAGACGCGCCCTCTGAGAATCCCAAAAGCTCGATACCGGCCTGATAAAACTGACGATACCGACCCTTTTGCGGCCTTTCATATCGCCACATTGGTCCCATATACCATAATCGGTGCGAATCAGAGTCTAACTTTTTCTCAATTATTGATCTTGCAACTCCAGCAGTTCCTTCGGGTCTTAATGAAATGCTTTTGTCATTTTTGTCTAGGAATGTATAAAGTTCTTTGTTTACGATATCAGAAGTACCTCCAACTGATCTATTAAACAATTGTTCATTTTCTAAAGCTGGGGTTCTAATTTCATTTAAAGAATAGTTTGTAAAGATTTTAATTAATTTTTTTTCAGTTTCAAAAATTTTTGAAGATATATCATGATCATCACTTTTATAATCTATTAAGTCCATCATTCCAGTTAGTGATTGAATTTTATCCAAGTTAACTCCTTAAAATTATTTTATCGGATTCAATTTTAGATAAAGCCACTTTTTCTCTAACTTGATCTTCCAACTCATTAACAAGATTATCATTTGAAATTTTTTTATTTGGGCTACCATCCACATACAAGAGATTACTTGGACTTGCTCCTGTAAGACCTATGTTAGCAGCCTTACTTTCTCCTGGACCATTCACATAACAACCTATAATTGCAACTTCGATATCATCAGATATATCTTCTAATCTTTGCTCTAATTCATTTACAACTTTAATAACATTAAAATTCTGTCGAGAGCAACTTGGACAAGCAATTATTTTTACGCCTCTACTCCTAATATTTAAACTCTTTAGAATATCCCATCCAACCTTAATTTCGTCTACGGGATCAGATGCAAGTGAAATTCTTATAGTATCTCCAATACCTTCTGATAATAGCATTCCAACTCCAATGGCTGATTTTACTGTCCCAGCTCTATAGCTTCCAGCTTCAGTAATTCCAAGATGAAGAGGCTGATCAATTAAATTTGAAATTTTACGATATGCCTCTACGGTCATCTCAATATTTGATGCTTTCAAACTCATTTTATAATTTTCAAAATTAAATTTATCTAATATATCTACATGTCTTAATGCAGATTCGACTAAAGCATCCGCATTTGGTTCTCCATATTTTTTTTGAAGATCCTTTTCCAAAGATCCTGCATTAACCCCTACTCTTATTGGAACATTATTATCAATAGCAGCGTTAATAACTTCTTTAACTTTATTTTCTTTACCAATATTTCCTGGATTAATTCTTAAGCAATCTGCGGTATCAGCAACCTCCAAAGCAATCTTATAATCAAAATGTATATCAGCTACGAGCGGAACATCTACAGCCTTTTTGATTTCTTTAAATGATTTAGCTTCATCAAATCCGGGAACAGATACCCTTACTATATCTGCTCCAGCTGCTTCCAGATCTTTAATTTGCTTTACAGTTGAAACAACATCACATGTATTTGTGTTAGTCATGGATTGAATGCTTATTGGATTTCCTCCTCCAACAGGAATATTCCCTACATTTAAGGTTTTTGTTACCCTTCTTTTAATCCAGCTACTCATTGTTAAAATCTATAATTTTGACCCCATTAAATCCTGAAGCATTTTCATTAAACTCAATTGAATCTCCATTATATGTTCCTTTTACAGAATCGGCATTACCTACAACAACTTTAAATGGAATGTCGATAACTAATTCATATGAGTCTCCCTTGTCAAATTGTTTGACTTCTATCAAAACATTATCTTTATAAATCTCTACCCAAGAACTTGCTTCAAAGAATAATAAGAGCAAAGGTTTTTTTTTAACATTATTCATATTAATTTTCTTGGATAATATATTATCCTTAATAAGTGCTTCTATCTTTTCTAGATCAGAAATTTTTAATTCTTTTGAAAAAATTTTACTATCAATTACTTCAGAGGATTTACTATTTTTAAAATATGTTAGTGTTAAAGCAGATGCTGTTAATAGTGATACAAGGACATATTTTTTAACATTTTTATCTATAGAATAAGAAAGCTTAATTTCTTTTTTTATTTTTTTAAATTTTTTGTCATTTTTTTCATCAAAAATATTTGGAAACTCGCATTCAATATCTAAGAAATCTTTATATTTTTTAAAATACGCATGTGCGAAAGCTTTTGAAGGAAAAACTGCATAATTTCCATCCTCAATAGCAGAAATGTAATCTTTGTTAATAAATAAGATATCAGCAACCTCATTGACAGAATAATTAAGTCTCACTCTTGACTCATAGAATCTTTTTCCTATCTTGGCTGAGTTAGCAGACTTTAAATCATTATTCATTAGAGTGATTTATGAGATATTAACTTCTTCCCCTTGACTGATTTTGACAAATTTCCAACCAATTGACCACATGCAGCATCTACAGCATCTCCTCTTGTTGTTCTGAGTGTTGTGATAAATCCTTTTTCTATTAAATATTTTTTAAAAGCATTTATCTTGTTTTTGCTTGGTCTTTCATAGTTAGAACCACTGAAGCTGTTAAAAGGTATTAAATTAATTTTGCATGATATTTTTGATAATAACTTTACTAATTTTTGAGCATCTTCGATTGAATCATTTATTCCTTGGATAAGGATATATTCGATAGTTATATGTCTTTTTTTGGCATCATGATTAAGATAATTCTTACAAGCCTCCATTAACATCTTTATGGGATATTTTTTATTTATTGGTACAATGTTATCTCTAAGGCTATCGTAGGCTGCGTGCAATGATACTGCCAATGAAACATCGACAGATTGAAAAAGTTTGTTGATATTAGGAACGATTCCTGAAGTGCTCACTGTTATTCTTTTTCTTGAGAGTCCATATGCGTGCTGATCTTTCATAATTTTTATAGATTCAATAACAGAATTAAAATTAAGTAATGGCTCTCCCATGCCCATAAAAACAATATTAGTAATAGGTTGTTGATCTTTCTCAAGATTATTTGCGAGCCATAATTGTCCAATAATTTCACTACTATCTAAATTTTGATCAAAACCTTGAGCACCTGTTGCACAAAATGAGCATTGAAGTGCACAGCCAGCCTGAGATGATATACATAATGTTTTTCTTTTACCCTCTGGAATAATTACCATTTCCACCATAGATCCTGATGATAATTTTATTAAATATTTTTTTGTCCCTTCACTTGATATATATTCTTCTTGGACTGAAGGAAGCTGCAAAATCGCTATATCTTGAAGCTTATTTCTTAGATCTTTATTGAGATCTGTCATAAGAGAGAAATCTAGTATTCCCTTTTGATGAACCCATCTTAAAATCTGTTTTGCTCTATATTTAGATTCATTAATTTCAAGAAAAAAAGATTCAAGAGACTCTAAAGAGTATCCTAAGATATTTTCTTTATTCAGCAAATTATTTAATCAATATCTCTTCAGGTGTGAAAAAATATTCAATCTCCCTTTTAGCACTTTCAGGTGAATCAGAACCATGGACCGCATTAGCATCAATGCTGTTAGCGAAGTCTGCTCTTATTGTCCCATTTGCAGCTTCTTTCGGATTAGTATTTCCCATTAAATCTCTATTTTTTTGAATAGCATCTTCTCCTTCAAGAACTTGAACGAAAACAGGGCCTGAAGTCATAAACTTCTTAAGATCATTAAAAAATGGTTTACCATCATGCTCAGCGTAAAATCCTGATGCCATTTCATCAGATAAATGCACTAGCTTTCCAGCAACCATATTTAATTGATTATCTTCAAATCTTGAAATAATCTTTCCAATAATATTTTTACCTACAGCATCTGGTTTAATTATTGACAAAGTCCTTTCTATAGCCATTTTGTTATCCTCATAAAATTTAGGAGCTATTATATAGCAATCTTATGAATATTCTTCTATCCAGTTTGATTGAATAGCTTCAAGTATTTTTTCACTAGATTTGTTTGGATCTCCAACAAAATTCTTTAAATTACAAACTTTGCTGTGTAAATCTGGAAAACTTATCCATTGGGGATCAATTTCTGGATAGGCATCATTCAGCTCGATTGCAATATCCAAAACATCTAACCAATCAAGTTTATCCATCAGTGATCCTCAGACACCATATTAATATTATATTTTGGTAACTCAATTTCAATATCTTCGTCTTCTGGCGGAACAGCTTGGCAACTCAATCTTGAAGTTTGTTCTAATCCCCACGCTTTATCCAATAGGTCCTCCTCAATATCGCTTGCTTCCTCAAGGCAATCAAATCCTTTTCGAACAATGCAATGGCAAGTGGTGCATGCGCATGACATTTCACAGGCATGTTCAATTTTAATGTTGTTTCTTAGTGCAGCCTCGCAAATTGTTTCATCGGGACGTGATTCAAATTCAGCACCATTAGGACAGATATCCTCGTGAGGCCATATTTTAATTTTTGCCATTTCTTAAACCGTAAAACTTTCGCCACATCCACATACAGCTTTAGCATTTGGATTTACAAATTTGATACCTTTATTTAATCCATCATCATCATAGTCAACAAGACTGCCCTTAAGAAATTTAAGGCTTTCACTATCTACAAATACAGTAAAGTCACTTTTAGTATAACTTTGATAATCCTCTAATACCTGATCGACAAAATCAAATGTATACTCATAACCAGAACATCCTGCTTTTTTCACACCGATTTTTACGCCAACACCTTTGCCACGAGTAGCCAACATTTCTTTGAAATGGTTGATTGCACTTTCAGAGAAGTTAAGTTCTGAAGGATTGAAAGTACTCATGATTTTTATTGTTTTGCTTCGTAGTCCTCTATTGCTTGTCTTATTGAATCTTCGGCTAAAACTGAACAATGAATTTTAATAGGTGGCAATTCAAGAGCTTCTACAATTTCTATATTCTTAATCGCCTTTGCTTCTTCTAAAGTTTTTCCGATCAACATTTCAACTAGCTCGCTTGATGATGCAATAGCAGAACCACAACCGTAAGTTTTAAATTTAACATCTTTAATAACATGAGTATTTCCTTTTGGCTCACATTTGATTTGTAATTTCATTACATCACCACATGCTGGTGCTCCAACCATACCAGTTCCAACATTCGATTCTTTCGGATCAAACCTTCCAACTTTAAATGCCTCTGGGTTATTTAAAGTATTCTCAAATTTTTCAACAACTTTTTTACTATATGCCATATTAATCTCCTAATGCATATTCCATTCAACTTTGTCTAGATCAACTCCATCAAGATGCATTTCCCATAAAGGAGATAATTCTCTTAATCTATGAACAACATTACCTAAAATTTTCAGGGTGTTATCAACATCATCATCGTTTGTAAATCTTCCAAAGGAAAATCTAATTGAACTATGGGCCAGTTCATCTTTTCTTCCCAATGCTCTCAGTACATATGAGGGTTCCAAACTTGCTGAAGTGCAAGCAGATCCTGATGAAACAGCAATATCTTTTAGACCCATTATCAAGGATTCACCTTCAACGAAATTAAAACTTATATTTAATATGTTTGGCACCTTATTTTTTAAATCACCATTAATGTAAACATGATCAATTTCTTTTACTTTTTCCAGAAATTTTTCATGAAACTTTATAACTTTTTTATGATCTTGTGACATTTCTTGTTTGGCAATTCTGAATGCTTCTCCCATACCAACAATTTGATGAGTAGCTAAAGTTCCCGAACGCATTCCTCTTTCATGACCGCCACCATGAATTAAAGCCTCAAGCCTGACCCTTGGTTTTCTTCTGACAAATAAAGCGCCAATACCCTTTGGACCATAAGTTTTATGAGCAGAAAATGACATTAAGTCAACAGGCAATAATGATAAATTAATGTCTATTTTGCCGGTACTTTGTGCAGCATCTACATGAAAAAAAGCTCCTTTTTTTCTTACAATTTCACCAATTTTATTTAAATTATTAACTGTTCCAAGCTCATTGTTTATGTGCATAATTGACACAAGAATAGTTGTATCTTTCATAGCAGCTTTTACAGCCTTTGGATCAATAATGCCTTTATCATCAGGATCAAGATATGTTATTTCAAATCCTTCTCTTTCAAGTTGTCTGCAGGGATCTAATACTGCTTTATGTTCAATTTTTGAAGTAATTATGTGATTGCCTTTGCTTTTATAAAATCTTGCTACTCCTTTAATAGCTAGATTATCAGCTTCAGTTGCGCCAGAAGTCCAAACAATTTCTCTTGGATCGCAGCCAACTAAATTTGCAACATGTGATCTGGCTTCCTCTACTGCTTCGTCTGCCTTCCATCCAAATCGGTGTGATCTAGATGCAGGATTACCAAACTCACCTTCAGGAGTCAAAAATTCCATCATTTTGGATGCTACTCTTGGATCAACGGGTGTTGTTGATGCGTAGTCCAAATAAATTGTAGATTGTGTGCTCATCTAATTTATCTCTTTAACCTTAATATATGGGTTATTATCCGAATCTACAAGGCTATTTATAGTTATTTTTTCTAAATAATTTTCAACTAAGTTATTGAGTTCATTCCATAAATCATGTGTATTACATTTTTTACCGTTGTGACAGGCAGATGAACCATTGCATCTTGTTGCATCAAGAACTTCATCGACAGCATTCATAACTTCTTTGATTGATATGTTCGATGGATCTTTTGCATACAAGTAGCCGCCATTTCTACCCCTTATACTTTTTACAATACCGGCTATCCTTAGCTTACGAAAAATCTGCTCTAAATAATTAAGTTCAATATTTTGATTGTTTGAGATATCACTTAACGATACAGGCCCAGAGGATTGTAAAAAACTTAGTTCGGTAAGTGCATTGACAGCATATCTGCTTTTAGTAGTTAATCTCACGTGTGAATTATAAATACCCGACTATTTTAGTCAAGTTTCAATATTCATACCCAATCTATCAGCAACTTGATGATACGACTCAACAACATCCCCTAATCCTTGCCTGAATCTGTCTTTATCCATTTTTTTCATTGTTTCAGAATCCCATAATCTGCAACCATCAGGAGTGAATTCATCTGCAAGCAAGATTTTATTTTTAAAAATGCCAAATTCAACTTTAAAATCGACAAGAATTAATCCAGAATCTAAAAAAAGTTTTGATAAAATTTCATTAACTTTATAAGTCTGTTTTTTCATCTCCGAAATTTGATTCTGATCAGCCCAACCAAATGAGAGGATGTGTTCATCATTTATTAACGGATCCCCTAACTCATCGTCTTTGAGAAAAAATTCAAAAAGAGGGTCTTCAAAAACCAGCCCATCTTTGGTTCCTAGTCTTCGACAAATTGAACCTGATGCTCTATTTCTTATTACACATTCAATTGGAAACATGTCTAATTTATAAACAACTGAATCTGTGCTATCAATCACATCAACTAAATGGGTATCTATACCATTTTCAGATAAATGCTTCATTATAAAAGCATTAAATTGATTATTTACAGCACCTTTTCCAAGAAGTGCCTCACGCTTTTTTCCGTCAAATGCTGAAGTATCATCACTGAAGTGCATAATCAAATGTTCACTATTTTCTGTTGTGAACATTGATTTAGCTTTACCTTTTGTAATTTCTTTAATTTTATTCATTAGCTTAGTGATTCATTAATTTTTGATAAAAGTTCTTCTGAATTTTCAATGTTACCATTTTTTGATATTGCACGAACATAGGTTTTATTTTTTTCTTGAGTAATAATTATTTCAAATTCATACTCATCGCTAAATTCTATTTGATCATTATTCTCTTTGTTTCCACCCCCAAAAATTCCAAATAAACCTCGTTGTTGGTCTTCAGCATAGCTCACAAAAAATTTACCACTAGATCTATCTCTATCATTTGTAACAATATTAGCTGATTGCAAAGCTTTACTTACAGATGACCAAGCTCTGTCGAAACTTAATTCGAGTGAAATAACAGTTTTGCCATTTTCTGTGAAAATTTTAGTTTTTTTCAACTCATTTAAGCCTTGGGCCGCAAGCGATGTTCCAGAGAAACTTCCTATAGATTCAGCAAAATAATTTACTATTTTTTCCATTTCTAGTTGTAATAATTCTTGATTGGCAACAATATTATTATCAACTTTATTTACTTGGTACAAAAATATTTCTGAGGACGATTCTTTTATACCATGCTCAATTTTCATTACTAAGTCTGTTGCCTCATCAAATTCAACAACTATTTCTCCAGTATTGGGGTTAGCTTCTTTTACTTGATATATAGATGTGTCCCAATAATTTTTTGAAATAGGCCATGAGGTTGAAGGAAGTGTTTCAGCATATATCCACATAAGCTCTCCGAGTCTTCTTAATTGAACAGTAGTATCGCCCGAAGATGCAAAGATTTGTCTTGGTTTTGGTATGTCTTGATTTTGCTCAATAAAGTCAGGTTTATAGGCTGGAAAATGATCTTCAGTATTTGGCTTAGTTAATGTTTCTGGAGTTTCAATTTCATCAGCAATTTCTTCTTTTAAAAAATCATATTTTTTTTCAGGGAATAAACCATCAGGGCCGCCTATCATCGAACATGAAGAAAAAGTTAATATTGAGATAAAAGTTAAAAAGATTTTATTCATAATAGATTTAATTTTAACATTTCTCTAGAAATAGTTTCACGATATTTTTCATCAATTGATATCAAGGGCATCCTAATTGCATCTTCAATAAAATTCATCTTATGCAGCATCCACTTGACTGGGACTGGATTAGATTCTATGAAAAGTAAATCATAAATGCTTGAAAGCTTTGAATTAATTTTTTTTGCTTTTTCAAAGTTACCTATTTCAAGGTTTTTACAAATATTTGAGATATCTTTTGGTAAAATATTTGCAGCAACAGAAATTACTCCATGACCACCTGCTGCTATTAGATCAAAAAAAGTATGATCATCTCCTGAAAAAATTAAAAAATCCTTTTTAGAATTTTTAGAGATAGTTATTAAATCATCTATTCTATTTTTATCGCTAACCGCTTCTTTAATACCAATAATATTTTCATGATCAGATAAAAATTTAACAGTCTGAGGAAGAATATCACATGAAGTCCTGGAGGGAACGTTATATAAAATTTGAGGTAAATCACAGGAATCAGCAATTTTTGTATAGTGTGCGATAAGACCTTTTTGTGAAGGCTTATTGTAGTATGGCGAAACCAACAAAGAATAGTCTGCTCCGATATTTTTTGCCTCAGTTGTTGTTTCTATTGCTTGAGAAGTAGAATTCGATCCTGAGCCTGCAATTACCGGGATTCTTCCATTTGCTTTGTGAACTGTGAAATCAATTACCTTTAAGTGTTCCTCAACTGTCAAAGTAGATGACTCACCAGTTGTTCCAACAGAGACAATTGCATTTGTTCCTTGTTTAATATGCCATTCAATGAGTTTTTCTAAGGACAGGAAGTCAATACTATGATCATCGGACATAGGTGTAATCAACGCAACAATGCTTCCTTTAAGTGATTGATTCATTTTAATTATAGTAAAATAAAACTATACACTATTTTATATAAACATAATTAAGGAAAATAAAATGCAAAAGTTATTAAAAGGTAAAAAATGTCCCAGTTTTTCAGGTGAATGCACAAGCGAACGAAAGTTATCAAACAAGGACTTTAATAATAGAAATCTAGTAATATATTTTTATCCAAAAGATAGTACTCCAGGGTGCACTACAGAAGGACAGGATTTCAGAGATAACTATAAAGAATTTCAAAAACTTGAGACAGATATCATTGGTGTATCAAGGGATAGCATTAAATCTCATGAAAATTTTAAAGAAAAGCAATTATTTCCATTTGAACTTCTTTCTGACCCTGACGAAAAAATGTGTAAATCATTTGATGTTATGAAAATGAAATCAATGTATGGAAGACAATATATGGGAGTTGATAGATCAACTTTTCTGATAAACAAAAAAGGCAAAGTAGTTCAAGAATGGCGATCAGTAAAGGTTAAAGGTCATGTTCATGAGGTACTTGAGACCATAAGAGATTTTGAGCAATAATTTAATGTTTTAATTGCTTGATAGGCCCGGCCATGCATTCCATACAGCTTTTATAAAAGTAGCCAAAGGTATAGAAAAAAATACGCCCCAAAATCCAAACATGCTTCCAAACAAAAATACAGCCAGCATAATCACAATAGGATGTAACTTTACTGCTTCTGAAAAAATAATAGGCACCAGAAGGTATCCATCTATAAATTGAAGAAGCAGATATAACCCAACAAGTAAATAAAAATTTGATCCTAATCCAAATTGTAAAAGACCAATTATTACAATTGGAATGGTTACAGAGAATGCGCCAACATATGGAATTAAAACTGAAAGACCAACTAAGACAGCAAGTAAAGCTGTATAGTTTAGTCCAAAGGATGCAAACAAAATTGCTGCAGCTACACCAACAATAAGTATTTCTAATACCTTGCCTCTGACATAATTACTTAACTGAACATCCATTTCAGACCAAACTTGGGAGAGCATTTCTCGATTACCAGGTATTAGTTTAACAAAACCCTCAACTATATTTTTTTTATCAAAAAGAAAAAAATAAACCAAAATGGGAAATAAAATTATATAAAGCAAAACAGTTATTGTGCTCTGTATACCTGCAATAGATGATTTCACAAGATTTTGAGTTATTGAAGATAACTCAGAAGAGACAGCTTGAAAAAAAACAGATATTTGGTCTGAATCTACTAAATCAGGAAATGCAGCTGGCATTGTTGAAACATAATTTAAAAACTCATTAAAGAGTCTTGGAATATCCAATACAAAGGACTGAAGCTGAACATATATTAATGGAATTAATCCAGTGAACATAGCTGCTCCAACTATTATAAATATAGAAAACGCAAGAATTGTGGCTATACGTTCAGATACGTTAAATGTTTGTATTTTTTTTTGGAGACCAACCAATAAATAAGCAACAACAATACTTATTATGAATGGAGTTAGAACCGCGGCAAAGAAACTAAACATCACAAGCACAAAAATAATGATTAATGAGAATATTATTGTTTCCTCATTACTGAAAATGCGTCTTAAGAAGTTATTTATATGATCATGCATAATATTAAGTACATTATATATGGGATTTGACTAAAAATTGCAGATAAACTTTAGACTCAAAAACATAAACTTAAATTTTTTTTATGTTCTTTCATAAAAAAACAATATAATTTTTATGATGTCTGTTTCTAATAGTAAATTTTTAATAATTTTTTTATTGTTATATTTTAATATCTTGTCATCAAATGATGATCAAAGAAATGAAATAATTCTTCCTCAGCTTGGAGATAGAGTTTCAGGTGCAGTCTCAATGGGCCAAGAAAAAGCTATTGGCGAAATGTTTCTAAAACAAGTTTATTCTCAAGCACCATTGATATCAGATCCCATGATATTTGAATATACTGAACACCTTATATATAGACTATCTGAATATAGTCAGGTTGATGATAGATATTTTAAAGTACTTTTAATTGATGATAGTTCACTCAATGCTTTTGCAGCACCTGGCGGAATTATTGGGGTTAATGGTGGTCTTTTTTTGCATGCTGATAATGAGGGTCAATTTTCATCTGTATTAGCACATGAGCTTGCACATTTAAGTCAAAGACATTTTGCAAGAAATGTCCTCAAGTCTCAAGATAGCAATCTTGCATCGGCATTAATAATGGTCTCTTCAATAGCAATTGCTTTAATATCTAATAATCCGTCTGCAATGGCAGTTGGTCCAGCAATGTTGCAAAATCAGAGCTTGCGCTACAGCAGATTATTTGAAAAAGAGGCTGATAGAGTTGGTTTCAAAAATATTGTTAATGCAGGCTACAATCCAAAATCTATGGGGGAAATGTTTGAAAATATGATGGAACTGAGAAGACTTTCAGGTGATCTACCACCAGAATTCCTTCTCACACATCCCCTGTCTTCATCAAGAGTTAGTGATGCCTTTAATGCTGCAGAAGGTATTTCAGAAACAGGAACAAAAACTGACTCTCTTGAATTTTCTTTAATGAAAGCAAGACTAGAAGTTTATTATGAAAACATTGCTGCTAATTCAGTGAGAAATTTTTCAGCAAAAGTAAAAAATAATGCTTCTGACGGTAATTTATACGGCTTATCGATCTCACACAAAAATAATAATAATTTCGATGAAAGTATTAAGATCATTAATTATTTAATATCAAAGCATCCAAAAAACTTAGTTCTTAACAATACTAAAGTAGACATATTAATACACTTTGAAAAATATGATGATGCATTAGAACTCGTCAATAAATTTTTGGATATATCTCCGAAAAATTATCCTTTGTCAGTTTCAAAATCAAAGTTATTACTTGTGCTTGAGAAATATTTTGAATCAGAAGAAATAATTAGAGATCAACTTTTGTCTAAAAATGATAATCCTGAGTTATGGTTGCTTTTGTCTGAAATTCAAAGAAGTAGCAAAAATATTGTAGGTTATCATCAAAGCAGAGCTGAATACTTTATATTGCTTGGTCAAAATGAGAAGGCACTCAATCAACTTGAATTTGCACTAAAATTGACAGGTAAAAACTTTCAAGCCTCAGAAAGAATAATGTCTAAGATTATCAAAATTAAAGAAGATATGAAAAGTTCTAGAGGTCTTTAACCTTTTGGCTAGTTGATATTTTATTGCCAATATAAGACAAACATCCTGCTAAAGGTATGACAACGAATGGAATAAGCCCTGAAGCAATTGATGTAATTTTTGCCATTGATATAAAAGCAGCGCCAGATAGATCTCCAAATCTTGAAATGAATGTATCAATAAAAACAGAAGATTTGTACCTATCATTTTTTTGCAAAGCACTAAAAATATTTTCTCGAACAGGTTTGTTAAAAGCGTATTCAAAGACTCTTAAAAATATTGTTACCAAAGCAACAATTGTAATTGATGGAAAGAGTCCATATAACAGAAATGCGATCAAAAATAAAAATCCATAAGCAATTAAAATATTTTTGATTTTAAATTTTTTAATTAAAATATTTGTAAAGAATAATTGAGTTATTAGAGTTAACGGAGATATGTACTGCTCTATAGTAGCAAAGAAAATTATTCTTTTTTCTGAATCACTAGACCATTCTTCTACAATATTAATTGCAGTTATCCATTGAACAGTCATAAGTCCTGTCCATAGCCAAACATAAATTGCAATATTACGAATTTCAGAATCACTTAAAGAATTTTTGATGCCATCTAAACTACCTCCTCCAAGATTATTTTCATTATTTTTTCTTGTATGATTGCTAGACATATACATTGCCAATATCATCGCAAAAAATAGCAAAATTGATGATGTTATGCTGAATAACTCAATACCTTGGTTATCAAAAGAAGAGGAAAAATTTTTAGAAATTTCTGATCCAAATAATGCCCCTAAAGAGCCTCCGGCCATAATTACTCCGTAGAAACTCCTACTGTATGAATCTCTATACAAATTAATAATTACAACCCAAAAAATTGATACTACAAAAAAAGAATAAACATTACACCAAACATAAAATACTTTTCCGAACCATGCTGAAGTTCCAAATGTTAAAAATTTCCATGAAACTAAAAAAAATAGCAAATTAGTTATTAAAAAAGAATAACAGTAAAATATAATTTTTCTTAAATTGCCTCTTGATACAATCCAAGAATAAACCGGGTTTATTAACAACATAATCAATGCACCAGCTGCAAGGAGATAAGGCAACTCATCAACATTAATTACTGCCATCTCATTTCTAACAGGCCTCAACACATACCATGAAGATAGTATTAAAAAAAATAAAAATGAGCCAAGTAAAGATTTTTTTGGAAAAAATTTTTTAATTTCAGAAAGAGAGCTGATTAAAGGTTGCATCATTTCGAAGCATTAAAAATGGTGGGTCGCACAGGATTCGAACCTGTGACCAAATTGGTTAAAAGCCAACTGCTCTACCAGCTGAGCTAGCGACCCACAATACATATAAATAAAGATGGTGATTATTCCATATTTTTCAATAACTGCAAGGCTAAAGAAGACGCAGTATTATTTGGAAATTCTCTTACAACAAAATTATATTTGTTTTTGGCCTTTATATTTTCGTTATTGTTCAAATAAATATCACCAATTTTTTTATGAGCTAATGGAACTCTATAATGGTCAGGAAAAGTGCTGATCAATTCCATGAAATAAATTTCTGACTGCTTAAAATCATTATTGATGAAAGAAATCTCTCCTAACCAAAAATATGCTAATGGCAATCTATCGTCTTCATCAAAATTTTTAACAAAATAATCAAAGAGTTTATAAGCATTAGTTAATTTTTGATTTTCTAAGGCTTCAATTGCTGCGCCAAATATTTGATCTTTACTTTTAGGGTCTTGTATACCTTTAAAAAAAATATCATCATTAGTAGCTATGCTTTCGACTACCATATTTTCATTTGAAGTAGTTTTGGTAGTCTCGGCAATTAATTTTTCGATTAAAAAATTTTGTGATTCGACTTTATCTCTTAGTTGTGCAATCTCGGCTTCTAATTCTTGTATTTTAAGAAATAAAATATCAGTTTTTATCTCATCAGAATTTTGAGATGAAAGATTATTACAAAGTAAAAAAAATATAAATGAATATGCAACTAATTTAGGCATTAATTAATTTCTACTCTTCGATTTTTTGAAAAACTATTTTCATCTTGCCCAAAAGCTACTGGTTTTTCTTCACCAAAGCTAATTACAGTAATTCTTGATTGATCAATACCATTTAGAACCAGATAACTGCTTACTGTTTCTGCCCTTCTTTGTCCCAGTGCTAAATTATATTCTCTAGTGCCTCTTTCATCTGCATGACCGGAGATCGTTATAGTTATGGCAAGATTATTATTTAATGCATTTACAGTGCTTTTTAAAGTTTGAAGCGATCTGCTTGTTAAAGAAGATTGATCAAAGTCAAAATAAACTGTTGCATTAGCGTTTATGGCTTTGGTTGAATAATCTAATTGTTTATCCTTATTCATAGACATTGTTTCAACAGTCTTGACTTCATTAGAGAAAACCTTCTCTTCGGTTATGTTCATTGAAGAACAAGACGATAAAACAAATACAAATATTGTTAGACTTAAAAAATTTTTAAAATTTATCATTAAATAACTCCTTAAATTATCTTAGAAAACCGGACCATGCAGGCTCTCTTACTGATCCACTGTTAACCGGTAGTTTAAATTTTGCTCCGCTTAAAGTAGCTCCTGAAAGCATTCCACGGTTATTTTCGCTTGTAGCATAAACTATAACATTTCCATTGGCTGAAATACTAGGTGATTCATCCATATCTGTTAGTGTGAGAGGTCTTAAAAAGTTTTCGTCGAAATATTTTAAGGCAATTTGGAAATTCTTTTCTGATCTGTGAACAAATATCAAACCATCATCTTCAGGCAAATAACTGCCTTTGGCATTATAATTCCCTTCAAACGTAATCCTTTTAGGTTTTGATCCTGACTTTCTTAGGTCCAATTCATATAACTGAGGTGATCCTGACCTTCCAGATGTAAATAAAATTTTTGTTCCTTTTGAAGACCATGATGATTCTGTATCAATTGAATAATGATTTGTTAATCTTGTAAGATCATCATTTTCTAAATTGAGGATATATATTTCTGCATTTCCATCTTGATAAAGAGTTAAAGACAAAAACTTTCCATCTGGCGACCAAGATGGAGAGCTAATTTGATTTTTATTTTCTATTACTATTTCTCTTTTGCCAGATGCAATATTTTGAATAAATACCTTCGCCATTCCAGTTTCAAAAGACACATAGGCTACCTTTTTTGAATCAGGCGACCATGCCGGAGATATTATTGGCTCATTACTTTGTAAAAGAACCTGTTCGTTTTGACCATCCGCGTCTGCAATAATGAGTTTATAATTTTCATCTTGGGTGACATACATAATTTTTGTAGACGATATGCCTTTAAGATCTGTTATCTCCTCATATATTCCATCACTTATATAATGAGCAAGTTGTCTATCTTTATTTGGAATACCATACACAGTTGAGATTCTTGATTTTGATTTTTTGTTTATATCAAAAATTTTGTACTTCACAGATTTGTTCATATTTTCATTTAAAATATCTCCGATTACTAAATAATCTATATTCAAAATTTTGAAATCATTAAAAACAATATCTTCTTCAGATAATGGGATTGATAATAAATCCTCCTCACTAAAAACAATGAACTCACCAGATCTTTTAAGATTATTTACAATAATTTGATTTAAATTATGAGAAACTTCTTGATCCCCTTTGAATTTGAGTACTGCAACCCTGTATGGGTCCTGCGTTCCTTGTGTAATTTCAAGTATTAACTCAGATGATAAAGAGATCGAAAAAATGATAAAAAAAAGATATTTCTTCATTTTGGGTTAAATGTGATAGTTATGCTTTTGAAATTAGAACTATAAAGGCTGTATGGAATTTTTTCATAAAAATTGAATGTTTCTATACTTTTAACAGCTTTAAGAGCTGAATTATCAAATCTGATATTTCCACTGCTTTTGACTAAATTAACATTAACAATTTTACCATTTGGATTTATTGACAGTCGCATTTCACATATAAGATTATCTTGAATATTGATTGGTTTTCTCCAAGCTGATTGAATATCTGAAATAATTAATGAGCTAAAAATTTCTATATTATTATCAGACTCATCTAGGAAATCTTGATCTTCTTGAATCAATTCCTGTATGTTTGAAAACTGAGCAGAGCTGTCAAACGAAATTTCATTTTTATTTTGATTTTGATTTTTTAAAATAGCTTTATCTTGAATTTTTAATTTTGATTGATCTAAGTTTAAATATTCCCTAGAGTCGATGATGTCTGATTTGGTTGAGATTTCTTTAAATAAAAGATTTACATTGATAGGTTTACTAACAATAGTGCTACTTTTATCACCATTATAAAAAAATCCTAATAAATAAAGAATCATTGCTCCATGAATTATGAATGAAATGAAAGAGGCTTCTATATAATTTAAATTATTCTGCATAACCTGTGGTGACAATGCCAATGTTTGAAATGCCAATGCTTTGAACTGAAGCCATTGCTTTTGCAACATATTCAAAAGAAACCTCTTTGTCACTTTGAAAAACAACTTCTATTTGAGGATTTGCATCAAAAATAACTTTAGATTTCCTTTTTAACTCGATCAAATTAATTGGAAGTGACTCGTCTCCAACGTTTATAAAATATTTACCATTTGAGTCTATTGATATGACAAGAGGTTCACTTTGAATAGTCATTTTAGTTGTATCAGTTCTTGGTAAATCTACTTCAATTCCTTGAATTAGCAGTGGTGATAAAATCATAAAAATAATTAATAAAACAAGCATTACATCAATGTATGGAACAACATTGATCTCAGCTTTTAAATTCTTTTTTTTCCCCAATCTATAGATCATTTTTTTATAGTTTGTTTATAAAAAATACTTGCGAGCTCTTCTGCAAAGATAAGAGTGCTTTGGCTTATTGATTCTGATTCAGATATAAACTTATTAAAGGCTATTACTGCAGGTATAGCTGCAAATAGTCCCATACCTGTTGCAACAAGTGCCTCAGATATACCAGGAGCAACCGCATTGATAGTTGCTTGAGTTGCATCAGATAATCCCTGAAAAGACGTCATTATTCCCCATACAGTTCCAAGCAAGCCCACGTAAGGACTCACAGAACCAACATTAGCTAAAAAAGGTAAATGTTTACTCATTTCTTCTTCATCAGAAGCAATTGATACTCTCATAGATCGGTTAATACTCTCCAAATCTAATTCGTTGAACTCATCACTCAAATTTAAGCTTTTAAATTCTGCATAGGAATTTTGTAATAACGACATTGCGCCATAAGTTCTTTGATTTTCTGGAATTAAACTTAAAAGCTCATCAATATCTTGACCTGACCAGAATTTTTTTAAAAAATTATCATTTGATGATTTAATCTTTTGAAAAAATCTATATCTTTCAACAATAATTATCCATGAAAGAATAGATGCTAAAAAAAGGGCTATCATAACTATCTTTACTACAAGCCCTGCTTCAATGAAAAGATTTAATACTGAGACGTCATCCATAAAATAACCTACTTAAAAATTAATAATAAATCATCTGGAAATTTTTTTGGTTTTTTTGTTAACAAATTTATAAAACAAACCTCTACATAACCATCGACGTATATTATTCCAGTTTTTACATTTAATATTTGATGATTAAAAATCATTCGCGCATCTGACTCTTTTTTAACTTCAGAGCGAACTTCTATTTCATCTCCAAGTTCTGCGGCTGCAATGTAATTTATATTTACACTTTTAATGACAAATGCGAGATTATCTTTTCTTAATTCATTTTGAGAAATATTATTTACTGCTAAGAATTCTGATCTAGCTCGCTCAAAAAATTTAATGTAATTTGCATGATATACAACACCTTGAAAATCTGTATCCTCAACATAGATCTTTAAATTTAATGAATTACACTTGATAACTTTTTTCATGAAGTTCTATATCCTCCTGAAAGAGTTCAAGAATAATTTGAATGAAGTCAGGCCATAACAAGTCAACAGTGACTAGATTATTTTGAATATTTTTATTTAATGAACTTGCCAGAATCCTAACTTTTATTGGTCTATTATTAAATTTATATACAAGAGCAGGTTTCATTTTTAAGCCAGAAGATGATGCAATTACTTGATCCCACCAGTCAGGCCTAGGCTCAGCTCCACTTCCATAAGCTTTACACTCAATACACCATGTTCCAAGCATCAAGTCTGGTAATTCTTTGGTTCTTGTTTGTTCAAGAATCCTTTTAACAGGTTTCTTCAAATTAAGATCTTCAATCAAAGCATTAGCTATTTGCCTTTCAAAAGCAGCCCCTTTATTTCTTGAATTAATTGACAAAATTAATTTTTAACCTCAAAGTCTTCTGATAATTCAGCATTTGTATGAACCTCTTGAACATCATCAAGATCATCCATAAAGTCCATAATGTTGAGAACTTTCTCCGACATTTCTTGATCCAGATTAATTGGAATCTCAGCTCTTAAACTCATTTCGGCATTAATATATTTGATATTTTTTTCCTTTAGAATATCAACAATTTTATTAAATTCATTAATGTCAGCAATAATTTCATAAAAATCTTCTTCTTCAGTAAAATCGTCCGCCCCAATTTCAATAATTAACTCGATCAAGTCTTCTTCTGAATAATCTTTACTTAATTGTATAACACCAATTTTTTTAAAAAGATACGCAACTGAACCGTCAGTACCAAGATTACCGCCAAACTTTGAAAATGCGTGTCGAACATCAGATACTGTTCTGTTTCTATTATCAGTCATTGTTTCAACAAGAATAGCAACACCTCCAGGACCATATCCTTCAAATATAATTTCTTCAAGTGTGCCTGTTTCACCAGTACCTGAACCTTTTTCGATTGCACGCTTAATGGTGTCTTTTGGCATATTTGCAGAGTTGGCTTTCTCAAGAGCAAGTCTTAGTCGTGGATTATCATTAGGATCGGGACCACCTTTTGCAGCCACGGTAATTTCACGAATTACTTTAGTCCAGATTTTACCTCTTGAAGCATCTTGTCTAGCTTTTCTGTGCTTAATGTTTGCCCATTTAGAATGACCAGCCATAAATTATTCTTCCTTGAAGGTGCTTACAATTTTTAATTCCTCAAGCTGATCTATATGAACTTTACTTGGGGCATCAGTTAAAAGACATGCTGCGCTTTGAGTTTTTGGAAATGCAATAACATCTCTAATATTTGTTGTGTCGGTAACCAACATTATAATTCTGTCTAATCCAAAGGCTATCCCTCCATGAGGAGGACAGCCTGATAAAAGTGCTTTCAATAAGAATCCAAATTTATTTTCAGCATCTTCTGAGGAAATATTGAGTATATTAAATATAGTCTTTTGCATTTCATTATCAAATATTCTTAATGAACCCCCACCAATTTCATATCCATTTAAAACAACGTCATAAGCATTAGCAGTAGAGTCTTCAGGATTTTCTTCTAGCTCTTTTGTTGTGCATTTTGGGAGAGTAAATGGATGATGAAGCGGAGTTAAGGAACCTTCCTTATTTCTTTCAAACATTGGAAAATCTACTATCCAGCATGGAGCCCATTTCTCTGTATATAAATTTAGATCCTCTCCAAGTTTTTTAATTAAACTACTCATTGATAAGTTAACGACTGACTCTAAGCCAGCTCCAAAGAAAATTAGGTCATCAGTTTGAACATTCAAAGATTCCATTATGTTAGCAATTGTTTGCGGTTGTAAAAATTTAATTATTGGTGATTGAATACCATTTTCTAAATCATTTACATCATTTATCTTTATGTAAGCAAGTCCCTTAGCACCAAGCTTAGTAACAAACTTAGTGTAATCATCAATTTGTCCTCTAGATAATAAATTACCATTAGGAACTTTTAAAGCCACCACTCTTGATCCTTTTTTTGTTGCTGGCTCTGAGAAAACCTTAAATTCTTCATTCTTTACTATTTCAGAAATATCTATCAGTTTAAGTGGTATTCTCAAGTCGGGCTTATCACATCCATAATCTCGCATAGCATCATGCCAATTAATAACTGTAAATTTTTCTAGCCTATCTCCACAAAATTCTTTAATTACTTCTTTAATCATTTTTTCACTGATCTTCATGATCTCATCTTGATTTATGAAAGATGCTTCAATGTCAATTTGAGTAAACTCAGGTTGTCTGTCAGCTCTTAAATCTTCATCTCTAAAACATCTTGCTATCTGATAATATTTATCTAAGCCTCCTATCATTAGAAGTTGTTTAAAAAGTTGTGGTGACTGAGGTAATGCATAAAAGCTTCCTGGTTGAACTCTGCTTGGCAAAATGTAATCTCTGGCGCCTTCTGGAGTTGCCTTTGTCAATATGGGTGTTTCAATTTCATTGAAATTATTTTTATCTAGATAATTTCTAATAAGCGAAGTAATTTTTGATCTAGTTATGATCCTGTGATTCATTTCAGGCCTTCTTAAATCTAAAACTCTATTTTTTAATCTGACATCTTCATTAACTTCTTGATATTCATCTATTGGAAATACAGGTGTAGTCGCTTTACTTAGGATGTTTAAATCCACGACATCAATCTCAATTTCACCTGTATACATATTTTTGTTAATTGTTCCCTTTAATCTTTCCCTAACGATACCTTTAATTTGAACTACAAATTCATTTCTAATTGACTCTGCTATCTTAAAAGAATCTTCATTATCAGGATTTATAACAGCCTGACATATACCTTTGATATCCCTTACGTCAAGAAAAATTACCCCTCCATGATCCCTTCTCCTATGGATCCAGCCACAAATTGTTACCTCTTCTTTAATATTTAAAGATGTTATTTCACCGCAATAATGAGATTTCATGATAATTCCCTATTTAATCCTTAATTTTATCTTGTTTAGTGCCTTTCTTGGAGTTTGTTTTAGAAGTTTCTTTAGATTTAGTATTATTTTGTGATTCATTTATTGATATATTCTTCTTATTACCAGTTTTAAAGTCTGTTTCATACCAGCCTCCACCCTTTAATCTAAAAGATGGAGCAGAAATTAACTTCTTAAGGTTTTTTGTATTACATTTTGGACAAACTTTTTTAGGTTTATCATTAATTTTTTGAATTAGTTCAACATCGTATCCACAATTTGAACATTTATAATCATAAATCGGCATAAGTTCTCAAAAAAAGATAAAATTATAAACTATGTTGTTTTCAAAGCTACTAATACCTACTCTAAAAGATGCTCCTCAGGAAGCTGAGGTCGTTAGCCACAAATTAATGTTGCGTTCGGGAATGATTCGAAAAGTAGCATCTGGAATATATACATGGCTTCCTTTAGGCTTGAGAGTTCTTAAAAAAATAGAAAATATTGTTCGAGAAGAAATGAATGCATCTGGAGCTCAGGAGGTATTTATGCCTATGGTGCAACCCAAAGAACTTTGGGAAGAAACTAAGAGATGGGACAAAATGGGTCCAGAGCTCTTAAGAATAAAAGATAGGCACGATAGAGATTTTTGTTTAGGTCCAACTCATGAGGAAGTAATTACAGACATAATAAGAGATAACGTAAAGAGCTATAAAGAACTTCCCTTAAATATCTATCAGATACAGACCAAATTTAGAGATGAAGTTAGGCCAAGATATGGAATTATGAGAGGAAGAGAATTCTTAATGAAAGATTCATATAGTTTTAATATTGATGAAAAATCACTACAAGAAACTTATCTTGCAATGAGAGACACATATAAAAAAGTGCTTGAAAGGATTGGTCTTGATTATAGAATTTCTTCAGCTGATTCTGGTGCTATCGGCGGAGACAGTTCAGAAGAATTTCACGTATTAGCTGAAAATGGTGAAGATACAATTGCAATAAGTGATGGCTCTGAATTTGCTATAAATACTGAACTTTTATTAAAAGAAAATGATGACATAACTTTACTTGAAGGAAAGCCATCACCAGATGGCAAAGGAATTATTCAGATAAAAAAAGGTATAGAAGTAGGCCACATTTTTAAACTAGGCAAGCTTTATGCTGAATCGATGAAAGCTAGCGTCTTAAATTCTGAAGGAAAAGCATCAACTTTGTATATGGGTTGTTATGGAATTGGAGTATCAAGATTGGTTGCAGCAACAATTGAACAAAATTTTGATGAAAAAGGAATAATATGGCCACATGCTATCGCACCATTTGATATAAATATTATTTCAATAGGTCATGAAAAGAATGAAGATATTGCCGCAATAGCAATGAAATTGCATGATGACCTCTCGAAAATGGGTTATGAAGTCTTATTAGATGATAGAAAAGACGGTTATGGGACAAAAATAAAAGATTCTGAACTTATAGGAATTCCGTTAAATATTATTATTGGTAAAAAATATATTGAAAATAAAGAAATTGAGCTACTTTTAAGAAATGGTGACAGGTCTATAACCTCTGTCGATGATCTAGAAACTATATTTAACTATTTTAAGCACTCTTAGAATTAATAATTATTAACGTCTTTTTTACTATCTACTTTAAAATATTTTTGGATAATGAAAGATATTGCTATCGAGATAATACCCCATATCACCAGACTGTATGTCCATTCAGAGATAATTAACATATCGGTATTTTGTTGAATTTTTAAGATCAAGCCTACAATGAAACTTGATATTCCAAGTGGTAAAAAAAATACTAAAGATCCTATAAAAATTTCAAAGATTACTAAGGTTACAGATATGATGAGCCAGACATCAGGGTTTTCAATTAGCTCAATTATCATTGTTTTTTTCCTTTGAAATCGTACCCAATAATAATTCAAGTGAGCCGAGTGCTTTTGTTATATCCGATGGAACTACTAATGTTTTTGTTTGATCAGAAGATGCAAGCTCAGCCAGGCCATCTACCTGCCTTTTCATAATTTCAAAGTTAACTGCTGGCTGACCATCATCTTTAATTGCTTTACCAACTACTCTTGTTTGTTCAGCATCAGCTTCTGCTTTTATCTTAATGGCATAAGCATCAGCATCAGCGGAAACCTTGACTGCTTCAGCTGTTTTTTTAGCCTCATATAGCTGAGCATCTGCATTAAGTTCAACACTTCTCTTTTGGCCTTCTGCAGTTGCAATTGTTGCTCTTCTTTCTCTCTCTGCATTAAGCTGTTGTCTTTGAGATTCTTTTGTTTGCTCATCAACTAGAACATCAAGAATTTCTGTTCTCGTAACCTCAACACCCCAAATCTCAGCTGCCTTTACAAGCCTATCTTTTATTTCGCTATTCATGGATTCTCTCGAAGACTGAAGGTCATCTAATTCTAATTGTCCCGCAGCTGACCTTATAATAGATATAGCTGTATTTTCTATTGCTAAATCTATATTTTTAATTCTGTAAACAGATTTAGATGCATCTAAAACTCTAAAAAAAACTGTTGATACCAATCCGACTTCAACATTATCTCTGGTGATTACCGATATTTGAAAACTTGGTAATTGTCTCTCTAAGATATCTACTTTATGTGCAACTTTATCTACAAAAGGAACAATTAAAGATAGTCCAGATTCTAATGTTTTCGTATATTTACCAAAACGCTCAATAACATAAACTTTTGATTGAGGGACTACTTTTACACCGAGAAAAACTAAAGCTGCAGATAAAGCTGCTAAAAGAATTAAAAAAATATTAAATTCCATTTAAAAAAACTCCTTAATATTAAACATAAAAAAATGGTATGTTTAATTATAACACATTTTTATTTTATTAATTTTATAATGGTTGCGTTTGCGGTTCCACCACCTTCACAAATTGCTTGAAGCGCAAATTTTCCATCTCTCCTTTCAAGTTCATGTAGCATAGTTGTCATTAGTTTTGCGCCAGTGGCTCCTAAAGGATGTCCAAGGGCCATTGCACCTCCGTTAACATTCAATCTAGACCTATCAGCTTTTAATTCTTCAGCCCATGCAAGTGGAACAGGAGCAAAAGCTTCATTAATTTCATATATATCCATATCAGAAATGGTTAAATTTGCAGACTCAAGAGCTTTAAATGATGCGGGTATAGGACCAGTTAGCATGAAAACTGGATCGTCTCCAACAACTGCTATAGATACTATTTCAGCTCGTGGATTAGATTGAATCTTCTTAAGCCCAGCATCATTACAAACCATTACTGCAGCTGCTCCATCAGTTATTTGACTAGCATTACCTGCAGTGATTACTCCCCCCTCGCTGACAGTCTTCAATCCCGATAATTTGTCTAAACTAGCATCAAATCTAATTCCTTCATCTTTCATAACTAAATCTTTTATGCCCTCAGCATTTCTTCCTTCGACGGGCAATATTTCTCTGTCAAAGTATTTTGAATCTGTTGCATGAGCGGCTTTCTGATGACTCTCCAAAGCAAATCTATCCAAATCTTCTCGAGATAAGTTCCATTTTTTAGCAACAAGTTCTGCACCTGTAAATTGAGAAAAGAAAACTCCAGGATATCTTTCTTTCATTCCCTCTGAATCAAAAGGAAGGCCGTGTCCAGCATTATATCCATCAGTTACAGCTGCACCAATCGGGACCATAGACATAATTTCTACACCGCCACCGATAACTATGTCTTGAGTACCAGACATCACAGCTTGAATAGCAAAATGTATCGCTTGTTGCGAAGAACCACATTGTCTATCTACAGACGTACCGGGAACAGATTCAGGGTAAGAAGATGATAAAATTGAGTTTCTTGCAATATTACCTGACTGAGCTCCAACCTGATCTACGCAACCAAAAATAACATCATCTACCAGTGCAGGATCCATGTCTAACCTTGTTACAAGCTCATCTAAAACTTTAGCTCCTAAATCAGCTGGATGCCACAAACTAAGCCTGCCATCACGTTTGCCACCTGCAGTTCTTACTGCCTCTACAATATATGCTTTTTCTGTCATAAAAAATTCCTATCAATTAGATTAATAGGAATTATTGTAACAAAAAATTATTTGGATTTTGAAGATATGTAGGAGGAACGAATTTCTTTCAGAAGTTTGTTCTTGACTTTTGCATTCTCTTTAAGAAACAGACTTGCTTTTGTCTTACCTTGTCCAATGCTTTCGCCATCTAGCTTGTAAAAAGCTCCTGATTTATCAATTAATGCAAGTTTATTTCCAAAATCTAATATCTCGCCTTCTTGATTAATTCCTTGACCATACATGATTTGAAATTCTGCCTGCTTAAAAGGAGGTGAAACTTTATTTTTAACAACTTTTACTCTTGTTTCATTTCCAACAACTTCATCGCCTTCTTTAACAGAACCTATTCTTCGAATATCTAGTCTTACAGATGAATAAAATTTTAGTGCATTACCTCCTGTAGTAGTTTCTGGACTTCCGAACATAACGCCAATTTTCATCCTAATTTGATTAATAAAAACTACTGTTGCACCCGATCTTTGAATATTACCTGTTATTTTTCTTAATGCTTGTGACATTAATCTTGCTTGAAGTCCAACATGATGATCGCCCATTTCTCCTTCTATTTCTGCTCTAGGTACAAGTGCAGCAACAGAGTCAATGATCACTAAATCAACGCTTTTTGATTTCACCAGCATATCTGCAACCTCAAGAGCTTGTTCGCCAGTATCAGGTTGTGACAGCAGCAGCTCATCGACATTTACACCCAATTTCTCAGCATACTGAGGATCTAATGCGTGCTCGGCATCGATAAATGCACAAGTTCCGCCTTCTTTCTGACATTGAGCAATTATTTGAAGGGTTAATGTTGTCTTACCAGAAGATTCTGGACCATAGATCTCAGTTACTCGCCCTTTTGGTATCCCACCAATACCCAGAGCAATATCAAGCCCAAGAGAGCCTGTCGATATTGAAGGAATATCAAGATTTTCTCTGTCGCCCATTCTCATTACGGTTCCTTTACCAAAATGATTATCTATATCGCTAATTGTGTCTTTAAGTGACTTTGATGTTGTGTCTTTTGATTTAGGCATAATTATCTCCTTACTGTATATTTATACAGTATAAATCATATTTTTATTTTTTTAAATACTTTTATGTATGTAATTTTAAATTTTAGTGGGTTAAAATCTATTACTCAAATTATGGCATACGTTGTAACAGAATCTTGCATTAAATGTAAATACACTGACTGTGTAGAAGTTTGTCCTGTAGATTGCTTTTACGAAGGTCCTGAGTTTCTTGTTATTCATCCTGATGAATGCATTGACTGCGGTCTATGTGAACCGGAGTGTCCAATAGATGCTATTTTTTCAGATGATGAATTGCCAGAAAATCAAATCGACTTTATTGAAATTAATGCAAAATTAGCTGATGTTTATGAAAACATAACAGAAGCTAAAGATGCACTTCCAGATGCTGAAACTTATAAAGATATTCAAGAAAAATCACATTTTCTTAATATAGGTTTTGAACAAGAGGATGCGCCATCTAGAGATAATAAATGTAATAATATCTTTCTTTATGATAATGGTGAAATAGTTCTTAATAACTCTAAATTTAGAATAGATGAGCTATCAACTGTAGAAAACCTGATTTTTGAGAATACTCTTCTAGATAATCTTGATAGAAACGAAATAGTTAACCTTGATGTTGAAGGTAAGGCTTATCACGAATGGGCGATGAAAATCATGGAATTTCTTCAAAAAAATAAGTTCTCAAATGTTCAAATTAGAACTTTAAAAAAGTAAATTTATTCCTGCCATAAAAATCAAACCTGAAAAAAAACTCATTAATTGATAGTTATATTTTTCAACTAGATCTGCAATAATTTTTGGCATAAAAAATAATGACAAAAAACATCCAATACTAAAAGGAAAAATTATTGAAAAATTAAATTCAGCAACAGCGCCCCAAATTAATTCATATGCTCCAAAAGTTAATAAAATAGCGCTCCCAGATATTCCAGGTATCATAAAAAATGTAAAAGCTATTGCTCCAATAAGAATAAGTGAAATAAAGCTTTGATGAGTTGTGATTTGAGGAATTTGATTAATTAAAAATCCAGTTGATAAGCCTAAAAGAACGAATAATACTAATTTTATATTCTTAAAATTAAAACTTCTTACGATAAATATACTAATTAAAAGCATTGATAAAGACAAAAATATTTCAAATATAAAAGTAAAATTTACTAATAAATACATTACTAGCTTTGAAGAAAAAATAGCGCCTAATATCATTGAAAATATCAACAAGCCCATTAGATCCAGACTAAATGTTTTGTAAATATAGTTAAAATTTAATGAAATATTAGCGGGTCTTAATAATGATAAAACTCTTATTATTCTTTCATAAATTCCGGATGCAACTGCGATGGTAGATCCTGATATTCCCGGTAAAGTTTCAGCAATTCCAATAAAAAATCCTGAAATTAAAAATCTTAACCTATCGTTCATATATCTTTACCATCATCAGATTTACCTGGAAGCATTGGAACGAAAGAAACATTATCAAAACTATCTTCTTGACATTCACTCCCGTTAATTTTTTTATAAACTTTTAATACTTGCGTATTTCCACCAACCGGAATAACTAATTTAGCATCATCTTTTAATATTGAAACTAAATCAGATGGATAAGATCTGGGAGCGGCTGCACATAAAATTCCATCATAAATATTTGAATTATCCCAATCAATATATCCATCACCATAAACAACTTTAACGTTGTGTATTTTTAGTTCTGCTAAGTTCTCTCTTGATTTTTGAACCAAAGGTTTAATTCTCTCAATTGCATCTATCTTTTTACAAAAAAAAGATAACACAGCAGATTGATAACCACATCCTGAACCAATCTCTAGAACCTTATCAAAAATTTTTCCTCTTGATGTTGTATGTGATATTAAAAGTTCAGTCATTCGTGCAACAATATAAGGCTGTGAAATTGTTTGTTGATATCCAATTGTGAGAGATCTATTTTCATAAGCTCTTGATCTTAATGCTTCATCAAGAAAAATATGGCGCGGAACTTGAGAAATTGCATCAAGAACCCTGAAGTCCTTTATGCCAAGCTCTAATAGTTTCTCAATCATTTCCTCTCTTACTCTTCTAAGAGCAAACCCTGAATTATTCATTTAATAAGAGAGATAAGTCATTAATAAAACTTTTAGAATTAAGTGAATAATCCAAAATTGAAACAGAAACATAACCATTTATCAAAGCTTGCGCATCAGTTTCATATTCTTCTTGTATTGGAGCTCCAGAATAGTTATATCGATACTTCTTATAATCGTGATCATTTTCATCAACTAAAATCGGTTTTTGTGGCTCTGCTCTTCTTGAAACGGCAGTACCTTTAATTCCAATAAAATCTTTTTCATGAATATCTGGAAAATTAATATTTATTACTTTACCCTGAAATTTTTCTCTACTTTGGACTATTTTTTCAATGATTTCGATTGACTTAACCGAAATAAAATCAATGTCTTTAGCATCATAAGATGCAACTGATATCGCAATTGGGGGGTACTTTAAGTTTCTTCCTCCAAGAGCAGCACCAACTGTTCCAGAATAAAGAACGTCGTTACCAATATTTGCCCCATGATTGATACCAGAGATTACAATATCAAATTCAAAATCAACAATACTCAATAATCCAAGATATGAGCAATCAGCAGGAGTACCATGAACAGCATAAATTTTTTCAGAAACCTTTTCGACAACTATTTCATTTAAATAAGATATTGCTGCGCTCATCCCACTGCAGTTTTCTTTAGGTGCAATTATCCAAACATCGTGATCTTTTGCTAAATGTTTATGTAAATTTTGTATATTTTCAGCATTATAGCCATCGTCATTGGTCAGAAGTATTTTCATGATATTTTTTTTAAGTTTACTAAGCTTTGCACAGCAATGGCCTTATTATTTCCAATAATTCCTATTTTTTCAGATGTGGTTGCTTTTAGACCAATTTTATCTGAAGTAATGTTCAATATATTTGATAAATTTGCAATTATTGATTCTCTATGAGGGTTAATTTTTGGTGATTCGCATATTATGGTTGCATCTAAATTATATATTTCAAATTTTTTATCTTTGATGGACTTAATGCAAAAATCAATAATTTTTTTGCTATCTAGATCTTTGTTTGATATATCTTGATCTGAGAAATATTTTCCAATATCACCAAGTCCAGCTGCTCCTAAAATTGAATCAGCTATTGAATGAAGAAGAACATCACCATCAGAATGAGCAATAATTCTAAATTCACATTCTATGTTATAACCTCCCAAGGTTATACCAGAGCCGCTTTCATATCTATGAAGATCGAATCCAATTCCAGCTCTTGTTATGAACTTATCTAAAAGAGAGATATCACTTTTATCAGTAATTTTTATATTAGATCTTTTGCCAATAACTCTAGAAGAAAATAAATTTGCTCTTTCAATTGCAAAAGATTCATCAGGGACATGTATATTATTTTTTACACAATCATCTATTGCATGTTTCAATTCTTTTCCTCTGCATATTTGTGGAGTTTGAACTAAAAAGTAGTCATCTTTATCAATTGTCTTTTCTTTGTTGCCCTTAATTTTTATTGAATCATATATAGGTAAATAAAAATATGAGCAATACGACTTGCTCTTTAAAATTTCACTATAAAGATTTTTGATATCCTGATCATTGATATTTGGTCTAGCAGCATCATGAGTAATTACATATTCAAAATCATTTAAATCAACTGAGTTAAGAGCATTCAATATTGAAAAGTGTCTTTCTTTTCCACCAATGACATATTCAATCTTGCTTGAATGAAAGAAGTTTTGTAGTTTTATGTGTTCATCATTATCAGAAATTACAACAATTATTTTTTTTACGTAAACTGAATTAATAAATGGATCTAATGCCCTCTCCAGAACAGTTTTATTATTTAATAAGTGGTATTGTTTAGGTAATTCAGATTCAAATCTCTTGCCTGAACCAGCCGCTGCAACAATTGCTAATAAACTATTCTCTTTCATCATCTTCATCTTTTTTATTATCAAAAATAATAAACTCTTCGTTTGGATATGTTAAATTCAAGTTTTCTCTTGCAAAATTTTCCACGTGCTCATTTGAATCTTTTGCGTTTTTAATTTCAAACTCTAAAATCACATTCTGTTCTTTTAGTGCTTGATTTTTTTGAAATTGAATTTTATTTTCAGCTTTGAGTTTATTTTTGGAATTATAATTCTTGTCTCCAAAAATAATACTCTTAAGCAAAAATAAACTAATTAGAATTAAGACTGTAACGATAGAGTAATAAAATCTTTTCATCCAATAAACGGAATATCTTTATTTTCTTCCTCAATCCATAATAGTCTATTGTATTTTGCAACTCTATCAGATCTTGAAGGAGCTCCAGTTTTGATTTGACCAACACCCAATCCAACAGCTAAATCAGCTATTGTTGTATCTTCTGTTTCTCCTGATCTATGAGAAATAATTGACCTATAATTATTGTCATTAGCACATGCTATAGTTTTAATTGTTTCAGAAATAGATCCCACTTGATTAAATTTTATAAGAACTGCATTACCTAAATTCTCTTTAATTCCATTTTTAAGAATTTTTTGATTTGTGACAAATAAATCGTCTCCAACTAACTGACATTTTTTTCCTATTTTTTGCGTTAATAACTTCCATCCCTCAGTATCATTTTCATCCATACCATCCTCAATGGAAATAATAGGATATTTATTAACTAAATCTTCCAAATAATCGACTAATTCACTCGACGTTAAATTTTTACTCTCGCCTTTTAATAAATATGAATTATTTGAATAAAATTCACTTGCAGCACAATCAAGAGATAAATTAATGTCTTTGCCTGGTTCCAAATTTGAATCAATAATCGAGTTTATTATCAACTTAATTGCTTCTTCATTCGATTCAAGATTTGGAGCAAAACCCCCTTCGTCACCTACCGCAGTTGAATGAGATGATTTTTGTAAAATATTTTTTAAATTGGAGTATATTTCTGTTGACCATCTCATTGCTTCTGAAAAACTTGATGCTCCACTTGGAATTATCATAAATTCTTGAATATCAATGTTATTGTTTGCATGCTCTCCTCCATTGAGAATATTTAACATAGGAAGAGGTAAAGATTGATTGACAGAGTTACCTGAAATATTGGTATACAAATCTGAAAAATGATCATGTAAGCTTTTTTTATTAATGCTTGCTCCAGCATTTGATACAGCCAATGATATGGCTAAGATTGAATTAGCCCCGTATTTAGATTTATCAGCAGTTCCATCAAAATTAATTAGTATGTTATCAATTTCTTCCTGATGAACTGGATTTTTTCCAACAATTAAAGGTCCTAAAATATCATTAATATTTTTTACTGCATTGAGGACACCTTTACCTTGGTATTTATTACCACCATCTCTCATTTCCAGTGCTTCCTTTGATCCTGTTGATGCTCCGCTTGGGACTATGCCAATTCCGCAAAGACCATTTTCCAATAATACTTTACAAGAGATAGTCGGAACTCCCCTTGAATCAAAAACTTGGATTGCTTTTGTTTCAACTATTTTATTCATTTTTATCTAGGAGATGCTTAAGTCAACCTGTTGTTTAACAAAGTTGTCTAAATCTTTTATTTGTTTTAAAAAATCATGAAGTACTGATAATGGTAATGCGCATGGCCCGTCACATTTTGCATCATTTGGGTTAGGATGTGCTTCTAAAAAAAGTCCTGCTATTGATTGAGATATTCCAGCTTTAGCTAAACTTAATACATATTCTCTTCTACCATCTGTAGAGCTACCAAGTCCACCAGGTAATTGTAAAGAATGTGTCACATCAAAAATAACTGGCTTGGATAATTTTTTTAGAATTTGAAAATTGATAGTATCAACCACCAAATTATTATATCCATAGGAGTTGCCTCTCTCACATAAAGTAATATTTGAGTTCCCAGCAGCCGAACATTTTTCTACAATATTTTTCATTTCTGGAGCTGACAAGAATTGAGGCTTTTTAAACTGAATGATTGAACTAGTTTTTGCTGCAGCAGATACTAGATCTGTCTGGCGGGCTAAAAAAGCTGGTATTTGAATAACTTCACATACCTCACTGACTGGTATAGCTTGAGATGGTTCATGTATGTCGCTAATTACTGGTACATCAAACTCTTTTGATACCTCTTGAAGGATCTTTAATCCCTCATCCATTCCAGGCCCCCTAAAAGAATTTATAGAACTTCTGTTTGCTTTATCAAAAGATGCCTTAAAAATATAATTGATATTTAATTTAGTTGTTGCATCTTTAAATTTTTCGGCAACTTGCATGACCAGGTCTCTTGATTCAATTACGTTCATACCCCCCATCAAAGTGATCGGCTGATCGTTATCGATATTGAATTCTCTAAGTTTCATAATTATTTTATTTTGATATTGTACTTTTAATATAACTATTAAATATTGGATGTCCATCTCTTGGATTAGATGTAAACTCCGGATGAAATTGACATGCTAAAAACCATTTATGTTTTGGAATCTCAATCATTTCTACTAGCTTACCATCAATAGATGTTCCAACAACCTCAAGTCCCTTTTCTTTCATCAAGTTTTTATAATTTGGGTTTACTTCATATCTGTGTCTGTGCCTTTCAATGATTTCATCTTTTTTATACATTTTGTGTGATTTAGAATCTTTTTTTAATTTACAAAGTTGACCTCCTAATCTCATAGTTCCACCAAGATCAGAATTTTTATTTCTTTGCTCTTTTTTACCAGAAATATCACTCCACTCAGTTATTAGGCCTATCACTGGATCAATTGTATTAATATCAAACTCTGTACTGTTTGCTTTTTTTAGATTACAAACATTTCTAGCATATTCAATTATGGCAATTTGCATTCCTAAGCATATACCTAAATATGGGATATTATTTTCTCGTGCATGTTTACATGCAATTATCATTCCTTCAATTCCGCGCTCCCCAAAACCACCAGGAATTAAAACGGCATCAGCATTCTTTAAAGTCTTTTTAACATTCTTAACAGTAACATCCTCAGCCTCAACAAAATTGATGTTAACTTTTGCTTTATTTTGAATTCCAGCGTGTTCTAGAGCTTCATTAATTGATTTGTAAGAATCTTTGAGTTCGGTATATTTTCCAACAAAAGATACATTTACTTCTTTCTCAGGCATTAATTTTGCTCTTACAACCCTCTTCCAATCATTTAAGCTAGGTTTTATTGTTTTTAAATTAAGTTTTCTTAAAATTGCCTCATCAACTTTCTGCTTATTCAATAAAATAGGTATTGAGTAAACGGTATCTACATCATGCATTGAAATGACACTATCATTAGGAACAGAACAAAAAAGAGCAATTTTTTTCTTTTCCTCATTTGGTAACTCTTGCTCAGATCTGCATATTAAGACATCAGGGCTAATACCAAGTGATCTAAGCTCTTTTACGGAATGCTGAGTTGGCTTAGTTTTAAGCTCTCCAGAAGCATTTATAAAGGGAACAAGCGTTAAATGAACAAATGCCCACGAAGAAGGTGATAATTCAAGTGCCATCTGTCTTAAAGCCTCTACAAAAGGTTGGCTTTCAATATCTCCTACCGTCCCGCCGACCTCTACAATAGCAATGTCTTTTTTCTGTCCACCTTCTTTAATTCTTTTTTTTATTTCATTCGTTATGTGAGGTATTACCTGAACTGTCCCACCTAAATAGTTTCCTTTTCTTTCATTTCTTATAACAGTTTCATAAACCTTGCCTGCTGTAAAATTATTTTTTCTAGAAGCTTGAAATCTAACAAATCTCTCATAATGTCCTAAATCTAGATCAGTTTCGGTGCCATCATTTGTCACAAATACTTCACCATGCTGAAAAGGACTCATTGTACCTGGATCTACATTTATATAAGGATCAACTTTAATTAGTGATACTGACAAACCTCTTGATTCTAACAAAGCACCAATTGAAGCTGCAGCAATACCTTTTCCAAGTGAGGAAACTACACCACCGGTAATGAAAATGTATTTAGTGTTTGCCATCATTTATATAGGTCATGATGGGTATTAAGAATAACAGATTAATTAGAGCTTTTATATATTTTTTTTACTCTCGATTTAATGCTCGTCATGAAAAAATATGTAACTAACTTATTAGTTTTTGATATTTCTGATATATGAAATTTAGGAGAAAAGAATTCACACCAATCACCACTTTTACAATTTGGAATATTTGTAACATCTATTGTGGTTAGATCCATGCTTACTTTTCCAAATACTTGTGCCTCACTTCCATTTATCATTACAGATGTTCCATCTTTAATATTGACAGGTAAACCATCTGCATAACCCAAATAAACTGAAGCTATTCTCATATCATATTCTGCGACTGCTCTACCGTCATAACCTACCTTTTCTCCTTTTTGAATCGGCCTAACATTAATTATTGGAGATCTTAACGTCATTGCTGTTTCTAATCTTTTATCATGCAAATAACCTCCATATATACCTATACCGCATCTTACCCAATCATATGTATATTCTGGATAATTCATAATACAGCCTGTGTTTGCTATACTTTTTTTGACTTTTGGGTTCATCTTTTTTGACAAGGCATCAAATACTTTAAATTGTTTGGCATTAGATGAGCTGGTCTTATCATTAGAGGATGCGAGGTGACTCATTAATACAAACTCTTTATTAAAAAGATATCTATCGTATATGTCTTCAAACTCACTAATTTCAAAACCAAGTCTATTCATTCCAGTATTAACTTTGAACCAAATATTTGAAAATATTTTGAGATCTTTGATCATATTAAACTGATCCATATTATGAACGACTATGTCAAAATTTTTATCCCTTGCAATTTTTAAATCTTCATGCGAATAAACTCCTTGCATCAGAAGAATCTTTTTTTTGGAAATGTCTCTAATTTTTATAGCTTCATCAATCCTAACAACACCATATCCATCTGAAATATCATCAATATCACTAATAATTGAGCTCAGAAAATGCCCATAAGCATCAGATTTTATAACTGAGAGAAATTTTGAAGTATTTAAAATTTTATTCTTAATAAAAAGAATATTTCTTCTTAAAACATTTGCATCAACAACTAGTTCGGAATTTATCGATGTCATTTGAATGATTCATAAAAACCGTCATTAGAAAAATTTTCAAATCTTGTAAATTCTTTTAAGAATGTTAGATTAACAGTACCTATTGGTCCATTTCTTTGTTTGCCAATTATGATCTCAGCTTTGTTACCCTGTTCTGAATCCTCATTATAAACCTCGTCTCTGTATATAAATAAAATTACATCTGCATCTTGTTCTATTGCTCCAGAGTCACGAAGGTCAGCCATAATCGGTCTTTTATTAGGTCTCTGTTCCACTGCTCTGTTAAGTTGCGAGAGAGCAATTACTGGAACATTGAGTTCTTTTGCTAATGATTTTAATGATCTTGATATTTCTGATATCTGATTAACCCTATTTTCAGTTGACATTGGAAGCTGCATAAGTTGCAAGTAATCTACTACTATAAGTGACAACCCATCTTTTTCTGTTCTTGCAAGTCTCCTAGCTTTGGCTCTTAATTCCATTGGAGACAAAATCGAACTATCATCTATCCATAAAGGTAAATTTTTCAATTTCTCACTTTGTTCTAGTAGCACTCTAAGCTCATCATCTTTTAACATTCCTGATCTTACATTTTGCTGATTAAGTTTAGTCATTCCTGATAAAAGTCTTGTAGTTAAGGATTCTCCAGGCATCTCTAAGCTGAAAATTAAAACTGAGCCGTTTGAGTCATCGTCAAGCAAAACATTTTCAGCTATATTCATGGCAAAAGAAGTTTTACCCATACTTGGTCTTCCCGCTACAACAACCAGGTCACCCTTTTGTAGACCTTGAAGTTTGTTATCTAAATCTTTAAATCCTGAAGATGAGCCTATCAATCCACCTGATTTATTTGAGAGCTCATGAAGTCTGTCTATCGTTGATGGAATTAATTCACGCATTGATTGCAAGTTTTGATCATTTTGATTTGTTTCATCATTAAGTGCAAAAATCATGCTTTCGGCTTTGTCTAAAAGAGATGCGCCATCTTGACCTTGAGGGTTAGAAATTAATTCAGATATTTCAGAGTTAGCTTTCATAAGCTTTCTGGTTATCGACCTCTGTCGAATAATTTCTGCATAGGCTTCTAAATTTGCAGCTGAAGGAGTGGAAGTTGCCAACTCAATGAGATAATCCTTACCACCAACTTTATTTAGAGAGTTTTTATTGTCAAGTTTTTCTGATACTGTGAGGGGATCTAACGGCTTATTCTCCTCAATAAGCTCTGACATAGATTGGAAAATAATTTGATGGTCCTTGCCATCAAAATCATTTTCTTTAATTACTTGGATTACTGTATCAAATCTGTGTGTCTCTAACATTAGACCGCCCAATACAGCTCTTTCAGCTTCTCTTGCTTGTTGGTTTTGATTAAGATTTACTTCTGACATCGAATTATGATTTTTACATCATATCTAGAAATATACAACTACTCAGGAGATACTTTTACAATAACCTCGACACTGACTTCAGGGTGAACGCTAATTGATATATTATGTTCACCAATTTCTTTGATAGGGCCATCGGGTAATTGCACTTCACTTTTATCGATTTGCACATTTATTGCGGAAAATGATTCTGAAATTTCTCTAGTTCCAACAGATCCATATAATGCACCTTCTTCAGTAACAGGAACAAATATTTCACACTGACAACCTTCTAAGTCCTTTGATCTTGCCTTAGCTTGAGTTAATAGATCAGCTGACATCGCAGCAAGCTCATCTTTCTTTAATTCTACATCAGCAATGTTTTTGTCACTTGCAAATGCTGCTTTCTTTTGAGGTATTAAAAAATTTCGAGCATAGCCGCTGTTAACTTCAACTATGTCTCCAATTTCACCTAGTCTTTGTATTTTATCTAATAATATAATTTTCATACTACTTATGCATATCCGTATATGGTATCAAAGCTAAAAACCTAGCAATTTTTATGTTCCTTGTAAGCTTTCTTTGGTTTGCCGCAGATACACCTGTTACCCTTGCAGGTATTATTTTACCTGTTTCTGTAACAAACTGTTTGAGGAGATTTACACTTTTGTAATCAAAACTCTTTGGTAATTCATATTTACTCATTGCTATCTTCTTCCTTTGTATTTTCTTGATTTTCTTCGTTATCTATGACTTTAGATTCAGCATCTTCAGGTTCAGGTTTTACACTCTCATCAGTCTGAACAGATTCTTTTACGGTTTCTTGTTTTTTGATGTCTTTTGCTGCTTTTTCGACCAATTGATTATCTTCATGATCTTTTTTATTTTTTGAATCAACAAGCAATTGAGAATCTTCTCCAAGGTGATTTTTAACAACAATAAAAAGGTGTCTAATAATTGATTCGTTATATTTAATTTTATTTTCAATATCAATTAGACTTGTGGGTTCACCCTCTAAGTTAAAAATTAAATAGTGACCTTTATTGTGATTATTTATAGAATATGCGAGTTGACGTCTCCCAACATCTTCACATTTTAATGAATTAAAATTATTATCCTTTAGCAGCTTTTTAAAGTCTGCTGTGAAAGATTCAACCTTTGAAGAAAGGTTAGGATTTAGAATTATAACTGCTTCGTATTTTTTCATATATCTCCTTTTGGATAAAGATTTTCACTTTAAAGCATCAAGTAAAAACCAAGGAAAATGCATTCTAATGCAAATATTTTTTATTATCAATACTCGCTTTTTACAATCTTCAGAAGCTTTGCAAAAAATCCTTGATTCTGCTCAGACAGCATCTCATTATTCATTTGCTTGAAGCCATGTTCTATTAGGCCAATTGAAGTTGAGTATATAGGATTTTGTAAAATTGTTTCCATGCCATTAAATTTAGAGGGAATGCCAAGCCTAACAGAGGTTTGAAAAATAGATTCAGCTAATTCTACAACTCCTTCCATTTTAGATGTACCTCCAGTGAATACTATTCCAGCAGATATATTTTCCTCAAACCCATTTCTAGTGATTTCGGCTTTAACTAAATCAAAAAGTTCAGAATATCTTGGTTGTATGATATCTGCTAATGCGCTTCTTGATAGCTCTCTTGGTGGCCTTCCGCCCACACCAAGAACTTCAACAGTCTCATCCTCTTTAGTAAACTCAGTTACAGCACAACCGTGTTTTTGTTTAATATCTTCTGCTTGAGGAGTTGGGGTTCTCAGCGCCTGAGCTATATCACTTGTTACTTGATCACCAGCTATTGGAATAACTCCAGTAAATACAATTGAGCCAGAATTAAAGATCGCGATATCTGTTGTTCCTCCACCAATATCAACCAAACAAACACCTAAATCTTTCTCGTCGTCGGATAGTATGGAGTGAGAGCTAGCCAGTTGTTCAAGTACAAATCCATCTACTGAAAGTCCACAATTTTTTATACATTTCTCAATATTTTTTATTGCGCTACTTGCACATGTAACCAAGTGTACTTTTGCTTCTAATCTCACACCTGACATGCCGAGGGGATCCAAGCTTACTTCTTGGTCATCTATTACAAATGATTGAGGTAAAACATGAAGTACACGCTGATCAGAAGGTATAGATACTGCTTGTGCTGATTCTATTACTCTATCTATATCGAGAGCAGAAACTTCATTATCTTTGATTCCAACAGCACCTTGAGAATTAAGGCTTTTAATATGATTACCAGCAATACCTACATAAACTGATTTAATCTTCTCCTCAATCATCGACTGAGCTTGTTCAACTGCTTTGCTTATAGCATCAGTAGTAGCATCAATATTAACCACAACACCTTTTTTGAGACCGCTGGAAGGGTATGCTCCAAGAGCAACGATTTCTAGACTATTTTTTTCATTATATTTTCCAACGATGCAAACTACTTTAGAGGTTCCTATATCTAAACCAACAACCATATTAGAATTTTTAGTGCTATTCGCCATATTTTAAAGCAACTCCATCTTTATATCTCATATCTATGATACTAGGTATTTTTGAATTCGCTAACAAATAATTTAAAGTATCTTTGAGGTTAATAAATTTTTCTTTTGAGAATTCCTTCCCAAGTCTTATCAAAATATTTTTATAGTATAAGTCCCAACCAGTAGCATGATTATACTTTATATAATTTATCTCAAGCTTTGATCCAACGATTAAATCAAAATGGTTAATAATAATTAAGATATTTTCAACATCTCTTATTGGTCCGCTGACCATTATAAAATTTTTAGATGATTGATCGTACTTAAATTTAATCAAGCTACTGTCATAAAAAAAATCTTCATTAAGGGCAAAAAGAGGTTCTCTGTTAACTATATTTATACTAATATTTTTTTTAAATGGTTTATAAGCGATCGAATAACTTTTAATCCAATCTTGGTTTGAGATAATTTTCTCGATACTTTTTTTTGAGCCAGCATTTATTAGTTTTGGCAATAGTTGTTCTTGGGACTTAAGCTTAAAACCAGATTCAAAAGTAAGGTTTATTTTGTATTCAGCCTGAACAGTATATGAACTAACAAAAAAAATTAATACAAATATTAATCTACATCGATGCATAAATAATCTTATTTACAATTTCATTATAAGAAAGGTTTACATATGAGCCTGATTTAGGAACACAGCTATGAGTTGTCATGCCTGGAACAGTATTCACCTCAATTACATAAAAATCCCCATCTTTTGACTGTAGAAAATCTACTCTTCCCCAACCCTTACAATTTAATGTATGAAATGCATTTAAAGCCAATGATTTTATTTCTATTAAATTAGTTTTTGAAAGATCTGCTTTTTTTAGTATTGTTTGGTTAGATATATATTTAGCCTCGTAGTCATAAAATTCATTTTGAGTAATTATTTCAATAGGTGGATAACATTTATTATCTACAACAGTAACAGTGAATTCTCTTCCCTCTATATATTCTTCAAATATAAAAGCTCTATTAGGATTAGAGCAAGAAAGATAATATTTTTTAAAGTCTAGATTTTTATCTACTTTAAAAATATCAATGCTTGAGCCATCCTCTAAGGGTTTCAAAAAAATTGAATCAAATGGTTTAAAAATATCAAATGCTTTATGTCTTATTCCAAGATCAAGGTCAAAATTTGATAAATTTTCAATCTCAATCCAATTTGGCGTATTTATGTTATTTTTTTTTAAAATATTTTTAGTTATTTTTTTATTCCATGAATTTCTACATCCATCAGCACTTGATCCCGTATATTTTATCTTTAAATCATTTAAATTCTTTTGAAGTATCCCGCTTTCACCCTCAAATCCATGAAGTGCAATAAAGACAAAATCAAAATTTTTTAATAAATTTAAACTACTTAGATCCTTATAATCAATTAGAGAAGTTGAAAACCCCAATTCAATGAGAGCTTTACTAACTCCCTCTCCGCTTTGCAAAGATATATCTCTTTCAGACGAAGAGCCACCATATAAAACAGCAATATTATTTAAGTTTTCCATTCATCTAAAATTGATTCACAAATTTTTGAAATACTTCCAGCACCTTGAGTGACCAATATATCAAATTTATCCTTATTGATTTTTATGTAATCTTGAATTTCAGTTTTGCTTTTCATATAAACAACTTTATTTTTTTTGAATTTCTCAATTTTACTTACTATGGCTTCTGATGTAATTCCATCAATTGGCTCTTCACTAGCAGAGTAAATATCAATAAGTATTAGATAATCAATGTCTTTCAAGACCTCAACAAAATTTTCAAAAAGTTGATGAGTTCTTGTATACCTGTGAGGTTGAAAAATCATACATAACTTTTTTCCAGGATATTCTTCTTTAATTGCATTTATATTTGCATTAATTTCAATTGGGTGATGTCCATAATCGTCAATGAGTGTTAAATCTTTTGAATCAATAATAATATTATGTTTCTCATACCTTCGACCTACTCCTGTAAAACTTTCCAATGCCTCCCTAATTGCATCAACAGAAATTTGTTCCTCCAAAGCAACTGAGATAGAAGCAGCAGCATTATATACATTATGTTTTCCAGGCAAATTAATTAAAAATTTATGAGAAGTTTGTTTGTTTTTGTCAAAAATCTCAAAACTTTGAGTGCCATTTTTTGGATATATATTGCAAATCTTATAATCAGATCTATCTGATTCTCCAAAAGTAATTTTTTTTCTAAAAACTTTCTTAGATACTTTTAAGGCATCATTATCATCTCCATTAATCACCATATACCCCCAAAACGGTATATTTTCTAAAAAGGTTGCAAATGAATCTAATAAATTTTCAAAGATATTATTGTAATGAACCAAATGATCGTCATCTACGTTTGTTATTACTGCTACATCTGGTTGAAGATGAATAAATGTTCCATCGCTCTCATCTGCTTCTACTACTATGTACTTCCCATTACCTAATCCGGAATTTTCATCATTACTAAGAACTTTGCCGCCAATCACATATGTAGGACTTAGTTCTGCAACACTAAAAATTTTTGCAATCATGCTTGTTGTCGTTGTCTTACCATGACTACCAGCAACAGCAATGCTATCGTATCCGATCATAATACTTCCGAGCATTTCTGCTCTGGGAATGATTGTTATACCGATTTCCTTAGCTTTTAAAATTTCAGGGTTATCTTTTGAAATTGCTGACGAAATTACAACCAAATCACTACCTATTACATTTGAGCTTGCATGACTTTTATAAACAGTAACGCCATCATTCTCAAGCTTTTTTAAATCATCTGAAAAATTTATATCTGAACCAGAAATAATATAACCCTTTTTGAGAAGAACCTTTGCTATACCAATCATCCCAGCGCCGCCAATACCAATAAAATGAATGTTTTTAACTTTTTCGAATTTTTTCATTTTTTATTTAAGAAATCGTGAACTGAATTAACAATAATCTTAGTTGCATTAATATGATCATTATTAACATTATTTTTCCAATTCTGATAAATCTTTGATTCTATAATATTTTCAATTTTTTGCTGAAGTGTTTCTAAAGGTTCATTTTGTTGGTGAATAATGCCAATTTTTGAGTTCAATATTATCTTTGAATTCTCATATTGATGATTATCAATTGCATTGGGAAGAGGTATTATGAGCATTCCTCTTTTCATTGACGTAATTTCTGCCAAGCTCAGAGCTCCGCCACGAGTAATGACAAAATCTGACCATGATATATTTTCTTCTGGATTTGAATAAAAATCGTTTACCTCAAAAGAAAAATTACAATCTTGATAAAGTTTCTTAACTTTATCTGAGTTATTTTTACCACATTGATGAATAACATTGATGTTATGAAAATTCTTTAGAACAATTGGTATGTTTTCATTTATATATTCGGCACCCTGACTTCCGCCTGTAATGTAAATATTTACTGGACTATCAGGTATTTGCTGCGATTTATTATCTGCTATAAATGAAGTTCTAATAGGATTTCCACTTAATATTGCATTTTCTAGACCTCTTATTGGCATACCCATAAAACTAATTTTTGATATCTTATGTAAAATCTTGTTAGCCGAACCGAGAACAGCATTTTGTTCGTGAATAAATAATGGTTTTTTTTTAATACGAGTAGCAATACCTGCCGGAACTGTAATAAACCCCCCAAAGCCAATCATTGCATCTATTTTTTCTTCTTTTATTATTTTTAGTATTCTAAAAATATTTAAAATTACTTGAAATAATACTTTAACTTTCAAGTGTATATTTTTTCCTCTAAAACCATCCATAGGGATTATGAAATACGATGAATTCAATTTACTAAAAGCTTTTTTTTCAACATGAGAACCAATACCAACTACTACTACATTATGACCCATAGTTATTAAATCTTTTGAGACCGCAGCAGCAGGAAAAACGTGACCACCAGTTTTAGCAGCTACAATTAAAAAATTCATTATTTAAAGATTTTTATTTTCATTATTAATTCTTAATACAATTCCTATCAAAGATAACATTATAATGATACTTGTGCCTCCATAGCTTATAAAGGGAAGTGTTAAGCCTTTCGTAGGTACTAACCCAATATTTACCGCAATGTTAAAAATAGTTTGAATTGTTATTAATAAAAATATTCCAAATGTTACATATCCCTGAAAAAGTCTTTCTTTTTTGAAAGACTCAAAAGTTACTGAAATTATTCCAAAGAATAAAATTAAAAATAAAAAAATTAAAAACAATCCGCCTAATAATCCTAGTTCTTCGACCAAGATTGCAAAGATAAAATCTGTATGTGCTTCAGGAAGATAAAAACTCTTCTGTATGCTATTGCCAAGACCAACACCAAGCCAGCCTCCCTGACCAATACTTATTAATGAATTTGATAACTGCCATCCAGCATTCAATACTACTTCTGCTGCAAAGGGATCTGTGAATGCAAAAACTCTTGCAAGTCTCATTGGTGATGATGAAATTGCAAGATATCCAAGAAGTCCTATTAATATCATTAATAAAATTATTTGAAAAAAAGAAATTCCCGCATAAAAAAGTATCCCTACAACCAAAATACATATTATCGCAGTTGAACCTAAATCAGGTTGACCCATAATAAGAGTGGAAATTAAAAATAATAAAAAAAGAGGTTTTAAGAAACTTCTTAAAGAATCAATCTCAGTATTTCTTCTTACTGAGTATCCTGAAATATATAGAATTAAGCTAAATTTGCATATTTCTGTTGGTTGAATATTAATTGGGCCAAATCTTATCCATCTTATGCTTCCATTTACGCTTGTCCCAACATCTGGAATAAACAAAATAATTAATAAAGAAATGCTTATTAACATAAAGATCCAGTCGGTTTTAAATAGAAAATCAGATGGTGTTATTAAAAAAAATAACATTATTAAAATTCCAATGGCAATAAAAAAAATCTGCCTTTCAGCAAAATAGAAAGGATTTGTTGTCATATCATCTGCAATATAAATACTAGATGATGTAACCATTACAATGCCAATCATCAACAAAAATAAAACTGGAAGAATGATTAATGTATCTTTGAAACTAATCTTCATAAAGAAATTTTTTAATGGTTTTATTAAACAAATAGCCTCTTTGTTCAAAATCAGTATAATCTGATCCGCTTGGATAGCCCGGAGAAAATAGAATATTGGTTTTTAATCCTGTTTTTTTTATTGACTTTATAGCCTCTTCCAGTGACCTAAAGAATTTTTTATTTTTGTGCTGAATGCATTTATCTATGCGCTCTGCATGATCTCCATATATTAAAATAGATTCTGGTCCAGTAACATCTATTTTTTTATAATTCTCTTTTTTAGGATCGCCGCAAATTATTAAAACATAATTTTTAATCCCAAACTCATTATCTGCATTTTTAAGTGCGTAATTTAGTGAATGAAAATTTGTTGACTTCGAGTCATTAATTATGTTCCTTGCAATTCTCTCATATCTATATGGAAGATCTTTAAATATAATTTTTTTTGGAATTCTGCCAGTTACCCATTCAAATAATTTATATGGATTTGTCTCATATGAAATATTTTTTTTTGCTAAAAGTATTTTTCTCTTTGACTGTTTGTATGATTGTTCATTACCATGATAATCAAGGTGATCAATATCTAAATTGAGCAAGATACCAAAGTCGAGTTTGTTTTCAATCATTTTATCCAATTGAAAACTTGATAATTCAATTATTGAATATTTTCTATTATTAATTGCATCCAACATAGGATTTCCTATATTGCCAATCAGGTTTGCTGGTTCGAAATACTCAAATAATTGAAATAAATGATATGCGGTGGTACTTTTTCTATTAGTTCCGGTTATTCCTATCTTAATTGAATTATCTTCTTTAAAAAAAATGTCTAAATCAGTAAAAACATTTTTGTTCTGACTGTTGATTTTTTTGAATTGATTTTTTGGAATTCCTGGACTGCATAAAATTTGTGAATATTTTTTTAAGTCATATTCAACATAAAATTCTGAAATATTGTTATCAAAGATATCATATTTTAATTTTTTTTTTATTAAAAATCTTTCAAATGATTTCCCGGTCTTTCCATAACCATATATTAAAGACTTCATATTTTTTATCTTAGCTTTAGAGTTGCAAGCGCTACTAAAATCAACACTAATGTAATAATCCAAAATCTAACAATAATTTTTGGTTCAGCTAAACCTTTTAATTCATAGTGATGATGAATTGGTGCCATTAAAAAAACTCTTTTTTTTCTGATCTTAAATGATAGTACTTGAATAGCTACACTCATTGTCTCTATAACAAATACGCCTGCCATTATTGCAAAAACTAGTTCATGTCTAAGAATAATAGCAATAATACCTAATATTGCACCTAATGCTAAAGAGCCAATATCTCCCATAAACACTTGTGCAGGATAGGTGTTGTACCATAAGAATCCTATTCCAGAGCCAATCAATGCGCCACAAAATACTATTAGTTCACCAGCTAATGGTAAATGTGGTAAAAATAAGTAATCAGCTATAAGCTGATTTCCCATGGCATAAGCTATTAAGCCTAGAGCTCCACCAATAAGAACTGAGGGTAATATTGCTAAGCCATCTAATCCATCAGTTAGATTTACTGCATTTGAAGATCCAATTAAAACAAACATACCTGTCAGAATGAAAACGTAAGATGACATTGGAATTATTAGATCTTTAAAAAAAGGAACAATAAATGATATTTCTGGAATTATTTCAGCAGAATTATATAAATAAAACAATGATAAAAATGCAATAATAGATTGAAAGATAATTTTTTGTTTTGAGTTTAATCCATCTGAATTTTTCTTCTTTATTTTAAGATAATCATCTAGAAAACCAATTGCTGAAAATCCAACTGTTACTGCTAATACAACCCATATATATCTATTGCTCAAATCTGCCCAGAGTAGCGTTGAAATTATAAGCGATGACAAAATTAATAATCCTCCCATTGTGGGTGTTCCAGTTTTTTTATGATGAGATTTTGGTCCATCCTCTCTAACGTACTGTTCAAATTGAAGTTTCTTTAATAATGAAATAATTGCTGGTCCCATAACGATGGAAATTAACAATGCTGTTAGAGTTCCCCCAATTGTCCTGACTGTTAAATATCTCAAAACATCAAAACCTGGATCAACAGATACAAGAACTGTCCCTAAGTATTCAAACATCTATAAATCTCTCCATCTTCATGCCTCTAGAACCCTTTATTAAGATAACATCTTTTGATGAAATGTTTTGTTTTAAAAAAGATTTTAATTTTTCTTCCTCACTAAAGAAAATACCCTCATCACCAAAACCCTCAATTGAATATTTAGAAAATTTACCAAATCCTATCAATAAATTGATATTTTTTTTCTTTGCATATTTACCAATTTCTATATGAAGCTTTTTTTTAAATTTCCCAAGTTCTAGCATGTCTCCTAAAACTAAAATAGTTTTTTTGTTGTAATTTGAAAGAAGATCGATAGATTTAATTGTTGAGTCAGGATTTGCGTTGTAGGTATCATCAATTAAGGTAGAGCCATTTATCCATTTAGATTTAATTTGTCTATTTTTGATGAATTTTTTAGAGTTAATAGATTTGGAAAAATCTTCTAATTTTTCATTTAAAAGAAAATGAGCAGCAAAGCTTGCCAGAATATTCATAGCATTATGAATCCCTTCAAGCGTGCTTTTTACGGTAATTTTTTTATTTAAGTGTTTTGAATCAATCAGAAAATCCAATCCTCTGTTGGATAATTTCAAATTTGTTGGATAAAAATCTGATTCAGTTGATTTGCCAAATGTATAAACTTTTATATCTCTTCTAATTTTTTTCCAAAAATTTACATGATCAATATTTTCACTTGGAACAATTAATATACCATCTTTTTTAATGTGAGGAATCATTTCAGATTTTACTTTCAAAACACCTTTTATATTTTTTAATTCCTCTAGGTGTGAATTACCTATATTAGTGATAATGCCAATATCTGGCTTCAGGATGTCACTAAGATAGTCAATATCTTTAAATTTTGAGGCGCCAATTTCTAAAATTAGGTATTTGGAGTGTGGCGATGAATTAATTATGCTCAAAGGAACTCCAATCTCATTATTATAATTTTTTATTGTTTTTGATGATTTGTGTAACGTACTAGCAATTAAACTTGTTGTTGTTGTTTTTCCATTGCTACCAGTAATTGTGATAACTTTTCCATCAAAATTCTTAATTATTTTTGATGAGATTTTTTTTAATGTTTTAATAGTGCTGTTAACATATATAATTCTTTTATCATCTGAATTAACAAATTTTCTGTCATCTACTAAAGCAAGAGCTGCTCCTTTTAAAAAGGCTTCTTCAACAAATTTATTACCATCAAAATTTTTTCCTTTTATTGCTATGAAGATAGAATTCTTATTAATGGTCCTGGTATCAGTTGAAATGCTTTCAATTTTATATTCATCTTCTAAAGAAATATCTAAATATTTTTCCAAGTCCTTTGAATTATCTATAAATTTCATTTACTACCTCGTGATCACTGTAGTTCAATTTATCTGATCCAATTATTTGAAATTGTTCATGTCCTTTTCCTAAAATTACCATGCAATCATTCTTTCCTAATATCTTATTTCCATAAATAATAGCTTCTTTTCTGTCTTCAATCTCTATTACGCTGTCTAATTTATTTCCCACTTTTGCATCACTAAAGATTTTTGAAAAATTCTCACTTCTTGAATTGTCACTTGTAAAAATTACTTTCATAGAATTCTTTATTGCTGTTGCCAGCATTTTTGCTCTTTTATTTTTATCTCTATCGCCACCGCATCCAAAAACTACTACAAGATTTTCAAAATTCTTTTTTAATGAAGTCAGAAGTGAATCAAATGCATGCTGATTATGCGCATAATCAATAATAATATTTTTAGAAATACCTCTTATAAATTCTGCCCTTCCTTTTGGTAGTTTTATGAAAGAGAGGTTATTTGAATGATTTTTTTTAAATTTATCTATCCCAACTGAACAAATAGCAAAAACAAGATTGCTTATATTGAAATCCGGAAAAAGCATACAATTAAATTTATATAAGTCATCTATAATTAATTTATCTCCTTGATTTAAATTATTAACTTTTACACTAAATTCTGCTCCTTTAGGTGAAATTTTTTCAATGTTATAAATTATATCTGCAGAGTTATTTTTATCACTTACGAAATAAATATTATTATCTTTAAAATAATGATTGGATGAATATTTAGCCAAGTTACCTTCAGCTAATTTTATGGAAGATTTTGTTTTAAATATTTTAAATTTGGCATTCCTATAACTTAAAAAATCTTTATGGTAGTCCATATGATCATTTGAAATATTAAGAATTGAAGAAGAATTAAATGAATCTATGCCATAAAGTCTTTTTTGATCTAAAGCATGAGATGAAATTTCAATACAAATATTAATATGATCTTTTTTTGAATTGTACTCATGAATTATTTCGAATAATTCAAATAAATCTGGGGTTGTTTTTGATGAAAATGATGTATTAAATTTATTTTTTTTATGCTGAACGCCGAGTGTGCCTACATATAAAGAATTATATCCAAAGTCTTGCAAGATTTGATGACAAAAGTATGCAGAAGAGGTTTTTCCATTCGTTCCTGTGAATGTATAAAATTTATTTTTATTAATATCAAATTTGTAAAATGCATTTAGCAGAGGAATGATTTTTTTTTCAAGGTTTTTAACATAGATAATCTTTTCATTTTTTTTATTGTAATTTGGATTATCATGAATGGCGATTGATGCTCCTTTTTTTATAGCTTCGAGAGCATAATTGCTGCCGTGAGTCTTTGTTCCCTTGAGACCTAGAAATATTGAATCTTGTTTTACTTTTTGTGATGAATTTGTTATGCCAGATACTTTTATATTTTCTTTAAAATTTATTTTGAGAATTTTTTGTAATTCATTCATCCTCAAAATACCCCAAATGATTTAATGAACTTTGTGCAATATTTGCAAATATTGGAGCTGCTACAGCGCCTCCTGAATAAGCATTTAATCCGGGATCATCAACAGATACAAAAATTGTTAATGATTTTTTATTTAAAGGAGTTATGCCAATAAATGATGCTCTGTAAATGTCTTCCGCATATCCCAAACCTTTTTTAATTTGATGAACCGTTCCTGTTTTGCCTCCAACAGAAAAACCTTTCAGATTAGCTGATTTTCCAGTTCCATCTCTTATTACTTTCTCAAGAGCATCCAAGATAAAATTTGCTGATTTTGATGAAATTATTTTTCTTGAAAAAGTGTCTTGGTTTTTAAGAAGTTTAAAATCTTTGTAAATTCCATCATTTGCAAAAACTGAATATGCTGAGGCTATCTGAAATGGGCTCATAGTAATTCCATATCCATAACCTAAGCTAGCAATTTCTTTATCAAGTGCATTCTCTTTGATGTCCATATATCCAAATGCTGATGATGGAAAATTTATAGAAACTGGTTTTGTAAAACCAAAATCATAATAATTATCTTTGAGGTTCTCATAACCCAATTTAAGTGCAATTAAAGAAGCACCAATTTGACTTGAGACAGCAATTATTTCTTTTGGTGATAATTCTTCATAAATTCTTGTATCAACAATTACTTTTTCATTTAGATTCAACCTTCTAGGAATCTTTATTTTACTGTCAGGTAATAAAATATTTATATCAATTGCTTTTGATAAAACTATAGGTTTTAACACAGAGCCTAATTCATATGCATCTACAAGAGCTCTATTCTTTTGAATCTTTCTTTGAGGATTATTAGGGTTATAAGATGGATAGCTTGCCAATGCTAGAACTTCTCCTTTTTCATTATCAAGAATGACAACAGTACCTGCCTTAGCTTTATTGTTAATGATTCCTTCTGCAAGAAACTTGTATGCATAATACTGAATAGTTGAATCAATTGTAAGATGGATATCTGAGCCCTCAACTGCTTTTTTAATTTCAATTGGTTGAGAAATAATCTGTTGTTTTGCATTCGTAAAAAATTTTTTTCTTCCACTTTTTCCTGATAAAACCCTATCGTAACTCTTTTCAAGTCCTTCTTGTGCTCCATCCTTGCCGTAAAATCCTATCAATGTGGATATTTGATCACCAAGAGGATAATGCCTACTATGCCTCGTTTCAATTTCAAGATTTTTTAAACTTAATTTTTTTATAAAATTTATATCCTCTATAGATATTCCTGATTTAAGCAGTGTTTTTCTTTGAAATTCTTTGTCTATTAAGCTTTCCAAATCAATATACTCTGAAAGCCTTAATAGATCAGCTTTATTAAAATTTTTCAATGCATATAGGTCATAATTTACAATTGACACTGCAAGTGGAAAATTGTTCCTATCAAATATAGTGCCTCTTATTGGGGAGATGTTTTTATATTTTATATATCTTTTATTGCCTTCGTTTTGAAGAAAACCACTTTCTTGAAAGTGAATACTAAATATTTTAAAAATTATTACTATAAATGACGAAATAATTAATAAATTTATTAATAAAAATCTCCAATTAAACATACTATCTTTGCTAGTCATTTAATTATTTTTTTTGGTGTTTTCTTTATCATACCTAGCTCTTCTTTTGCCTTTTTTTCATTTTTTGAGGGTGAATTTTCTATATGAAATTGGGTTATAAGCTTTAAGTTTTGATTTTTTAAGTTGTCAAATTCAATTTGTAAATTTTCATAATTATTGTGAAGTATGGAAATTTCCCATGAAAGTTTTATTTTTTCAAAACATAAAAATAATACAAAAAAGTTAAGTGAAATAAAAAAAAACATTTTTTTACTTGTAATCATATTTTTTGAAACACTCTCATTATTGCACTTCTTGATCTTGGATTATTAGCAATCTCCTTATTTTGAGGTCTTATTTTTTTTGCTAGTATTTTAAATCTTATTATCTTTTCATTATTTAATGGAATATCTTTAGGAAAAGATTTTTCTGATGCTTTGAAAAAATTTTTAATAAGATTGTCTTCTATGGAGTGGAAAGCAATTGTGACAATAATCCCATTTTTTTTTAAAAGTCTTTCAGCAGATTGAAGAGATTTTTTTATTTCACCAATTTCATCATTAATAAAAATTCTCAATGCTTGGAAAGTCTTTGTAGCTGGATGAATTTTTTTTCTTTTTTCAGGATAAATATTTTGTATGATCTCAGCTAATTGAGTTGTCTTAAGAATTGGTTGCTTCTCTCTTTCTTTTTTAATAGCCTTAGAGATAAGTTTTGCATGTTTCTCATCACCATATTCATAAAGAATTTTTATAATTTCATCTACTTGTGCATTATTAATCCATTCATATAATTTTTGACCTTTTGTGTTGTCAAACCGCATATCTAATGGTCCATCCTTGTTAAAACTAAATCCCCTCAAGGGATCATCTAAATGAGTAGAACAAGTTCCTAAATCATAAATAATTCCGTCTATTGTATTTTTTTCATAATACTTTGAAATATTACAAAATGAATCATGAATTATTTTAAAATTTTTACTATTTATTTCTGCAGCGCTTTCGATAGCTTGAGGATCTTTGTCAAATGAAGACAATGAACCCAAGCTTGAAATTTTGTCTAGAATAGCTTTAGTGTGGCCACCTCTTCCGTATGTACAATCAATATAAAAACCGTTTTTATCTTGAATAAGAAAATCAATAGACTCTTCCAGTAAAACTGGAATATGAAGCATTTTAATCTACTTGTTTTCGCATAAAAGTCGGCACATCAAGGAAATCAATTGCCTCTGCAGACGATGTGCCAACTTTTTGACTTGTTCTATTTTTGTCGAGACCTACAGGATTCAATTTGATTGATGGTTCATTGTCAATTACCAATGAAGGAGCTCTCTGATCAACTCCAGTTGCAACAATCGTTACTTGAAGGTCATCATCAAAGCTATCATCATAAACTAATCCATATATTATATTTGCATCTTCACTGACAATCTCATCAACTATATCAGCCACCTCTGTTTGATCTCCAAGTGTGGGTTTCTTTGCGGTGATATTCACTAACACGCCTCTAGCATTTTTTAAATTAATATCCTCAAGAAGCTCACTTTTGACTGCCATAGTTCCTGCGACTTCAGCTCTGTTTTTACCACTAGCACGACCAGTTCCCATCATAGCAATTCCCTTTTCAGACATAACAGTTTTCACGTCAGCAAAATCAACATTAATATGACCTTTCTTCATAATAATGTCAGAGATGCCTTGAACAGCTCCTCTTAGGACATCGTCTGCTTTGGCAAATGCGTCTTGCATTGGAGTATCCTCACCCAAAATTTCATAAAGTTTTTGATTTGGAATTGTTACCAAACTATCAACTTCCTCAACAAGTGCTGCTAATCCTTTTTCTGCAGCACCCATTCTTTTTTTACCTTCAAAACGAAAGGGTTTGGTGACCACTGCGACAGTTAAAGCTCCAAGTTCTTTTGCAATAGATGCTATAACAGGTGCTGCGCCTGTTCCAGTTCCGCCTCCCATACCTGCAGTAATAAATATCATATCGGCGCCAGATAATAATTCTTCAATAGCAGTTCTATCACTCTCTGCAGCCCTCCTTCCTACGTCAGGATCTGCACCCGCTCCAAGTCCCTTTGTTAATCCATTACCAAGTTTTAATGTTATTGCGCCATCAGCAGATGATAAAGCCTGCGTATCCGTATTTGCACAAATAAAATCAACTCCATTGATATTATGGTTTATCATATGGATAACCGCATTACCACCTCCGCCGCCAACACCAACAACTTTAATTTTTGCATTTTCTACGGCCTGTCCAATTACTTCAAAATCCATTTTTTCCCCTCATTAAAATGACATAGTCTTTATACTTTCTGGCAATACGACATCAAGAATTTCAGTTGAAAGTGATCCACCTGTTTGCCTTTTTTCCCAACTATCAATATTCCAAATTTCAAATTTGTTACCCATTCCAATTAAAGCTATTTGTCTTTCTTTATCGAGTTCAGCATATTGAATTAGATCTGATGGAATTCTTAAAAGCATTCTTCCCTCAAAATCTATATTAGTCTCGCAAGCATTACCTAATATTGTCCATTGAATATTTCTTACAATTGGATCAAGACCTTGAAGTGATTGAAGCCTACTTGAAATTACTTGCCATTGTTTTTCAGGATACATTTTCAAAGATGGATATTGTGGATCTTTTGTAATGACAATTTTTGTTTGATTATCAGCCTTTAAGTATGATTTATACCTTGCAGGAATTAAAATTCTACCCTTGTTGTCTATTGAAACTGAATTAAAGCCAAACATTTACAAAATATAAAGACTTTTTACACACTTTGCAACATTTTTACACACTTTTTCACACATAAGAAAAAGTATTTTTAGTCATTTAAAATTGCGAGTTGGTCTATAAGCCGGATTCTGTAATTGATGATCATCTATCTCGGTATTATGTTGCCATAATACTCTAGCAACCTACCCAAATCCAAAGCGAGCAACTTTAATGGATTTCTATTTGGTTTTGCTTCAGGCTGGGGTTTACAATGCCCTAAATGTTACCATTTAGGCGGTAAGCTCTTACCTTACCATTTCACCCTTACCAATACTGGCGGTATATTTTCTGTTGCACTATCCGTAGGCTCACGCCTCCCAGGAGTTACCTGGCGCCCTGCTCTATGAAGTCCGGACTTTCCTCTAAAAAAATTAGCGATCATCCAACCAACTCTTCTATATTATATGTAATTTTTCTTAGTCTATAAGTTTTTTATATATATCTCTTTTATTGACTCCAGATAAAAGTGATATTAATTTTGCTGAATCAGATACAGACAGCTTTGACAAAAATTCACGTTTAACACTTTCTTTTAAAACAAATTTATGTTCAACAGAAGAGGATCCACCAATTACAATAACAAATTCGCCTTTAAGAACAATTTCTTCTTTGCCGATCATTTGAATAATATTTTCTATACTTCCTCTGTATATAGACTCATGAATCTTTGTCATCTCTTTACAAAGTGAGACCTCTTTTTGGTTGCCAAATATTTCTTTCATAACATTTAGGGTTTTCTCAATACGTCTTGCAGATTCAAAAAAGACTGAAGTTTTAGAATCATTTCTAAGTTTGTTAAAAAAATTTTTCTGTTCGCTTATTTTTTTTGATAAAAAACCATAAAATGCAAATGCATTTGTTGGAAATCCAGACATAACAACTGCACTTATTACAGATGATGGACCAGGTATAAGTGTAAAATCAATATTATTATTTATACATTCTTGTATCAGTTTGAAGCCAGGATCAGATATTGCTGGTGTTCCAGCATCTGAAACAATAGAAATATTTTTTTTGTCTTGGAGCTCTTTTATAATTTTCTTTAAAACTATTTTTTCATTATGCTCATGAAAGCTTTGACATTTTTTCTTTATATTTATGAATTTTAATAATCTTTTAATATTTCTTGTATCTTCTGCATATAAAAAATCTGATGATCTAATAACATCTATAGATCTAAGTGATATATCATTGAGGTTACCAATTGGTGTTGAAATAAAATTTAACATTTTGAAAGTTTATGTATAAAGGATTTAGCTTAACATTTTTTTTATCATCATTAATTATTGGAATAGTATCCTGTACATCAATTCCCAATAAAGACCCATCTAATTTAAAATTCAATCTAAATATTAAAACATCAGATAAAAACAAAGAATTGATTATAGAAACTATAATTGAAAAAGGGTTAAATTTTGTCGTAAATTTTGATGAAGATGATGCATTTTATATTCAAGATGATCTTCAAAGATCTAACTTGAAGTATTTTTGTGAAAGTTTTGTTGATGCGCAAAGAAAAAAAATTGAAAATTTAATCTTTTATGAAAAAAATGACAAAGTAAAGAAAAATTTAATCGTATATACTCATGAATTCAAAGATGCGGCCCTCAACTTAAAGTTAAAAAATCCAAGTCATTTATATATTCTTTTAGACAGAGATAAATATGAAACTCAAATTGAAAAAATTCTCAAAGCTGATGTGAGTAAACAGAAGTTTAGTGAAATTCAGAAATTAGATATGAATTCTGAAATAGAGCATACTCCTAGAATAAGGAATGATATTTCAAATATATATTTTATAACTGATTATGATTCTGGAAAATCAATCGTCCCAGTTTTTAGAAATCTTTCAACAAATATTAATTTCTATTCAACCTCTCAAATTTTTGAGACAGCTGATGATTTAAATAAACTTATTGATTTTGAAAATACTCTAATACCCATAGGTGATGTTTTGATGAAAAAAATCTCAACCGAGAAAGATTCTTCAATCAAGAGTACTATTGAAAATTTTTTGATTAAAGACTTTATCCAAATTGAGATGATGCATCAAACTGATTCATTTAATCAAAATGTCAACCTCTCCACAGGAACATTTAATATATCTAAAAATAAATGCATAAGTAGAAACAATGATCTTTGGAAAGTAAAAACAAACTCCTTATTTAATCTGTCTTAAGATCTCTTTCTATTGATGAAAGGCTATCTAAAAATCCAGGTCTTTCAAAAACATTATTTTGATAATCAATAAGTGGTTTGAGGTGACGATTGACTGGTAGTTTTATTCCTACAGAGGGAAGTCTCCATAAAATAGGAGCAAAACAACAATCAACAAGAGTAAATTCATCACTCATAAAAAATTTAAATTCTTTAAAAGTTGGAGCAATTGAGCTAATTTCATGCAATAACTCCTCTCGAATTTTCATAAGTTCTTTTTCAGATTTATTTCCTTCAATTAGTGCATCGACCATTGGACACCACTCTCGATCTATTCTTAACATGAGTGTTCTGCTATTTGCTCTTGCTACAGGATATACAGGCAGCAAGGGTGGGTGAGGAAATCTTTCATCTAGATACTCCATCATTACTGATGGATCATGAATAGCGAGATCTCTATCAACTAATATAGGTAATTTATGATATGGACTTATCGATAAAATTTCGTCAGAAGTTTCTTCTGGTTTAGCTTCATTTATTTCTGCTGATATATCTTTTTCTGCAAGCACTATCCTTACTCTTTGACTATAGTGATCGTCTCTGTCTGAATATAAAATCATCTTTTCTCCCAATTTTTTTAATGATAGTCTTTATGATACTCTCTATAAAGAAGAGAAGATAAAGCTGTAAATATTAAAAAATAAAACACAACATACCATCCTATCCTTTCTCTGGTAGCTTTGATAGGCTCACCAACATAAACTAAAAAATTTGTTAAATCATAAATAAGAGTATCAAACTCGTCCTTAGTAAGTTCCCCAGTACCCTCTTCCACCTCTAAAAATCCACATTTCTCTTCAAACAAAGTATTACCAAGATTATCTCTTTTTTGACCTCCGTTTTTTGCAATAACAGGAATATTTTTACAAACCAATTTTTGGTTGCCCTGAAGTGACATTAAAACATTAGGCATTGCTGTTCCAGGATAAACTAAGTTATTGACTCCATATTGTTTTGAGGAATCCTCATAATATGCTCTCAAATATGAATATATCCAGTCATCACCTTTATATCTAGAAACCAAAGTAAGATCTGGTGGTGCGACTCCAAACCAAGATGCTGATTCTTCTGGCATTGATCCTGTCATTAAATCACCTGGTTTAATTGATTTATCAAAAACTAAATTCTCAAAAAAAATATCTTCTGGTATTTGAAGGTCTTTTGCAACTCTTCCCCATCTTGAGTATTTGAGTGAATGACAGCCATAACAATAATTTATGTATGTTGATGCACCTCTTTGTAAAGATTCAATATCATTAAGAGAATATTTAAATTTATCGCAATCTCCATAATCTTTACACGGCCCACCCTCAGCTGCATCAAGATTAAATGAGAGCATAAAAATTAATATCGAAAGAAATGATTTAAGCCTAATCATGCAACTATAACTCTTGATCATAGCCTCTCTGGAACTTCCTTTGTACTTTCGTATTTTGTATATATTGGCATCAATAAGAAATAGGCAAAATATATTACTGTACAAACTACACTCATAAGTTTCCTTACTTCAGTTACTCCAACAGTTCCAAGATAACCAAGCGTTAAAAAACTTACACCAAATAATGTGATTGCTATTTTGCTAAATATGCCCTTATATCTAATCGAAGCTACATTGCTTCTATCTAACCATGGTACAACAAAGAAAATAGCGACTGCAGCAGCCATTACAATTAAGCCACCTAAAGGATCAGGTACAGCTCTTAGCATAGTAAAGAAAGGAGCATAATACCATACAGGTGCAATATGATCGGGTGTTACTAGAGGATTTGCTTCTTGAAAGTTAGCCATTTCTATGAAATACCCACCACCTTCAGGGAAGAAAAACATAATTATAGAGAACACAGTCATAAATACTCCAATGCCAACTAAAGCATTTAGAACTTTGTATGGGAAAAAAGGAACGCTATCAAGAGGAACACCATCATCATCAAGAAATTCCTCAATATCAACTCCCTCTGGATTACCTGCACCAACCTCATGCAATGCAACTAAATGAAGAAAAACTAGAGCTATTAATACTAAAGGTAATGCAACAACATGAAGAGCAAAAAATCTAGATACAGTAATTCCAGAAATGTAATAGTCACCTCTTACCCAAAGTTCTAATGATTCACCAATGTATGGAATAGCACCAAAAAGAGAAATTATTACCTGAGCTCCCCAATAAGACATTTGACCATATGGCAAAACATAACCAAGAAAGCCTTCAGCCATCATTGCCAAATATATAGTGCATCCAAAAATCCAAACTAATTCTTTTGGTTTTTGATAAGAGCCATATAAAAGTCCCCTGAACATGTGAAGATATACAACAGCAAAAAACATTGAGGCTCCAGTAGTGTGTATATACCTTATGACCCAACCATAATCTACATCTCTCATGATGTACTCAATAGACGAAAACGCCTCCTCTTCAGTATTTGAGTAAGGCATGATAAGCCATATTCCAGAGACTATTTGAATAATTAATACAACAGAAGCTAACGCACCAAATAGATACCAAAAATTTACTTTTGATGGAACAGGATGTTTTGATAAATGTCTTTCAAAAGTATTAGCTATAGGTAACCTTGCGTTAACCCATGTGAATAATTTACCAGCCATTTCACTCATCTTATAACTCCCTATCTTCTCCAATTGTTAAAATACTACCATCAAACATATGAGGTGGAACTATTAAATTTGTTGGAGCAGGAACACCTTTAAATACTCTTCCAACCATATCAAACATTGATCCATGACAAGGACAAAAAAAACCTCCACTCCAGGTAGCATCCCATGGTTTTGGCTCTATCTCTGGAAAATACTTTGGTGCGCACCCTAAATGGGTACAAACACCTGACATCACAGAATATTCAGAGCTCTTAGATCTAGTTGGATGAAGCCCTTTGTATGGCTCATCAATCAGTTCAGAATTAGGATCAGCAAGCTTTTTCATTATTTGTCCCAGGCTTGCAAGGCTCTCTTTGGTGTGCCTAACAATAAAAACAGGTTGTTTTCTCCATGAAACCTGAATCTGTTGCCCATATTGCATTTTTGAGACATCCAGTTTGACTGGAGCCCCTGCCGCCTTAGCTTTAGCGCTCGGATTCCAAGCTGCAATAAATGGTGTTGCTGCAAATGGTATTCCGGATAAACTGACAGCGCTGGTCAATCCAATTAAGACTTTTCTTCTTGTATTATCTGTTTCCTGCATTTAGGGTGTGTGCTTCTAAAATTCGTGAAAAATTATACCATAATAAAGCAATATAAAATTCACTTATAATATAAAATAAGTTACTTAATTTTATAATTTATCTTTTAGAAAACTGTTTACTTTTTCTTGCTTTCACAAGGCCAGGTTTTTTTCTTTCAACTTTTCTAGGATCTCTTGTTAAAAGGCCAGCTTTTTTTAATTGTGGTCTTAGCTCATCATCAAAAAGTATTAATGCTCTTGAGATTCCATGACGGATAGCGCCAGCTTGACCAAAACTTCCTCCGCCTTTTACTTTAATTTTTAAATCAACTTTCTCAGAAAGCTCTACTAGTTCTAATGGTTGCATTACAAGCATTTGAGCAACTTTTCTTCCAAAGTATTCATCAAGTTTTCTATCATTAACAGAAATGGCACCTTTACCCTTCTGAAGATAAACCCTTGCAGATGAAGTCTTTCTTCTTCCTGTAGCATAATGTATTTGATTGGCCATTAATTAATTTTCCATTCTGTAGGTTGTTGTGAAATGTGATCATGATGAGGACCTGAAAAAACTTTAAGTTTTTTTATAATTGACTTCCCTAATTTATTTTTCGGTAGCATGCCTTTTACTGCATCTTCGATAATTCTTTCTGGATTAGTTTCTATTAATTCTTTAAAAGTTTTAGTTTTTAAACCGCCGGGATAAAGAGAATGTCTATAATATTTCTTATCAGTGAACTTATTACCTGTTACTTTTATTTTTCCAGCATTAATAACAACGACGTAATCGCCTCCATCAGTATGCGGTGTGTACGTTGGCTTGTCTTTGCCTCGAATACGATCAGCAATCTTAGTAGCAACTCTGCCTAAAACCATGTCTGCTACATCAATAACGAACCAACTTCTTTGGACATCGGCTTTTTTTTGAGAATAAGTTTTCATAATCATTTATTTAGAAAGCGAATATTAATGTTTACAAGGAAATATAGCAATAATTATGTTAATTTTATTGGATCAAATCATTTTCAAGATATTTATAATTTTGCATCTGGACAAGTCTACTAGAACATCTATCCCATAGAATTTTGAGCTTGTTTCCACTATAAAGTTCATGGATTTTTGTATCATTAAAAAAGAATTTTATTTTTACTTTCTCAACATACGTTATATCTATGAATGAAATAAATCTTCTTATGATATCCATGGAGTCATCATCACATTTTTTAAAATCACTTATGAATATCCAATCATAATTTTTTGAAAGATATTTAAAATCAAATTTGCCAGTTGGATTTCTGAAAAAATCTTTAAATCCAATCCATAATATATTTGAAGATACAAATTTACATTCAAAAGACCTATCATTAATCAAAATTTTGTTTGTATTTTCACTCACTTGTGAAAAATTTTCAAAGATAAAATTCCGTATGTCATCATCAGAAAAATAATCAGTTTCAGAATTTTCTTTTAGTTGAATTATGTTTTTAAGTCTGTAATCAATTTCGCCTTGTAAATTAAAAATATTCATTTTTTCTTTCAAAATTTTCATTGACTTTAAAAATTTTTGACGTTGAAGCCCATCCTTATATAAATCATCTATATGCGCATTTGATGTAAGAATTAGATTTACATTTGAATTAATTATTTTGACAAGCAAATCTCCTATTATCATAGCATCTGCAATATCTTCTACTTGAAATTCATCAATAAATATAAGTTTATATTTTTTAATAATTTCTTCAGAAATTATCTTTAAAGGATCTTTTTTTCCAGTAATCTTAGTTAATTTTTCATTTATATAAGAAATAAAATCAATGTAATGTAGGCTTAGATAATCGATTTTGCTAAGGCTATCAATAAAAGTTTTGGTGATTAGCGTCTTACCTCTTCCAACATCACCCCAAATGTATAAGTGGTTTTTATTATTATTTTTATTTTTATTTTTATTTTTTAAAATAAAAATTCCTCTTGATGAAAAATCAATTTGATTGAGCTCCTTTATAAGCTCAATCTGAGCTAAATCAGGTTTTATGTCTTGGTTTTTGAGAGTTTCAATGATATTTTTGTTTTTAGACATTATGAATTTTAAAATAAAACAGGTTTTTGGATATTTTATAGCTATATTATTAACTTTTTCAGCTTCATGGTACTTTATATCAAAAGATAAAAGCAATTTAGTAAGTGCTTCCGAAAAATCAGTTGCTTCAGTTGTTTCAATTTCATCCGCAAAAAATGGATATTCTGGAAAAAATGATATTGGTTCAGGTGTTATATTTTCTGAAGATGGCTACATCGTTACAAATTTGCATATATTATCAGGAAGTGAAATCAGTGTGGGTTTATCAAATGGTGACATTTATCCTGCAAGTATAATTGGTATTGATAAAAATACTGATATTGCTGTTTTAAAAATTAAACCAAATACAAAACTTAAGTCTATAAAGATTGCTGATTCAGATAATCTTAAAGTAGGTGATAGAGTCCTAGCTATTGGAAATCCATATGGGATAGGTATTTCGGTTTCAAGTGGAATAATTAGTGCTACTGGAAGAGATTATGGGAATCCTTATTTGCAATTAATTCAAACAGATGCAGCTATAAATCCTGGTAATTCCGGAGGTGCTTTAATAAATGAAAATGGCTATTTGATAGGCATCAATTCAAAGATATTTTCAAGAACTGGTGCTTATCAAGGTATTGGCTTTGCTATACCCTCAAACCAAGTTGTTCAAATTTCTACTCAACTAATAAGGTATGGGCAAGTAAAAACTTTATGGATTGGTAATTTCAGAGTTGCAAAAATTAGAGTTAAGTATAATGCAAAAATTTTGAATGCTTTAAAGATTGTTGAGATTGATCCTATTGGGCCATTATATGAGAAAGGTGTTAAAACAAATGATGTTATTTTGTTTATAAATAGTGAATCAAGTAATTGGAATAACCTTATTAGCTCACTAAGGTTTGCTACCTTAGGTCAAGATTTAAGATTAGATTTAATAAATGAAAATAATCAATTATTTTCAGTTGAATTTAAAAAGGATAAATAAGTTAACTTGGAAGCCTGATAATATTAGCTCCTAGGTAGTTTAATTTCTCTTCAATTCTTTCGTATCCTCTATCTATATGATAAATCCTATCTACTACTGTTTCACCCTCTGCTCGCAACCCAGCAAGAATTAGACTAGCAGAAGCTCTTAAATCTGTAGCCATTACTTCAGCTCCATAAATTGATTTCACTCCCTTAATTAATGCATGATTCCCATTAACCTGAATATCACATCCCATTCTATTTAGTTCCAAGATATGCATAAATCTATTTTCAAAAACAGTTTCATATATATTTGAAATTCCATCTGAAATTGCATTTATAACAGAGAATTGAGCTTGCATATCCGTAGGAAATTCTGGAAAGGGAGCAGTTGTAATATCAACAGGATTTGGATGTTCTTTATCCATGTTAATAGATATGGATTTTGTATCATAGTTTATATCAGCGCCTGTAATCTTGAGCATATTTATTACTTTCATCAATCTTTCTGGATTAATCCCTTGAACAGTAATATTACCTTTTGTTACTGCGGCTGCTGCAAGGTATGTTCCGGCTTCAATTCTGTCTGCAGGAATCGTATAAGTTGCTCCATTTATTTGATCAACTCCTATAATTTCTATTTCTTCAGTTCCAGCCCCTTTTATTTTTGCACCCATTGAATTGAGCATTTCAGCCAAATCAATAATCTCTGGTTCTTTAGCAACATTTGAAAGAATTGTTTTTCCCTTTGCAAGTGTTGCTGCCATCATTAAATTTTCAGTGCCAGTAACTGTTACTCCATCAAACTTTATGTTTGTACCCACAAGATTTTTTGCTGAAGCCTCAATATAACCATTTTTAAGTTTAATTTTTGCTCCTAGTTTTTTTAAAGCATCAAGATGAAAATTTACTGGCCTTGATCCAATTGCACACCCTCCTGGGAGAGCAATTCTGGCCCTGCCATATTTTGCAACTAACGGACCTAAAACTAAAATAGATGCTCTCATTGTTTTTACTAAATCATATCTAGCTTCTGTATCTGTAAGATTAAATGAGGATATTGTAAAATCCATATTTTCATCTAGTAGTATCTCTGCACCCATTGAGCCTAACAATTCAAACATAGTCGTAATGTCTTGAAGATAAGGTAAATTTTTTAGAGTTACTTTCTCATTTGAGAGAATTGTCGCGGCTATCATTGGCAGTGCAGCATTCTTGGCACCAGAGCAATCTATTTTTCCTGATAAAGAGTTGCCACCTTTGATTAATAATTTTTCCATTATGATGATGCTCTTGTCTCAAGACTAAGAGCATGAAGTTCTCCAGATTTAAACTTATCTTCAAGAAGCCTCATTACTGTCTTATGTTGCTCTATTAAGGACATATTAGAAAATATTTGTGATGAAACTATTAGCTTTAAATTACAAGAATCTCCCTCAAACAAACATTTTGCATCAGAAATATTATCAGTAATAATTTTATTTATCGTGTCTTTCATAATCTAAGAAATGCCAGCATCACCGGCATCAGAAACCCAATTTTTAAGAGTTGCCTCAATATCATCATTATATGAAACTGCTAAAGCTTGAAATTGATTTCTAAATGTTAATCCAAGATTTACGCCATTAATGATTATATTTACTATCATCCACTTTTCACCATTTTTTCTTAGCTTATACGAAATGGGATATTTGCTTGTACCTGTATCAAGTATTTGCTTAACTTCAATATTCTTTAATTCTCGATAGGTTTTGTTTGCTGGAAATTGTGTTGTAATTGTTGAACTTCCCCACTGAGATAATGTTTCTGCATATGTATCAAGCAATGAATCTTTAAAAATTTCAACAAAATCTCTACGCTGTGCGTTTGTTGATAGAAGATAATATTTTTTACCCATTACGCTTGCTGATACTCTTCTAAAATCAATCATAGGTTCAAAAATTACTTTTATTTTTTTTTCGTATTCGTCTCTATTTGCTTCAAATAGATCGACGTTTTCTGTAAGAATTTTTACCATCTCTTGTGCATTATTATCGATGAACTCGTAAGGATCCTCTTCTGAATTTAAGAAAAAAGAGAATATAAAGATATACGAAATTAAAAAATAATTTTTATGTAAACTCAACATTGGTCTATTATAGCATTTGAGTAGAAAGAAAATTTCTCAAATATTATGAAAAAATTCAATTATATTTCGTCAGCAAAAAAAACCTTAAAAATTGAATCGGAAGCAATTCTATCGATTATTGATCAACTGGATGAGTCGTTTACAAAGTTGTGTGATAAAGCTTTAGAAAATGAAGGCAAATTTATTATAATGGGTGTTGGAAAATCAGGGCATATTGCACAAAAAATTTCAGCAACTTTATCCAGCACAGGAACACCTTCAATTTTTATTCATCCAACTGAAGCTGCGCATGGAGATATTGGACTAATCGATAAAAAAGATATTGTTATGCTAATTTCAAACTCTGGGGAAACTGATGAAATTATTAATATTATTCCTTCACTGAAAAGGCATACGAACGAATTAATTTCTTTAACATGCAATCATAAATCTTCAATTGCCAAATTAGTTGATCTCAGTATTCAATTGAAATCTCACAAAGAAGCTTGCCCTCTTGATCTTGCACCAACTTCTTCTACAACAAATACTCTAGCTTTTGGTGATGCTTTTGCAATATCACTTTTAGGGGCAAGAGGTTTTACAAAAGATGATTTCGCTTCATCACACCCGGCTGGTAAATTAGGAAAAAAATTAATCACTAAAGTAGTTGATTTAATGCATGTAGGAAATGAAGTTCCAAAAGTTACTTCAAATACTTTTCTCGATGAAGCATTGATAGAAACAAGTAAAAAAAATTTAGGGATTACTCTCGTTATGAATAAATCAAAGGTAGTTGGGATATTTACTGATGGAGACTTAAGAAGATGTATAAACAAAAAAGTTAATATTCAAAATACCAAAATAAAAGATGTCATGACAAAAAACTTTAAGACAATTGAAGCAAACTCATTAGCAGTAGATGCAGCAAAAATTATGGAAGACAATAAGATTTTCACACTCGTTGTTTTTGATAAAAACAAATATGTTGGAGTAATATCAATGCATGATTTAATTGATGCGAGAATTTTATAAACAATTATGAGAAAAATTTTAATATTTTCTTTCTTCATATGCTCGATATTAAATGCATCAAAATTAACTAATGAAATTCATGTTAAATCTGACTTAATACAATTTAATCAGCGTGATAATTTAATAATATTTAGTAATAATGTAGAAATTAACTCAAATCATTTAACAATTATCGCTGATGAAGCAAAATATGATAATGAAAAAGAAGTGATAACAGTAAAAGGTATTCCATCAACTATTGACTCATATAATCAAAAAAATAAGTTTCAAGGAAAAGCTAAAGAAATAATTTTTTATAGTGACGAAGAAGTTCATCTAATAGGAAATGCTTCATTAAAATATGAAAATATTTCTATATCATCTAAGACAATTATCTTTAATCCTTTAACAGGTGATTTTAAATCTAACAAATAGAATGCTTGAAATAAAAGATATATCAAAAGAGATAAAAAACAAAAAAATAATTTCAAATATTAGTTTTCAGGTCAATGCAGGAGAAATATATGGTCTACTCGGTCCAAATGGTGCAGGTAAAACCACCACTTTTTATGTTATTGCAGGATTGATCTATTCTGATGTTGGCAATATTTTTCTATTCGAAAAAGATATTACATTTATTCCAATGCATAAAAGATCGAAGCTAGGTATCAAATACCTTCCTCAAGAACCTTCAATTTTTCAAAATCTAAGTGTTTTCGATAATCTAATGGGTTTGGCAGAAATTTCATTTTCAAATAAAAATGATGTAAAAGAATTTGTTGAAAAATCTTTAGATGAGTTTGGATTGTCTGAAATATCAAGCTTAAAAGGTAGACAATTATCTGGCGGACAAAGAAGAAAGGTTGAGATTGCAAGGACACTAGCGGCTAAACCTAAAATTATTTTACTTGATGAGCCTTTTGCTGGTATTGATCCTATTGCAATTGAGGAGATAAAAAAAGTTTTAAAAAAATTAACTGAAAAAAATATTGGTATATTAATTACTGACCATAACGTTAGAGAAACACTGGAAATTTGTAATAAGGCAGCAATAATAAATTCAGGTAATTTAATTGCAGAAGGAAATAAGGAAGAACTTATAGCTAATGATTTGGTTAAAAAGGTCTATTTGGGGAATATGTATCAATAATGGGGATAGCCTTATCCAAGAATTTTGAACAAAAACAAAACCTTAAGCTAACTCCATCTCTTAAAAAATCTATTGATTTGCTTCAATTATCTAGGTCAGATTTAGTCCAAAAAATTGAAAGTCACATAAATGAAAATCCTTTTTTAAATAAGACTGATCAAAATATTGAAAATAAGAACTTTAAATCAGAGAACCATGATTTCGCTTCAGATGAGTCTCTTAAAGATCACTTGTTAAGTCAATTAAATGACCTAAAAATTTCAAAAAATGATCTTAAGTTATGTAATTATATTATTGACTCAATTGATGAGACAGGAATGATCTATCAGAGCTCCTCTGAAATTAAAAAAGCTATAAATTGCTTAAGCAATGAATCTGAAATTGAGTTTTTAATCACAAATATCATACATAAATTCAATCCTCCTGGTGTGGGCTTCAGAAACTATAAAGAATGCATAAAAATTCAAATAGATAGAAGAAATATATCAAAGAAAAAAAAATTGCTTATATATAAGATTTTGTTTAATAAAGAACTTGATGATTTGAATAAGATAAAAAAGTCACTTATTAAAAAAGGTATAGACGAAAATGATTTTAATAAGGCTTTTGATGAAATCAAGAAATGTGATTTAAGTCCTGGACTAAATTTTCAGCAGATTAAATATATCCAAGCAGATTTAAAATTAAAATTCAAAAATCTAGTCCCTGAAATAAAGTTTAATAATGAAAATTTTCCAAAAATAATGATTGATGAGAATCTAATTCAAAGTATAAAAAAAGAAGGTCGACTCAACAGCAATAAGAAAATTAAACAGGAAATTGATAACGCGCGATGGTTGCTTCGTTCAGTAAAATCAAGAAATGAGACAGTCATTAAAGTTGGTAAATATATTCTTGAAAGACAATCAGCATTTTTTAGTGATAATCCTTTAAAAATGCAAACAATAAATAACTTACAAATAGCAAACAGTATTGGTATGCATCCCTCAACAGTATCAAGAATAATTAGAAATAAATATATAGATACACCGAAGGGTTTAATCACTCTCAAGTCACTTTTAGTTTCTTCAGTATCGAAAACGAGAGATATTTCTCCTGCTCAATTATCAAAATTGATAAAAGATATTATTGATTCTGAGAATATACCCAAAAGTGATAAAAAAATATCAATCGAACTAAATAAAAGAGGTTTTAATTTGGCTAGAAGAACAATCTCTAAATACAGAAAAAAAATAAATATACCTTCATCAAGATATAGGTAATTTTTTCAGGTTAAAATTTGGAAATGAATAGTAATTTCAGTAGAGACAATCTTAAAACAATAATTGATAGTTCATCTAATTTATCAATAAATCAGATAAGAAGAATGTTAAATAATATGTCTGCACCAGAAATTGCCCATGCCCTTGAATCTTCTCCACCAGAACAACGAAACTTATTATTCTCATTATTAAAAACTGAAGAAGAAGGCGATGTATTGTTTGAATTAGGAGAAGAGATTCAACAAGATTTGGTTTCAAATATCTCAAATGAAGAGCTTGCTGAAGCTGTGAAAGAAATGGAATTAGATGAAATAGTTGATATTCTTCAGAATCTTCCTTTAGAAAGAATGGAAAATATTTTGGCGAATATGTCTAATGTTGATAGAAAAAGAATTGAAATGGGTCTTACCTTCCCTGATGACACAGCTGGAGGATTATTAAACACTGATGTAATAAGTGTCAGGCCTGATAATTCTATAAAAGAAGTCATATCCTATCTTAGAGAGCAAGGAGATTTACCTGAAAATACAGATAAGATTTTTGTTGTGAATAATGATAATGAGTATCTTGGTGAAATTCTGATAAGTCAAATAATTACTTCTGACCCTATGATTATTGTAAGAGAAATAATGGAAACGAGTGTTTTTCCATTAGATGTTGCTCTTGAGGACAATGAAGTTGCAACAATTTTTGAACGAAATGATTTAATATCCTCTCCAGTAATTGATAATAATGGTAAATTGATAGGTAGAATTACCATTGACGATGTTGTTGATGTCATAAGAGAAGATGCAGATCAAAATCTTCTAGGAATGGCAGGAGTTGCTGAAGATACTTTTGCACCTCCAGGTAGAGCAGCAAAGAGCAGAGTTTTTTGGCTTAGTATGAACTTAATAACTGCTTTTATAGCTGCTAGCACTATAAATATTTTTAAAGATGCTTTAGATCAAATTGTTTATCTTGCTGTTTTAATGCCAATTGTTGCAAGTATGGGGGGTGTAGCTGCAACGCAAACTTTAACAATAGTTCTAAGAGGTCTCACTCTAGAACAAATAAATATGTCGAATATCAAATGGTTATTTAAAAGAGAATTGGCAGTCTCAATTCTTAATGGAATTGTCTTATCTGTGCTTGTTGGTCTAATAACATATATTTGGTTAAACGAATTAACTCTCGCTATTCTTATTGCATTTGCGCTAGTAATAAACCTCATAAGTTCTGTATTAGCAGGAATTTTGGTTCCTCTAATTTTAAGAAAGATAAAGCAAGACCCAGCAATTGGTGGAAGTGTAATTGTTACTACAGTTACTGACGTGATTGGATTTTTATCATTCCTAGGCTTAGCTACAATTTATTTAATTTAGTCTTTCTATTATTGGTTCGTTTATTGAGCCTTTAACTTTGAACTTAAAAGTAGAAACCTCATCAAGGCTTTCTTCAAAGATATTTTCAAATACTAAACCTCCCGCAAGAGCTGGCATTCCTCCAAAAATTACTGCATACCATGGAATATTTTCGGTGACTTTTAATCTCATGCTTAAATCTAAATTTAAATCTTGTAAATATCCGTTAGGGTTTTTTAAAACCTCGCCATTCCACATCATCTTAGCTTCAGACGATTCAATTTTAATTGGATCATTTATAAGTGCCCTTTTTTTGCTTATGTAAAAATCGCCCTCCGCTCTTGTGATGAAAAGATTGTTTGAAACAAGGTTCGTTTCATTGCTAATATTTTCAATAAATGCATTTAAATTGAATAGTTTGATAGCCCTAAGAAATGGGGAATCTGGCAAGATTGTATTTGATTGTAGGTCTTTTAAAAGAAATTCTATATTTCCTTCTATATCTTTAAGGTTAGTTCCTCCAACCCACTGTATATTTAAATCAGTTGAAAGGTATTCAAAGTCATAATCTAGAATTTTATACAGAGGATTTTTTTTACCAGACAATGAATAAGAGCCTCTTATTTTATATAAATCGAGTTGATTATCATAACTAAAATATGCTTTTTCGTTATTAATATTTGGGCTTACAGAAAAATTTTTAGATTTAATAAAAATATTATCAACAGTAGTTATTTTGCTGTTACTTAGTAAATAGAAATTAATATTCTCAAAAAAATTATCATTTACACTAGTATTTTTACCTACTACTCGCAAATTGATTATTGAGTCATTAGAGAAGTTCATAGAGCTTGAGAAGGATTCAAAATTAATTTTTAAATTCGAATCATATATGTCTAGCCTTATAAAACCGGTACTATCAGATTTTATTTTTCCATTTAGTCCTTTCCCACTGAATTCAGCCGTTGTTTCTGATCCTGAAAATCTCACATCTATCAATTGATCTTTAATTATGTTGTCAAAAATATTCATTTTATTTGTTTGTATTTTTAACAATCTAATATTCGATGAATCGATGCCATTTGACGAAAGTTCAATTTCTCCTACATCAAAAGTATCTAAAGATAAATAAATATAAAAGCCATCTAAGAAATTATTCTTATTAATCTCATTATTAAAGTATGGGCCCATAGAAAAATAACCATTACCATTAATCCCATAATATGATGAAAATTTCTCATTTTTTACTAAGTAGGTTGGATTGGACATATCAGATATTTTTATTGATGTATTCAAATCAATGCCTTTATCTTTATTTAAGTCTTTTATTACAGATTTAATTTTTGTATTGCTGAAATTAGAGTTTAGATCCATAGAAAGTATTCCCTTTGATAGGATTACTTTTGCTTTAAATTTCTCAATTCCATTTAGTGCAAAATATTTTTCGATATTTAGAACTTTTTGCATGTCAAATTCTAAAGAGGTCTGTAATAAAATATCATTTTCAATTATCTGGATGGATCCTGAAATATTTTGATCTGGAATCATAGAATCAAAAAAACCTGTGAGAAAATTTTTATCATTCTCATATAATGTGATATTTATATTATTTAATAAGAAATCATTTTGGGTGGAAAATTTAGAATTTTTAAAAGAATATTTATTAAAGCTCGTAATTACATTCTTTTTTGTATCAAAATACCCCTTGCTGGTTAGATACAAATTTATCTTGTAATCTTTTAAATTTTCTAAACTAAAAAGTTTCTGCCTTTCTATTATTTTCTCATTTAGTTCGAACAAAAGTGTGTAATAAAATTTATTTTCAGTGTTTTTGCTAAAAGTTTTTAAATTTTTATATGGAAGTTCATTAAGTAATCCATGGCTATCATTAATTGAAATTTTTCCATTTTCACTATGTATGTATGCAATATTTGAACTTAGACTTAAGCTCTCTGATTCAATCTGCAAATTATTTATTTTTAATTTAAAATCATAACTTGTATTTGATTCTAAATTTACCTGTTTTTCTTTAAAGTTCTTAATTTTAAGATGGTTTAGGACTATGAAATCATCTTCGAGAAATTTGAAAATACTTATACCAACACTTAATTCTTCTATTTCTGCAAACGATATATCATTTTTATTTAGTATTATTTTATAAATTTCTATTTTTGGATTTAATAAAGAGTTATTTGACTTAATATTCTCATATTCAACTTTATATTCACTTATCTTATTATTTAAAGATAAGATCATTTGAGGTTTGAAAATCAAAATACTGTATAAAGTCATTAAAGTTATAAGAATAGAAAATATAGATATCAGCAGAATTTTTGCCATGTAATTGATTTTGTTCATATCCTAAATCTTTTTACAAAAGTATTTGGAAAATATGCTTTGATTAAAGCCAATAAAAAACAAAAAAACAAATTAAATACAGTGCTTATAAATAAAGTTAAATATGAGAAATTGTATATGTTAATAATTAGCTGACTAAAACCTACATACGCTGAGGACGAAATTCCGAAAAATATACAAATTTGTAAATATGAGAACAATTTAAAAGAATTGGCATATAGATTGATTAAATAAGCTATTGTGCAGAAAAGAATCACATTAAAACCTAAATAAGAATTCGACAAGAAATCAACATAGATCCCGATTAAAAAAGCTTCATACGCGGTGATATTATCTTTAGATTTATATGCATAGAAAGAGAAGCATAAGAAGGTTAATGGAAGAAATACATAAACCTTTGAAAGTAAACTCATTAAGTTATGGTCAACTATAGATATTAAGGTAATGAAAAAGAATTTTTTAAATAAACTCATTTTCATTTACTAGTGATTCCTATAAGGGTGCTATCCAGCGGATCTGAAAATAGTCTTATTTCGATTTCAGTAAGAGATGGTTCAATATTAACTATGGTATCTATTTTACCAATTTCTATGTTCTCAGGATATACACCGCCTAAACCAGACGTAAAAATAGTTTGACCAATCTCTAAAGACTCTTGCCATATAAGAGGGTTATAAGAACAAATAATTTTAGATTTTTGTCCACTGCCTCTAGCATTACAATAAAATTTATCTGATGAAGATTTAATTGGTAAATAATGGTCAGTATCTGTTAAAAGAATTACTTCAGCTAAAATTTTAGAGTCAGTAACTTGTCCCAAAATTCCTGATTTATTAAAGACTACACTTTCTTGCAAATCATTCTTTTTGTCTGATGTGATTTCTATATACATAATGTGCCTATCACAACAATAAAAAATATTTGGATCCAGGCTTTTAACCTTGCCTAAATAAAAATTATTTTTCTGTTTTATATCTATAGATTTTTTTATAATTTCTGTTTTGTCAGCATTAAAGTTATTTTCTTGAGATAAAAAGTAATTTTGTAAGAAGCTTTTATCTAATTCACCTTTAAGTAGAGTGTTTTCTTTTGTAAGTTTATCTTTTGAATTCATATTCATAAAAAAACTTTTAATTGGTGAATTAATATTTTCTACTATGAGATAATATGATGAAATTTTTATTGATTTAAAGCCGACCTTTATATTTTTAAAACCATTTGAAGTTATATCAAAATATAAAATTAATGAGCCCAGTGCTAAAGCTAATACATACGTTATTTTTTGACCAGGGGTTGGAGCATTCCTAGCCATTCAATTTATTCTGAGGATAGAAGATCGATATTATATTTGTCCATTATTTCGAGAGCTTGGCCTCCGCCTCTTGCAACGCAAGTAAGTGGATCTTCAGCAACAATAACAGGGATACCCGTTGAGCTAGAAATTAATTTATCAAGATCTCTCAACAGTGCGCCTCCGCCAGTAAGAACAATTCCTCTTTCGGCAATATCAGCAGCAAGTTCTGGAGGTGATAACTCAAGCGCATTTCTTATAGCCCTCACCATTCCGTACAAAGGATCTTTCATTGCTTCAAAAATTTGTTCGCTATTTATATTAAAAGTTTCTGGTATTCCTTCTGCGAGATTTCTTCCTGTAATAGACATTTCCAATTTTTCTGACTCAGCAGTAGCACAACCAATAGTATATTTAATTTTTTCAGCTGTTGATTCGCCAATGACACATCCATAGTTTCGTCTGACCCATGATGTTATTGAATCATCCATCTTGTCACCGCCTATTTTTACAGATTCAGAATAAACAACTCCGTTTAAAGATAAGATTGCAATTTCAGATGTTCCCCCACCAATATCAACTACCATATTTCCACTAGCTTCCTCAACAGGTAAGCCGGCACCAATTGCAGCTGCCATAGGTTCTTCAATTAACTTTACATCTCTAGCTCCAGCACCTAAAACTGATTCTCTAATAGCCCTTCTTTCGACCTGAGTTGATCTACACGGAACACAAACTAAAACTCTTGGGCTAGGTTTTATAAAAAGCTTTTCGTGAACCTTTGCAATAAAATGTTGGAGCATTTTTTCTGTAACCTGAAAGTCTGCAATAACACCCTCTGATAGTGGTCTTATTGCTTTGATGTTACCTGGGGTTCTTCCAAGCATTTTCTTTGCTTCAGTTCCAACAGCAACCACAGTTTTTTGACCTCGGGATTCTCTGATAGCAACCACAGAAGGCTCGTTTAAAACAATACCAACATCTTTCGTATAAATCAAAGTATTCGCTGTTCCAAGATCTATTGAAAGGTCATTAGAAAAATATCCACCTATCATTTTGAACAAGTTAAACTTCACACTCTTCCCTTTAATAAAATAATTTAATTAATTTAAAAGATAGGTTAATATCCCATCACTTAATTATAATAATATCCTATATATGGACAAGAAAACAGTAACAACCATATCTTACCTATCAAGACTAGAAATTGATAAGGATAAAGAAACTAAATTAATTCAAGATCTTGGGAATATTATTGAATTTGTTGACCAATTAAATGACGCGGATACAAAAAACGTAGATCCATTAACAAATCCCTTAGAAAAAACCGCCAAAACCCGCTCTGATAAGGTGACTGCGAAGAATCTAAAAAAAGAACTTTTAGATATAGCACCATCTTCAAACAATGACTACTTTTTAGTTCCAAGGGTGGTTGAGTGACAATTAAATACAAAACGATAAAAGAACTCAGAACTATGATTTCTCAAAAAGAGATATCCAATAGAGAAGTTATTGAGGAAGTTTATAAATTAATCAAGGATAACGAGAATTTAAATGCTTTTATAACTCTTAATGAAGAAGATTCCTACAATAAGGCTAAAATCTTAGATACGCATTCATCTGATCTTCCTCTAGCAGGAATTCCTATTGCCCAAAAAGACCTTTTTTGTACGAAAGGATTAAGGACAACTTGTGGTTCAAAAATACTTGATAATTTTATTCCACCATATTCAGCAACAGTAATTGAAAACCTTGAAAATGCTGGTTGCATATCAATTGGTAAAACAAATATGGATGAATTTGCAATGGGTTCTTCCAATGAAACTAGTAATTTTGGTAATGTGTTAAATCCATGGGGAAATAATTTAGTTCCTGGTGGGAGTTCTGGAGGTTCTGCTTCTGCAGTTGCAGCCGGTATTGTTCCTGGAGCATCAGGAACAGACACAGGTGGCTCAATTAGACAACCTGCTTCACTTTGTGGAATAACTGGTTTAAAACCAACTTATGGACGTGTATCTCGATGGGGAATGATTGCCTTTGCTTCAAGCCTTGATCAAGCCGGTCCTATGGCCCGAACGGCTGAAGATTGTGCAATTATGTTAAATGAGATGTGTTCCCATGACATAAAAGATACGACATCATTAGATGAAAATATTCCAAATTTTGAGAATGATTTAAACACATCTTTAAATGGGAAAAAAATTGGAGTTGTGAAGGATATAGATTTATCAAGCCTTGATAACAATATTATTGAAGTATATGAGAATTCATTGAATGAATTTGTTTCTCTCGGAGCTGAATTAGTTGAAATATCTTTGCCAAACCTTTCCTTATCTGTACCTACATACTATGTAGTTGCGCCAGCAGAGTGTTCGTCTAATTTATCTAGATTTGATGGGGTAAAATTTGGAAGAAGATCTGAAAACCCGAAAGATCTTGAAGAGCTCTATGTTCAAACTAGGTCACAAGGCTTTGGCGATGAAGTTAAAAGAAGAATCTTAATAGGCTCGTACGTCTTATCAGCCGGTTATTATGATGCTTACTATAAAAAAGCTCAACAGGTTAGAAGACTTATAAAAAATGACTTTGATATAGCATTTTCTAATGTAGATGTAATTATGACGCCGACTACAAGAGGAACAGCTTTTGAAATTGGTTCAAAAGGAAGCGATCCAATTCAAATGTACTTAGAGGATTTATTTACAATTTCTGCAAATCTAGCTGGTTTACCTGCAATGTCTTTGCCTAATGGTATTGTAAATAATAAACCTACAGGACTTCAAATAATTGGAAATTTTCTAGAAGAAAGCTCGATTCTAAATTTTGCACATATTTATCAAACCAAAACAAACTGGCATATGTATACACCTGAAGGAGTAATAAAGTGACCTGGGAAACAGTAATTGGATTAGAAATACATGCACAGCTCTCAACAAAATCCAAATTGTTTTCTGGCGGCTCTACTGAATTTGGTGCTGAATCAAATACACATGTTGATCTTGTTGATATGGGTCTTCCGGGTGTGCTTCCTGTTGCAAACAGGGAAGCTTTCTACAAAGCTATTAGGTTTGGGTTAGCAACAGGTGCTGAAATAAATCAAACTTCCCTTTTTGATAGAAAGAATTATTTTTATCCTGATCTGCCAAAAGGTTATCAAATTACTCAAATGACTAAGCCTATTGTTGAAAAAGGCGCTATAAAAATATTTACCGATGGAAATGAAAAAATGATAAATATTACAAGAGCACATCTAGAAGAAGATGCAGGAAAATCAATTCATGACCTTTTTGACGGTGAAACCGGAGTAGATTTGAATAGAGCAGGTACGCCTTTGCTTGAAATTGTTTCAGAACCTGAAATTTCAAGTGCAAAAGAAGCTGTTGCATACTTTAAAGCTATTAGACAGCTTGTTACCTTTTTAGATATATGTGATGGAAATATGGCTCAAGGATCAATGAGATGTGATGTAAATGTTTCAATTAAAAAAACTGATGATAAAAAATTGGGGATAAGAGCTGAATTAAAAAATTTAAATTCTTTTAAATTCATTGAAAAAGCAATTAACTATGAAATTGAAAGACAAATAAGAGTAATTGAAAATGGAGAATCTGTTACTCAAGAAACAAGACTTTATGATAGTGAAAAAAATGAAACAAGATCAATGCGTTCCAAAGAAGAAGCTAATGATTACAGGTATTTTCCTTGTCCAGATCTATTGCCTGTTGTGATCTCTGATAAAGAATTGCAAGAAATTCAAAATAATCTTCCTGAACTTCCTGAAGAAAAGGAAAATAGATATATTTCTGAAATTGGCCTGGCACCATCGGAGGCTAAAATTATATCTTCTTCAAAGACTATGGCTGATATGTTTGAAGATGCTGCAAAAAGAACTGATGATGCAAAACTTATTGCTAAATGGCTTATTGGTGATGTAAGCGCTCTTTTAAATAAAGATAATATTGAGATTGATGAATCAAATCTATCTTCTGAAAATTTTGGAAAATTAATCGAAAGAATAACTGATAACACCATTTCTGGAAAAATTGCTAAATCTGTTCTTGAGGAAGTATGGAAAAATGGATCTGATGTTGATGAAATAATTAAAGAAAAAGGTCTCGTTCAAATTCAAGATGAGTCATTGCTCGAAGAGATAGCTATTGCTGTAATAAATGATAATCCTAAACAAGTTTCTGCATATAAAGCTGGAAAAGAAAAATTATTTGGTTTTTTTGTTGGCCAAGTAATGAAAGAAACACAAGGAAAGGCTAATCCAAAAAGTATTAACGAAATTTTAAAGAAAATTCTTAATTAAAGAATAAACATACTAAGTGTTTCAGCAACAAATGCAGGTTTTTCTACTCCTTTTATTTCCATAGTTACCTCAGTCTTAGCAAGATACTGTCCTGGGTTCTTTTCATTTACATCGATACACTTCATATGTATTCTAACTTCAGAATTAACAGGCACTGGACTTAAAAACCTTACTTTGTCTAAACCGTAATTTAGTCCCATCTTAGTGCCTTCTATAACCATACCTATTTCTTGCTCAAAAGGAATCCCAGCTACTAGGGATAAGGAGAGAAAACCATGAGCAATTGTCGAACCAAACACTGGTGTTGCTTGCTCAGGATCAACATGTATAAATTGATGATCCATTGTTGCATCTGCAAATTTATCTATTCTATCTTGATCAATTGTTACCCACTCTGACACTCCAACTTCAGTCCCAAGTACTGTATTAATTTCTGATGGTTTTACAATTTTTAGCATACTATTTCTCCATATAATAATTATTGTATTCTTCTCTTAGCTCGAACTTTTGCAATTTGCCTGTTGCTCCATGAGGAAGTTCTTTTAAGAAAATAATTTCATCTGGCAGCCACCATTTAGCTACTTTGTCCTTTAAAAATTCCTTAATACTTTCTTTTTCAATTGGCTCTCCAGAATTAGTTACTACAAACAACATTGGTCTTTCATCCCACTTTGGATGTGGGATGCCAACTACGCATGCCTCAGCAACCTCAGGATGTCCAAAGGCAGCATTTTCCAAATCAATTGAACTTATCCATTCCCCTCCTGATTTTATTACATCCTTGGCTCTATCTTTAATAGTCATATATCCATCTTCATCTAATACTGATATGTCGCCAGTATCAAACCACCCTTGAGCATCAACAGCATCTTTATCGGCTTTAAAATATTTTTTAAGAATCCATGGTCCTCTAACCATTAAGTGACCTTGTGACTCTCCATCTTTAGGTAGTTCATTGCCTTCATCGTCTACTACTTTTAGTTCAACGCCATATATCGGTCTTCCTTGTTTAAGCTGGATTGCGTATTTATGTTCTTTTGACATTTTTGACATTTCTGGTGTTGGAACGTTGGTTGTTCCAAGAGGACTCATCTCTGTCATGCCCCAAGCATGTATCACATTTACATCATGGACTTCATCAAATTCTTGAAGAGTTGCAAGTGATAATGCAGAACCACCTATAATTGTATTTTTTACAGATGAAAGGATTTTATTATTTTCTCTGCAATAGGCCAATAAACCCATCCATATTGTGGGCACTCCAAAAGCAAGAGTCACATCCTCTTGATCAATTAATTCATAAAGTGGCTCTCCCTCCATTTGCATGCCTGGCATTATTAATTTAAGACCATTCATAGGACCAAAATATGGAATACCCCATGCTAAAACATGAAATAAAGGTACCACCATAAGAATTGAATCATCAGGTTGAATTGTCATTGCAGTTAATGCAGCTTGAGCATGTATAACATTTGATTTATGGCTATATAAAACTCCTTTAGGATTTCCTGTTGTACCTGAGGTATAACATAACGCACATGCAGCATCGTCATCTAAAATTGGCCATTGGTAATCTTCATCTCCATCTTTAATGTATTCTTCATAAGAAATTGCATTCTTAAGTGAAGTCTCAGGCATTTCACTCTCTTCGCATAAAATAATATATTTTTCTACGGTATTTAAATTCTCCTTGATTGCTTCAAGTATTGGAATGAAAGGTAGTTCAACGAAAATAATTTTATCTTCTGCATGATTTATAATATAAACAGCTTGTTCTGGATGTAATCTGAAGTTAAGCGTATGAGTTACGGCTCCCATGCCGGATATCCCATAATACATTTCTAGATGTCTGTATGTATTTAGGGCTAAAGTTGCAATGATATCTCCTTTTTTAATACCATCTTTTTCAAGTGCTGATGCTAATTTTCTAGATCTTATGCATACTTTTTCATAATTTGATCTATGGATTTCGCCTGAGACTAATCTACTTATTATTTCCGTTTTTGGATGAACCTCCTTGGCGTGCTCAATTATGCCAGCAACATTCGGTGTCCATTTTTGCATATCTCCAATCATTTGAATTGCTCCCTTGACTTGTTTGTTATAAATTATATAAGAAGCAACATTATTTGATAACAAAAATTATGAATATAAAAGAAGGTATTGAAAAAAGGTTTTCCGTTAGAGCTTTCACTGATCAAGTTCCTAGCATGAATATTATTAAAGAAATCTTAGAAATGGCAAATTCTGCGCCCTCCGGAGGAAATATTCAGCCATGGAAAGTTTATGTGCTAAATGAAGATTCAAAAACAACACTAGCTGAAAAAACGCTTAATAACTTTGATACAGGAGTACAAGAAGAGATAGAGTATGATATCTATCCAAAGCCATTAGCAGATGAATATAAAAAAAGAAGGCATGAATGTGGTGCGGATATGTACAATGCGCTATCCATTGAAAAAGATGATCTTGATTCTAGATTTAGACAAATTAGAGAAAATTATAATTTCTTTGGAGCGCCAATTGGAATGATTATAACTATTGATAGATCCTTTGGAAGCAATGGATGGGGTCATGTTGGAATGTTCCTCGAAAATCTTTGGCTAAGTGCCATTCATCATGGTTTAGGCTTATGTTTACAGGAATCATGGTCTATTTATCCTAAAACTGTTAAAGATGCCACAGGCCACCCAGATAATGAAATTGTTTGGTGCGGAATCGCAATTGGATATGCTGATGAAAGTGATCCAATAAATAACTATAGAACAAAGAGAGAAGAACTTGATTCGTTTGTAAAATTTATCTAATTAGTCATAAGTGCAAAAATCTAGTGAAATAAAATTTAAAAATTCTTATGCAAAAGAACTTCATGAAATTTGCGAAAGATGTTTTCCAGTTGGTTATAAAGGGTCGGAAATACTACTAAAAAACTATAGTCTTGCAGAGGAGTTAGGATTAAATAAAAATTTTGTTAATTCTGAAGAGTGCCTAGAATTATTTTCAGGACTTTCTTTATCAAAATCTTCATTGCCAATAGCCCAAGGATATTCTGGACATCAATTTGGATATTTTAATCCACAATTGGGAGATGGAAGAGCAATCCTTTTAGGTGAAATTACCAATAAAGATATTCAATTAAAAGGCATCGGAAAAACTCCTTATTCCAGAAGAGGAGATGGAAAATCCTCTTTAGGGCCTGTATTAAGAGAATATATTGTCAGTGAGTTCATGCATAGAGCAAAAATCCCAACAACAAGATCACTTTTTGCAATAAAAACTAATGAAAATGTTGTTAGAGAAACAGAACAGCCAGGTGGAATTCTTGCCCGCGTTGCTAAAAGTCATATAAGAATTGGTACATTTGAATATGCAAAAACCAAAAATAATGAAGTTCTCAAATCATTAGCTGATTATTCAATAAGCAGGCATTTTCCAGATTTAAATGAAACAGATAATAAATATTTAAGTTTCTTTGCCGCTGTTTGTAATAAACAAGCGATGTTAATTGCAAAATGGATGAGCTTGGGTTTTGTTCATGGTGTTATGAACACCGACAATATGACAATTTCAGGAGAGACAATAGATTATGGTCCATGTGCTTTTATGGATAGATATGACCCAAAATCTGTTTTTAGCTCAATTGATCATAATGGAAGATACGCATATGAGAATCAACCCATTATTCTTGTTTGGAATCTGTCAAAATTTGCAGAAACTCTTATACCTCTAATTAACGAAAATCCTGGAAAATCATTAAATCAACTCAATGAAGTTTTGCAATTAGTAACACCTACTTATCAGGAATATTTTTATAAGGAATTCTCAAAAAAACTTGGCTTAACAAAGTTAAATAAAACTGCTATTAATGTAATTGAAGAATATTTAAAAATACTAGAATCACATTCAATTGACTTTACTCAATCTTTTAGAGATCTCTCGAAAATGATTAAAAAAACTGAAGTTAAAAAATCAGTATTTTCAGATGTACCAAATTTCAATAGCTGGTATCTCAAGTGGCAGAATCAACTATGTCAAAAAAGCGACATCAGAATGGATGATATAAATCCTTGCTACATTCCAAGAAATCATATGATAGAAGATGCTCTTATTGATGCCATGAACGGTAGTTACTCAAAAATTAATAAAATTCTTAATGTTTTGGAGAATCCTTTTGTGGAGTCACCTAATTTTGAGGAATACGGATTACCAGCATTAAATATTAATCAAAATTATGTTACTTATTGTGGTACTTAGATAATACCAAGAGTAAACCTATTATGATTTTGATAATCGTTTAATGAACGTATTTTTGAAAAACCATTTTTTTTTAAAATATTAGTCACTTCAGTATGCTGATTAAATCCATGTTCAAAAATAAGCATCCCATTCTTTTGTAATATTTTTTTTGATTGCTCGGAAATTTTAATTATTTCGTGTAATCCATTATCTGATGCAATTAAGGCTTGCTTTGGTTCATAGCTTAAATTTTTTAGATGTGGGTCATTTTCTGATATGTATGGAGGGTTGCTTACAACTACATCAAGAGAATGCTCATTAAAACAAGATAGCCAATCAGAATTAATCAAGTAAAAATTATCTGCACAAAGTTTTTTTTTATTTATATTTGCAACATCTAAAGAATCTACAGAATAATCAGAGCCATAAACCTTAAATTTAGGATTTTTTAAAGCTATTGAGATACCTATACACCCAGATCCAGTTCCAGCATCTAATATTTTAATATTTTCTGAAAAATGATACTTGTTAATAAAATCTACTAATAATTCAGTTTCGGGTCTAGGTATTAAAACTCGATGATCAACGTAAAAATCTTCCTCAAAAAATTCTGTTGACTTTAAAATATAGTCTAGTGGAACTTTCTTTTGTTTTTTCTCAAAAAAGTTATTAATTAGTTCTTCTTCTTTATTTGTAAGGGTTTTTTCGATATTTGCAAATATGTCACTGTCCTTAAATTGGAGTCTTTTTTTAAGAAAAAAAATAAATTCATTTTTAATTTCCAAATTTAAAGGGAATGCCTCATCGATAATATTTTTAAAGTGGGTTAAATTCTTAGGCAATTATTCAGATTCAAGTTGTGAGAGCATGACTAGCTGATTCTCTGCTAATAGTGCATCGCATATGGTTTTGATATCCCCATCCATGATTTGGTCTAGATTGTGTTGGGTAAGCTTGATTCTATGATCAGTCATCCTGCCTTGTGGGAAATTGTATGTTCTTATTTTTTCACTTCTATCACCTGTTCCTACCAAAATTTTTCTTTCGCTTGCTATGCTTTCTTGCTGACTGTCTATTTCTTGTTGTTTTAGTTTTGCTGCAAGCAAAGATAACGCTTTTTCTTTATTTTTATGCTGTGACCTTCCATCTTGGCACTCAACCACAATCCCACTCGGTATATGAGTTAATCTAACTGCTGAATCTGTTTTGTTTACATGTTGGCCCCCAGCACCTGATGCACGAAAAGTATCAACTCTTAAGTCATTTTTATCAATATTTATATCCTGTACTTCTTCTACCTCGGGCAAGATTGCAACTGTACATGTTGACGTATGAATTCTTCCTTGTGATTCTGTTTCTGGAACTCTTTGCACCCTATGAACACCTGATTCAAATTTCAGAACTTTAAAAACACTTTTACCGTTAAGTTTTGCAACAACTTCTTTTAAGCCACCTTGCTCTGAAGACTTTATATCTATTACTTCAAGGTTCCAACCCTCTCTCTCTGATAAACGTGTATACATTCTAAATAAATCACCAGCAAAAATACCTGCCTCATCACCACCAGCACCTGCTCTTATTTCTAAATAAGCAGAACCGTCATCTGCAGAATCTTTTGGAAGAAGCATGAGTTTTAATTCTTGTTCTAATGACTCTGGCTTATCTTCATAATTTTTAAGATCATCTTCAGCAAGTGACTTTAGTTCATCGTCTCCAGAATTAAGAATATCTTGTGCATCCTCTATATTCTTTATAGTTAGACTATATTCATCAAACTTTTCGACAATAGGTTTTAATTCAGAAAACTCTTTATTTAGCTGTGTATATTGTTCAATATCTTTAACAGTTTCAGGGTTAACCAAAAGTCCCTCGATTTCATTTAATCTATTTTTAAGTTGATCAAGCTTTTTAAGCATCGAATCATGCATTATCAAAAAATCTCTTTATCATGGATTCAATTATGTGATCTTCAATATTTTTAATATCTTTGAAATTATTTGAAGCTAAATCATTAATCTCCATTGTTTTAATGGCTTTTACGAGTTCAGAAAAATCTTTAGTTATTTTGAATTGATTTAATTCTTCATCGGACAAGCTTGATAGAAATTTTTCAAGCTGAGAGCTTAAATGATCTTTGGAAGATTTTTTGGAGAATTCATTGAGTGCTTTTTCAGCTTCTAATACAATAAGATTCATTGCTTTTTCCGCTTCAATAGATCTTTGACCAAAATTTTCTTGAGTAATTTTTTCTATATCATCTATAGAAAAAAGATAAGCTTGCTCAATAGTCCTAATCTCTTCTTCTATATTTCTTGGAACTCCTAAATCTATAAGCAACATAGGCTTATTTTTTCTAACCTGTAGGGCATTTTCAACCGCACCTTTTCCAATTAAAGGTAGTTCAGTTGATGATGATGCTATCACAATATCTGCATTTTCAAGTTGATCATGCAAGGACTCTAGTGAGGCTGATAGTATTTCATAATTATCATTTAATTTAATTTTTTTTATTGATCGATTAACAGATTTAATTTTATTGATGCCTTTTTTATATAAATTTTCTATTACATTATGAGCCAATGAGCCTGCGCCAACTACTAGTATATTTTGATCCTGAGGATTCTCGAAAATATTTTTTATAAGCTTTAAAGCTAGACCACTGACGGATAGTGAATTAAGTCCTATATCAGTTTCTGATCTTGCTTTTTTTGATATCTCAAAGACTTTTTCAGATAAATAAGATAGGTTTCTTCCAAGGATATTAAGATCCTTGGCTCTCTTATATGCTGACTTAAACTGGCCAAATATCTCTTGTTCGCCAAGCACTTGTGAATCAATTCCTGAAGCAACTTTGCACATATGTACCAACGCATCATGACCGGACAAAAAATAAAAGCTTTCTTGTGAAATATCAGTAATGCTTAATGTTTTAAATACTTCATTAAGTACTTTTTTATTGATATTCTTCTTTCCAAAAAAATATAATTCTGTTCTATTACAAGTAGAAATTCCAAAAAAAGACTCGATCTCTTGCCTAAAAACTTCTTTTAGACGAATATCTAAAAAAACTTGATTAGACTCATTTATAATAAACTTTTCTCTCTCAGAAACATTGGAGGTTTTGTGGTTGATGCCAAAAAGTTGTAATTCCATATTAAATAAAATTTATCTACTTGCTATTGTTGTTTTTATTTCCTCTTGTGCGAGCACTAAAAAGGATAATCCAGCACAATTTAATGGAAAAATTATGATAAGCCAAGACAATAATAAGCTCTCAACGTTTAATATTGTGCTAAATATCAATAAAAAAGAATCTATTATACAGATTAAGAAGCCATTTTATGGAAATGTCTTAAAAATTGAGTTAAAAAAAGGAAAAAACACACTTTTTATCCCCTCAGAAATGTCTGAGCCATTTTATATTCCAGAGCTTATAGAAAGAAACTTTAAATTCTGGCTTAATCAGTGCATATATTCTAATGAACTCTTTGTATACGAACCCATAGAACAATCAAATTTCATTTTTGATTGCAAGAAGAATAGAAATAAGACTAACTTTACTATTAAATATTACGATTTTAATCTTGAGGGATTTCTTATATAAGCTATGGATAAAATCAAGACTATATGCCCTGCAAAAATTAATTTATACCTGAAAGTTTTAGATAAAAGAGCTGATGGTTATCATAATATCGAAACTTCTTTTCAATTAATTGATTTAAGTGACAAAATGTCATTTGAATTAAGTAAAGATAATATTTCTATAAGTTCAAATGAAAAATTTTTATGCGGTAAAAATAATACAATCTATCGTTCTGTTCTTAAAATTAAAAAAATGTTTAATATTGATAATGGTGTAAAAATCAATATCAATAAAAAAATACCTATTGGTGCTGGGCTTGGAGGTGGAAGCTCAAATGCAGCTTCTACAATAGTTGCTTTGAATAACTTGTGGAATCTTAATCTTGATGAAAAAGAATTAATTGATATTGGTAAAGCTATTGGTGCTGATGTTCCTCTTTTTATTTATGGTAAAAATTCAATTGGCAGAGGAATTGGTGAGAAATTAAAATTTGCTGATTCAATTCAAGATAATTTGCTTATTATTCAGCCAGACATTCATAATTCAACAAAAAAAATGTTTGAAGCATTAGATAAATCAAAAAAAGAAAACAATTTTTTTGATAATTCAATACAAAATGATTTTTGGAATGTATTTATCAACAATAACAAAGATATAAGTTACTTTTACAATAAAAATTCTAAAGATTATGAATTAAATCTGACTGGAACAGGGTCATGTATGTATATCAGATATAATAATGAAGAGGAATTAAATAAAATTTTGAAAAAAATACCAGCTAATTGGAGATTCTTTTTCTGTAAACCATTACAATATTCGCCGATAT
>TARA_B100001057_G_scaffold213617_1_pt1 | contig 105591 bp, 101 predicted proteins | sample TARA_B100001057 | Tara Oceans TARA_B100001057 (sample SAMEA2621839) | marine metagenome | biome: marine biome (ENVO:00000447); feature: surface water layer (ENVO:00002042); material: "saline water (ENVO:00002010), including plankton (ENVO:xxxxxxxx)" | depth 5 m | reverse complement strand
CCTGCAACATTATCTCTAACTGTTAATCTGAAGTTTAATGTTCTTGCCACATTCGGCACAGCTTCCCACTGCCAAGATGTAGCGCCGGTTTTTATAGTTTCCATCCTTGGAAAATAACGATGAGTATCGGTTGAAGGGTCAAAAGATCTGAAAGCCACACCAGTTGTTGCTGTTGTACTAGGATAAGTAGTTGATGCATTATTTTCATCAAATTGTTCCCAGCAATACGTTAATACATCACCAGAGTCTGCATCTGTTGCAGATCCCTCTAAAACAAAAGGTGTCCCTCTTGGGATGGTATAGTTAGAACCTGCATTGACTACAGGCACTGAGTTACCTGTATTTGTATTGGTTTGACAACTTGTTGACTTTACATAGTTTGTTACTTGCTCTATAGAAGCTGCATGAAAATAAGGATCGCTATTACTTTGTACATCTGTTGCTCCTGTAATACCTGCATAACCCATTATAGTTGAACCACTACCAGGTTCCATTTGTACATTTGTACCTTCACTACCATTAAATGTCCATGTATGGTTGGCACCAAACTGATGTCCTAATTCGTGTGCAACGTAATCCACATCAAAAGGATCACCTTCTGGAACTGTGTGTGAAGTCCATCCACTTCCTTTTGACCCGTTAACACAAACACAACCTATACAACCAGCATTTCCATTGTTCTGAAGGTTTGCAAATAAATGGCCTACATCATAATTGGCTTCACCTATAACACTTGTTAGTGTACTTTGTAACTGAGAATTATAATTTGTTGTTGTATTACCATATGGATCGCTTCCAGTATTCGTATAAATCACATCATCCGTGTTGGCAATTAATACCATTGTTACATTAAAATCTACTTCATAAATGCCATTAACTCGGGTCATCGTAGTATTTATGGCTGCAAGCGCTTGGGCTTTTGTACCTCCATGATATTGTGTGTATTCACCAGTCGCTGATACTGCCAAACGATATGTTCTTAAAATAGAATCATCTGCGTTTTTCATCATAAAATCTGATGTGACTCTACGATTTATTTGTTCAGATACTTCACATTCAAAATCATCATTGTAATTAATCCTGTTTTCTCTATTGAAAACAATATAAGTATCAGAATTTTTCTCTATAGGCTCAATAAACGTATTTCCCTTTGGAGATAAAATCATTCCATTGAAGCCTTCTGGAGAAATGCTAAATCTTAAAACCGATGATGCATCATCAATTCCTTGACCCACATAAGACCTAATCTCAGGAAAGCGTTCCTGTAAATCTGGGTGCATAATAGAAGCTTCCTTTATTGAAAAACCCTCTAACTTTCCCTCTGAATTTGGGAAGGATAAAATTGTGTTTGAACTTACCGAAAATTGATTTCGTTGGGCAACACCTGTTAAAGATTGCCTTAAAGCATCCGCATTTAAACCGAAAGTGTGATACGTTTTTAAGGTTTGGTGGCTTTCTTTTAGAATCTTATTGGCGCTTGTTCTTTGTTTTTGCCATAATACGCTATCCTGAGACCACATGATGGTCGACATCACCAATGTGATGACCAATAACTTAATTTTCATAATATCTTAAGAATTAATATTCATTTTTACTACACAAACATCTATTCTATATGAAAATAACCAGAAAGTTTTTGCAAAATTACTTACCAATTAATCTAATAATCATGCATTTAACACATTATTGATAAAAGAAAGAAAGTAAGGGTTAAAACTAAGGTAATTTTATTCATTCGCTTTGAGGCTATAAAGGGATATTTGTAATGGCTAATATATTATAATTTTTTTCAAAAAACAGATAAAGCGCATAAAAATTCGATAAAACGTAATTTAACGAAGTAAATTTTAAAGCTTTTTACAACCCATAAAATTAGGCTCTCAATAGCTTTTGGTGTAAATAAATTTTCCGAACCCTTTTGGTTTTCCATTTTGCTTATTTTTACATAATGATTAAGCAAAATTTACTTAAAGTTACTAATCTCTCTATTTCATTGTCTAATAATGGAGAAGAGAAGAAACTTATTAATTCTATATCATTCCATATAAATTCGAACGAAATCCTAGCTGTGGTTGGAGAATCTGGTTCAGGAAAATCAATTTCTTCCCTATGTTTAATGGGATTACTACCTAAAGCAGTTTTAAAAACAACTTCAGGTTCAATTTTTTATAAAAACCAAGATTTAACTAAAATTTCAGAAACGGAGTTCCAAAACATCCGAGGAAAAAAAATTGCCATGATATTCCAAGAACCTATGAGTTCTTTAAACCCTTCTATGCGGTGTGGCAAACAGGTTGAAGAGATTTTGAAACAACACACTAACTTACCTAGATATGAAATTAAAGATGAAATTCTTTCACTTTTTGAAAAGGTAAAACTGCCCAATCCTAAAAGAATTTACAAGTCTTATCCGCATGAAATATCAGGAGGACAAAAGCAACGCGTTATGATTGCCATGGCTATAGCTTGTAAACCTGAAATTCTTATTGCCGATGAGCCTACAACAGCTCTAGATGTTACCGTACAAAAAGAGATTTTATTACTTCTTAAAGAGATACAAAAAGAGACCCAAATGAGTATTTTATTTATATCTCATGATTTATCTCTGGTTTCTGAACTTGCAGATAGAGTAATGGTTATGTATAAAGGTGAGATTGTTGAGCAAGGTATTACTAGTTCCATTTTTAACCAACCTGAACACAGTTACACTAAGGCTCTTATTAATGCTAGACCTTCTACGGATTATAGACTTAAAAAACTACCAACGATTTCCGATTTTATGGAAGGAGACATTAATCAAAGTATTATTTCTGAAGACGATAGAATTGCACATCATAAAAAACTATACGGTCAGGAACCTTTACTTGAAGTTATCGATGTTGAAAAGGTATACCTCTCCAAAAAAGGGTTGTTTTCAAAAAATATAGAATTTAAAGCTGTTGATGGTGTAAGTTTTAAGGTATATCCTGGCGAAACCATTGGTTTGGTTGGTGAGTCTGGTTGTGGTAAATCTACTTTAGGCAATGCTATTCTTCAATTAGATAAAGCGACTTCTGGTATTATAAAGTATAAAGGACAGAATATTACCAATTTGAGCAAAGATGAACTCAGAGAGCTAAGAAAAGATATTCAAATTATATTTCAAGATCCTTTTGCTTCATTAAACCCAAGGATGACTGTTGGTAATGCTATAATGGAACCTATGAAGGTGCATAACATTGGTAATTCTTTTGAAGACAGGAAAGATAGGGTTTTAGATATCTTAACTAAAGTTGGTCTAGAAATTTCTAGTTTTTATAAATATCCTCATGAGTTTTCTGGTGGTCAGCGACAACGTGTTGGTATTGCAAGAACCATTGCGCTACAACCTCAACTTATTGTCTGTGACGAATCGGTTTCTGCCTTAGATATTTCTGTACAAGCACAAGTGCTTAATCTATTAAATGATTTAAAATCTCAATTTGGATTTACCTATATATTTATCTCTCACGATTTAGCTGTTGTAAAATACATGGCAGATCAGTTGCTGGTAATGAATAAAGGTAAAATTGAAGAAATTGGAGATGCGGACAAAATTTATGCTTCTCCTGAGAAGGAATACACTAAAAAATTAATTCATGCTATCCCAAAGGGGTTATAGCATGAATATTTTTTTAGTTAACTTTAAAACACCTGAAATTACTCGCATCGTGTTTTTTAAATTCGAAAACATTACGTTTTCATTTAAAGTAGGTTCTGGTAGATTTGATTTGGTTTTCATAAGCTTTAGTTTATGCTAGATTTGGGGCAAAATCTGTAAATTAAGTTTATGGTAAATTCAGGTTAATTTAGTTATTGATTTGGGACTGCTAATATCTAATTATTTTTCAATTTACCTGTTTAAATGCATTATAAATCGATGAAATGCATTTATTTTTAACATTTGTAATGTATTTCGCCTATTTTTCTTACAAAAAAGCCACATTTTAAATATGTGGCTAAATATAAGTTTGTAGAATAAATTACTATATCTCCATCTCTGGTATTTCTCCTTCAATAATTAAGTGACCTTCTGTAGCATTTTTTATGTCTTCTACCGAAACACCTGGAGCACGTTCTAATAATTTAAAACCTTTTGGTGTCACCTCTATTACAGCTAAGTTTGTAACTATTCGCTTTACACACCCTACACCTGTTAATGGTAACGTACAAGATTTTAAAAGTTTTGATTCTCCTGCTCTGTTCGTATGCATCATGGCTACAATAATATTTTCGGCACTTGCCACCAAATCCATAGCACCTCCCATTCCTTTTACCATTTTTCCAGGTATTTTCCAATTGGCAATATCTCCATTTTCTGCAACTTCCATGGCTCCAAGTATGGTCAAATCTACATGCTGACCTCTAATCATAGAGAAACTCATTGCGGAGTCAAAGAATGAAGCTCCTGGTAATGTGGTAATGGTTTGTTTTCCTGCATTAATCACGTCTGCATCTTCTTCACCTTCAAAAGGAAATGGTCCCATACCAAGGACACCATTTTCACTTTGAAATTCTACTTCTATATCGTCTCTTACAAAATTAGCAACTAAGGTTGGTATACCAATACCAAGGTTAACATAGTAACCGTCCTTAACTTCTTTTGCAATACGTTTTGCTATTCCGTTTTTATCTAACATAACTAACTTCTTTGTCTTACGGTTCGTTGCTCTATTCTCTTTTCGTAGTGTGGTCCTTGGAATATTCTTTGTACAAATATGCCTGGAATATGTATCTGATTTGGGTCTAACTCACCAACAGGAACAAGTTCTTCAACCTCAGCCACAGTGATGTTGGCTGCTCCACACATATTTGGATTAAAATTGCGTGCTGTTCCTTTAAAAACTAAATTACCTGCGGCATCACCTTTCCATGCTTTAATAAACCCAAAATCGGCTTTAAAAGCATGCTCTAGCACATACATTTTACCGTTAAATTCTCTAGTTTCTTTACCTTCTGCGACTTCGGTACCATAACCTGCAGGAGTGTAAAATGCAGGGAATCCAGCTTGTGCAGCTCTAGCGCGTTCTGCTAAAGTACCTTGAGGAATTAACTCTACTTCGAGTTCTCCTGAGAGCATTTGGCGTTCAAATTCGTCATTCTCGCCAACGTATGACGATATCATTTTTTTGATTTGCTTTTGTTGAAGTAATAAGCCTAGACCAAAATCGTCTACTCCTGCATTATTAGAAATACAGGTTAAGCCTTTTACATTTAACTTTACCAATTCAGCTATGGCATTTTCAGGAATACCCGATAAGCCAAAGCCACCAAACATAAAGGTCATATTATCCTTTACACCTTGTAAAGCTTCAGTAACATTAGCTACTTTTTTATTAATCATAATTGTATTTTTTTCCTTTTGGAAAAATACAAAACAATGCTATAATTTAATAGTTTCTGGTCAAATAAATAAGGGTGTGACTATAGATTGTTTTTAGAAATCTATTTCAATTTCATCGTCATCACTAGTATTGGTTTCATTACCTAAATCTCCCTCATCTTTTGCGGTACAATCTATGTTGATGGACAATTCAGAAGGTTTTTCAAACTCGTCTTTAGATACATTGAGTGTTTTATCTGCGTAGCAGGCTTTCATATACAATCCCCAAATTGGTAACGCCATAGACGCTCCCTGTCCGTAAGCAATACTTTTGAAATGTGCAGCTCTATCCTCTGCTCCAACCCAAACACCTGTTACCAGATTTGGTACCATACCCATAAACCAACCGTCACTTTGGTTTTGTGTAGTTCCTGTTTTTCCTGCGATTGGATTTGTTAATTCATAAGGATAACCTGTAATTATTTCTCTGTAGACAGCATTCCATTTATCAAAACCTGCGTGTCTCAATCTTCGTCCAGAACCCGCTTGTGTTACACCTTCCATAAGATTTACAGTAACGTAAGCGACCTCTTCACTCAACACATCTTTACTTTCTGGTGCTACTTGATAAAGTACTGTGCCGTTTTTGTCTTCGATACGTGTAACCATTACTGGTGTATTGTAAACACCTTTATTAGCAAAAGTTGAATACGCTGCCACCATTTCGTATACACTAATATCTGGTGTACCTAATGCTATTGCTGGTACTGGCAAAATATCTTGTTCTACACCTAATTTCTTAGCCATTTCTACTACTGGTTGTGGTCCAATTTCATTCATTAACCGTGCTGTAATCGTATTGGTAGAACTTGCCAAAGCATCTTTTAAGGTTTGCTTACCTGAATAATTCCCATCGGAGTTTTTAGTCGTCCATGGTTCTGGATTTCCAAATTTATTAGCTTCAATAGTAATAGGAGTTCTTGGGAACGAATCACAAGGCGAAACCTGTAACTGATCTATGGCTGTAGCATACACAAAAGGCTTAAAAGTAGAACCTACTTGTCGTTTTCCTTGCTTAACCATATCGTACTTAAAGTGCTTGTAGTTCATACCACCAACCCAAGCTTTTACATGGCCATTAGATGGATCCATAGACATCATACCTGTACGCAAAAAAGATTTGTAATAACGCATAGAGTCTATTGGCTTCATTACAGTATCTACCTCTCCAGGTTTACCATCTATCCATTTAAAAACAGTCATTTCAACAGGCTTGTGAAAGGATGCTTCAATTTCTTTATCTGACTTACCTTGTTCTTTAAGAATTCTCCAACGCTCACCTCTTCGCATTCCTGCTTTGAGTAAGTCATTAACTTCAGATTTAGATAGCTCTAAAAATGGAGCTGTAGAATTTCGTTCTGGAGTATTTTGGTTATCAAACTCTGCCTGCAATCTAGGCATGTGTAACCCAATAGCCTCTTCGGCATATTTTTGCATGCGCGAATCAATAGTAACATATACTTTTAACCCATCACTATATAAATCATATTTAGAACCATCTGGCTTTCTATTACTCTCGTCATTTGCCCAATCTTTCATAAAAGCTCTAAGATATTCTCTAAAATAAGTAGCTATACCTTGGCTATGTGTTTCTGGAGTATAATTAAGATCTAGTTCTGTAGCTTGGAGTGAGTCTTTAACCTCTTCTGTAATGTAGCCGTACTTATGCATTTGAGCCAAAACTACATTACGTCTATTTTTTACACCAACAGGATTCCTTCTCGGATTATATAATGAAGAGTTTTTAAACATCCCAACCAACATAGCTGATTCTTTAAGTTCTAAATCCTTTGGTTCTTTACCAAAATAAATTCTAGAGGCCGAACGAATACCATCTCCATTGTTTCCAAAATCATAGATATTGAAGTACATAGCCATGATCTCTTCCTTGGTATATTGTCTTTCTAATCTGGTTGCTATGACCCATTCTTTAGCTTTTTGGATAATTCTTTTGACAATATTTCCTGAGGCTTGTTTGGTAAATAACAGTTTAGCTAACTGTTGTGTAATAGTACTAGCTCCACCTTTACCTCCAAGATAAACAGCTGCCCTTAGTGTGCCTCTCCCATCGATACCAGAGTGGTCGTAATACCTTGCGTCTTCCGTAGCGACTAAAGCATCTACCAAGTTCTTCGGCAAATCATCATAACCAACAGGAGTTCTGTTATCATTAAAATAAAACTTACCTAATGTTACACCATCTGAAGAAATGATTTCTGTGGCTAAATTAGTTTCAGGGTTTTCTAATTTGGTGTGGTCTGGCATTTCTCCCAAAAACCCCCAAGATGCAAAAAGAAATAACAACACTACAGCAAGTATTCCAGCTGTAAATAGCATCCAAAACCATCTTATATATTTTGAAAAATCTACTGTTTGTGTTTTAGATTTTGTTGTCTTCTTTTTTGCCATAACACCTAATTTTGAGCTGGTTCTACTCTAAAACCAATATCTGTAATTCCTTCTAAATTTTCAACACCATTAACCTCTCCATTTTTTCGCATCGCATGTTGAATATTTACGCTATAATCTCCGTTCTCTGTAAACTTAAAAGGAGATTTATAACCTCTATACCAAAGTTTATTTTCTTTTATGTCTGTAAATCCAGAACCTAAAAGTTCACCGTTTTTTGCAGCCATTTTATACTCTAAAGTATCTGTCACAGCTTTACCATTTGGATAATTTAACTCTACGATGAGAAACAAATTGCTATATGCATAGTCGTTATTGTTTCTTAGATTAACGTAGAGATTATAATTATTTATGGTATCTGGTGCTTTAAAATTAAAGGTTGCTATTGAATCCTTATGCCATTTATCTGGAACAGATTTATACTCATCGTACTCTGCTTTAGAGTCGCAACTTGTAACCAAAAACAAACTTACAAGTGCTATTAGTAACCCATTAATTCTTCTTTGCATTTTGCTTTTGATTGCGATTTTTGTTACGGTTTTTGTTTCTGTTCCTATTCTTGTTACGTTTCTTTTTGGGTTTTGGATTATCGAAGCGTGTTAAACTATCTTGCCCTACAACGTTTTCAAACTCTGCTTTAGTATCTTGTATGTGTTCTGCAGCGTATTCTTCAAGGCTTGCTACTTTTTCTTTTTTCTTGTTTTTTGCAATAATCTCATTGGCTTGCTCTGTAGTAATAACGTGCCAATTCATCCATTCCCCTTCGTAAGCATACCACATAAGCCCTTTAAAAATATCTGTCTTTTGGCAAACTGCAGTGCCTTTTTCGGTATAAAGTTTTGTGTCATTTTTTGGAAACGCTTTTAAAGCATCTAAATAAGCATCTAACTCATAATTAAGACAGCATTTTAGCTTTCCGCACTGTCCTGCTAACTTCAAAGGGTTTAATGATAATTGCTGATATCTGGCTGCAGAAGTACTCACAGATCTAAAATCGGTTAGCCATGTAGAACAGCACAATTCTCTTCCGCAAGAGCCTATTCCTCCAAGTCTTGCTGCTTCTTGTCTAAAACCGACCTGTCGCATTTCAATCCTAGTTTTAAACTCTCTAGCAAAAACTTTTATTAGTTCTCTAAAATCTACACGTTCTTCAGCTGTATAATAAAACGTAGCCTTACTTCCATCACCTTGAAACTCAATGTCAGAGATTTTCATTTTAAGATTAAGGTCTATAGCAAATTGACGCGCTTTAACCTTCATTGGTTCTTCTTTATCTCTAGCGCTAGACCAAATGTCTATATCTTTCTGGGAAGCTTTACGGTAAATTTTTAAAACATTCTCTGAGTCTTCAATATCAATTTTTTTTCGCTTCATCTGTACACGTACCAGTTCTCCCGTTAAGGTAACCATACCTATATCGTGACCAGATTTTGCTTGAGTAGCAACAATGTCGCCAATACTCAAAGTAAGGTTTTCAGAGTTTTTATAATATTGTTTTCTTCCGTTTTTAAAACGCACCTCTACACCTATAAAAGGTTCTTGTCCGTTTGGAAGCGACATATTTGCCAACCAGTCAAAAACAGTAAGTTTATTGCAGCTATCTGTGCCGCAAGTCCCATTGTTTTTGCATCCTTTTGGCTGACCGTCTTTACCAGTTGCGCAACTGTTACAAGCCATATAGAATTATATATTGAATTTAAGCTACTTAAGCCTAAATAAAGGATTCATAAAATTATTAATGAGTAAAGATACTATTATTTTAGTATTAGTTTGAAACAACCTGTTAGATGAATTTTATTATCTAGATATGTTTAACCGTAATAATATTCACAGGACAGGCTTTTGAAGCATTTTGACTTGGTTCTAAAATCTCATAATCTTTAGATTTTAGTGTGTAAAATCCTTTCTTTTCTTCTGCATGTAGCAACACAGATTTCCCGTCTTTTTTAGACATTTGAAATTGCTGTGGCGCCAACTCCACACAGTAATTACAACCAATACATTTGTTGCGCTGTAAGGTGATAACAACCATCAGGCTTCAACTTTATTTTCCACAATTTTGTACAATTTATCTGATGGTCTTACCCTAAAATCTAATGGAATGGTTATAGCATCTCCTTTAGTGCCTTTTTCTTGTGGCTTGTCATTGACCAGCATTTCTTTCAATTCAAATTCTTTAGCTCCAGTTGTAGGTCCTGTAATTAAAATTGTATCACCAAGCGACACATCATAAGCCTCAATCTTAAATTCTCCGATTTTAGCCTTTGGGAAATAATGTACTCCTTTGCCTACATAAACCTTCTTTTGGGTAGCGTGACTGCCAGAGCCTTTGCTCCATTCACCTAACTTCTGCCCTAAGTAATAGCCACTCCAAAAACCTCTGTTGTATACTTTTTCTAACTCTTGCATCCATGAGATAACTTGTTCTTTAGAGTATGTGTCGTTTTCTAAACTGTCTATAGCCTCTCTATAGCATTTAATTACTTTAGCTACATATTCTGGCGCTCTACCTCTTCCTTCAATTTTTAAAACCTTAATTCCCGCATCTGCTACCTGATCTAAAAAATCTATGGTGCATAAATCTTTTGGTGACATTATATACTCATTATCAAGCTCCATTTCTATACCTGTTTCCTGATCTACAACCGTGTACTTTTTTCTACAGTTTTGCTTGCACGCACCTCTATTAGCAGAAGAATTATACGCATGCAAACTCATATAACATTTACCAGAAACTGCCATACAAAGTGCTCCGTGACCAAAAATTTCGATCTCTACCAATCTACCCGAAGGCCCTTTAATTTGTTCCCTCTCTATTTGCTCAGTAATGTGTTTTACTTGACGTAAACTCAACTCTCTACTTAAAACCATGGTGTCGGCAAACATAGCATAGAACTTTACGGTCTCAAGATTGGTAATGTTTATTTGAGTTGAGATGTGTACTTCAATATCGAACTCTCTGGCTATAGCAATAACCGCCTGATCCATAGCTATAACCGCTGTAATATCTGCTTCTTTTGCTCGTTTTACCAACGTTTTTACGATAGACAAATCATGATCGTAAATAATAGTATTTAGCGTTAAATAGGTTCTTACATTTTTTGCTTTACATCGACGAGTAATTTCTTCCAAATCATCTAAGGTGAAATTTATTGAAGCTCTGGCACGCATATTTAGCTGCTCTACTCCAAAATACACAGAATCGGCACCATTGTCTAAGGCTGCCTGAAGGGATTCAAAATTTCCCGCAGGTGCCATAAGTTCTATCTTTTGCATCTCGTTGAACTTTGTTTTTTTAGTTAAATTCTATTTCGTAATTGAGTTTATTGGACAGTGATTTGAGCTCAGACTTAGTTTTAAAAACATTAGACAACAATAATTTGCTCCAACCAATTTTTTTAGAAAAATCATTAAAAGATTCTTCTCTCCAATTAAAGCCTTCTTTCCAAAATTTATTTGGTGAGACATAGCAAAACGTATAATCGAAAACAAAACTAGAGTCATTACCAACTTTTAATATTGACAGACTATCTGGCGCCATTAAGGTAATATGATGACTAGAACACTCTTGCCTAACTTCTTTAATGAGGCTTAAATAATCATCTTCTAACGAAGAGACATCAAAATCATTATACTCTGTGTTTCCTATCTTTTGAATTGGCCTTAATTGAAGAATATCAAAACTTTCACCATTAAAATATTTGAAAAAATCTTTTAGCTCATAGAAGTTGTCTTTATTAAACGTGTAGTTTATTCTTACTTTAAAATCGTAGGTTTTTTTAAGTTCTACAAAGGCATTTAAGGCATTTTGAAACTTCTCGTAACTGGCTTTTTTCATGAAGCTTTCGTAGCTTTCTTTTGTTACACCGTGTAGCGAGATAGTGAACTCATTAAGGCCTGCTCTTAAAAGTGGCTCAATGGTTTCTTTGGTGAGTAAATTTGCATTTGTGGTTATAGAAATATAAGGCACTTTGTATTGTTTGCCCAATTCTACAATTTTCACCAGGTTTTTATACAATGTTGGCTCTGTACCACAACCTATTTGCAATTTTAACGCACGATTAAAAATCGTTTTTGCAACACGTTCTAAATCGTCTTCTTTAAACTGTCCTTTTAGTGTTTTTACATAATCTGCATCGGTAAAATAACACATTTTACAACGCAGGTTACAAGCTAATACAGGATCTAAATTCACCGCTAAATAGCGCTTGTTGAATTTATGCAACAAATAAAGCCCTAGAAACTTAATTCTATGGCTTTTAATTTTTCTGTTGATTTGTAATAGCTTGTAAATATTCATTTATTGGGTTCTATTACCTTGGGTTTCAAAAATATTACGCAAGTCTTTTTTGTAAGGGAGATGGTCTGCTCTTCCCTTTTTAAAGATGTCGTTACTGTTTCCTTGCCCTTTGCGCAACTCTTTTTGTTCTTCGTAAGGTAATTTTATGATGTCTTGGCAGTGCGTAGAACAGCAATTTTCCATTTTTTCTTTACACTCATCACATTGAATAAATAACAAATGACATGCTTCGTTTGCACAATTGGTATGTGTATCTGCTGGTTTACCACATTGATGGCAACTCGCAATAACATCATCACTAATACGCTCTGATCGTCTTTGATCAAACACAAAGTTCTTTCCTATAAACTTGTTTTCTAGACCTTCATTTTCAACCTGTCTGGTGTAATTTATGATGCCTCCTTCGAGCTGAAAAACATTTTTAAATCCTTTGTGTTTGTAATAAGCACTTGCTTTTTCGCAACGAATACCACCCGTACAATACATCACCAATTTTTTATCCTCTTTATGTTCTCTTAAATCTTCTTCAATTAAATCTAAAGATTCTCTAAAAGTGTCAACATCTGGAGTAATGGCATTTTTAAAATGGCCAATCTCACTTTCGTAATGATTTCGCATATCTACCAAAACCGTATCTGGATCTTCAATAAGCGCATTAAACTGTTCGGCATCAACATGAACACCTTTATTGGTTACATCAAAGGTATCGTCGTTAAGACCATCTGCAACAATTTTATGACGCACTTTTACTTTTAATTTTAAAAAGGCAAAATTATCATGCTCTATAGCAATGTTTAATCTTACGTTTTCTAAAAATGTAATAGTGTCTAAATGATTTTTGAAGGCTTCAAAATTTTCTGCCGGAACGGATAGTTGGGCATTAATACCTTCTTGGGCTACATAAATTCTACCCAAAACATCTAAGGCATCCCATGCCAAAAACATGTGATTTCTAAATATCTGAGTATTGCCAATTTTGGCGTACTTATAGAAAGAGATCGTTAAGCGCTCTTTTCCCGCTTTTTCGATAAGTTCAACTCTTTCTTTAGCACTTAAGTTATTGTACAGTTGCATGCTATACTAATTTTTAAGGTTAAAGAATTAAAGTACATCGTCGCTAAAGCTTAGATGTATAAAGATGCAAAGGTATTATTTTTAGCTAAGTAGCATTAAAAAAGCACCTTGAATTTATCAAAGTGCTTTAATAATTAGAATTATTATGAAAAATTATTTTTGCTTTAGTATAAGGCTGTTGACCCTACCAACAGCCTTATATTTATATACCTTAAAATTCAATTGTGAACAGTTAGAGAAATTTTCGGTCAAACTCTAACTTTTCAATAAGATAATCATAGCAAATTTTTCCTTTTTCATTGGGTAGATGTAAAAAGTATAAAATGGTTGCGTCGGAAAATTGAAAAAATTAAAATAAGTGGTATTTTTGATATCAATTTAATTTAGAAAACAGAAGAAATGAGTAGTGAAAAAGAAGCAAAGTTAAAAGCGTTAAAATTAACATTAGATAAGTTAGATAAAGCCTACGGAAAAGGAACCGTAATGAAAATGAGCGATCAGGCCATAGTAGATGTAGATGCTATTTCATCTGGTTCTTTAGGGTTAGACATTGCTTTAGGAGTTGGTGGTTACCCAAGAGGAAGAGTAATTGAAATATATGGTCCTGAATCTTCAGGTAAAACAACATTAACGCTACATGCCATTGCCGAAGCACAGAAAGCTGGTGGTATTGCTGCATTTATTGATGCTGAGCATGCTTTTGACCGTTTTTATGCGGAAAAACTTGGTGTTGATTTAGAAAATCTAATCATCTCTCAACCTGATAATGGTGAGCAAGCTTTAGAAATTGCAGATAATTTGGTTAGATCTGGAGCTATTGACATCGTTGTAGTTGATTCTGTAGCTGCATTAACTCCAAAAAGTGAAATTGAAGGAGAAATGGGAGACTCCAAAATGGGCCTACACGCTCGTTTAATGTCTCAGGCTTTGAGAAAACTTACCGCTTCAATCAGCAAAACCAATTGTACCATGATATTCATTAACCAATTACGTGAAAAAATTGGTGTAATGTTTGGAAACCCAGAAACCACTACTGGTGGTAATGCTTTAAAATTCTATGCATCTGTCCGTTTAGATATAAGACGCTCTACGCAAATTAAAGATAGTAATGGAGATGTAATGGGTAATAAGACTAGAGTTAAGGTTGTAAAAAACAAAGTTGCACCGCCTTTTAGAACTGCCGAATTTGATATTATGTACGGTGAAGGAGTTTCTAAAGTAGGTGAAGTTTTAGATTTAGCCGTTGAACACGATATTGTAAAAAAGAGTGGTTCTTGGTTTAGCTATGAAGACACAAAACTTGGTCAGGGACGAGATGCTGTTAAATCTTTAATTAAAGATAATCCTGATTTGATGGACGAATTAGAAGAAAAAGTTCGAGCCATAATCAATGACAATCAATAAGTTACAAAAAAAATCCTGTTAAAAACAGGATTTTTTTATTTTTAGACGCAACCCTTTAGACCTTTCTGCATCTATAGAGTGGAATTAATTATTACGAAGTGATGAAAAAGTGTATTTTTTTACTTCTTACGTTTGTAGGATTATTGGTGTCATGCAATATTGATAGTGACAACCCTATAATGCATACTGAGTTTATGCCAATTACAAATGTTGAAGTGCCAGAATATTTTGTTCAAGGCCAAACTTATGAGATTAATATGTCTTATATTAAGCCTAGCTCTTGTTATGTTTTTAACAATATCATTTTTGATATTGAAGGTCATGAAAGAACTGTAGCTATTCTTAACACGGTTTACGAAGACTCAAACTGTATTCCTGAAGGAGACTCAACTACCGTTAGTTTTGATTTAACAGTTTCTGGAAACGAAGTATATCTGTTCAAATTTTACCAAGGCTCACCAAATGGTGTAGACCAATATCATTTAGTAGAAGTTCCTGTTGTTGATAGTAGAGAGTACAATTCTCAAGCGGTAGAAAACAAATAATTATTAATTAATTCCAATAATAATGTGAGTTTAGAACAACTCATAAAAAAATGTATAAATCAAGATGCTAAAGCTCAGAGCCAATTATACAAGCAATATGCAAGTAAATTATTTTCGCTTTGTCTTAAGTACTCTAAAAACTATGCCGAGGCAGAAGATAATCTGCACGACGCATTTATAACTGTATTTAGTAAAATAGATCAGTATAAAAATAAAGGTTCTTTTGAAGGTTGGTTAAAACGTATAGCAATTAATACATCATTGCAACGCTACAGAGAAAATGTTGGAGTGTTTGATATTGTTAACGAAGGTAATATTGAAGATGTTACAGTAGATATTAATGATGAAGATCTAAATATAGATTTTTTACTAAAAATCATACAAGAGCTACCAGACAGATATCGATTAGTATTCAATCTATATGTTTTAGATGGATATTCTCACGTAGAAATAAGTGAATTGATTAATATTTCTGCAGGAACCTCAAAATCTAATCTAGCAAGAGCTAGAATGATTTTGAAAGAAAAAATAGAAGATTACAAAGCGAGTTTAAATTCGCAATCGTTATAAAATGAACGAAGAAAAAAATATAGACAGACTTTTTCAGGAGAAGTTTAAAGACTTTGAAATAGCTCCTAACGATGCTGTTTGGCATCGTATTAGCGAGAGTCTTCCTAAGAAAAAGAAAAAACGCAGAGTTATTGCTTTGTGGTGGCAGATTGGTGGTGTCGCTGCGGTAATTGCTTTGCTTTTAACTGTTGGTATGTCTTTATTTGATTCAACTGATGGCAATGAGGTGGTACCTACAATTGTAGATACCGAAAAAACAGACGATAGTTCTAAAAAAGACTCCGAGTTAAGTAATTCTAAGGACAGTAATAATGTCCTAGATAATTCTTCAGATTTAAATGTTGCTGATTCTAACGAAACAGAAACATCTAGCCTTAATGAGGATAACAAATCTGCCTCAGAACAAAGAGACAAAAGAGAACTAACCTCTTCTAAAGCCAACAAGTCGAATGCTATAGCTAACACGACAAGTAAAGAAAATAAAGTGACTTCTGATTCTCACAAAAGTTTAACAGAATTAAAAAGCGAAGACAACAATGGTGCAGTGGCTTCGAGCAATAAAAATTCTGAAAACAAATTAGAAGATGATATCATTAATGATTCTGAAATGAAATCTGTTATAAAGAATGCTGTTGATAATAAGAACACAGCAGTAACAGATAACACATCATCTAATGATACCAAAGAAGATTCAAATACTGATAGTAATAAAGAACTAGAAAAAGACACTTCGCTGTTAAAAGAAGATACCGAAAAGGAGTCTATTCTAGACGCAATTGCTGACAACAGCAACAGTGAAGAAAATATTGATGAAAAAGAAAAAGAAGATGAACAAAACAGGTGGAGCATTGCACCAAATGTTGCGCCTGTTTATTACAGTTCTCTTGGTCAAGGTTCATCAATAGACCAACAATTTAACAATAACTCTAAGAGTGGTAATATTAATATGAGTTATGGTATTACAGGTTCTTATACCATCTCTAACAAATTAAAAGTTAGAGCAGGTATTAATAGAGTTAACCTTAGCCAAAGCACCTCTAATGTTTTTGCATTAAGTGGTAGCGAATTTGCTTCTAGAAATGCAAATACTGAAGTATCCTCAATGGGCAATATCAGTCCAAGAGATGGATTTGAAAACATCTCATTGATGAGTACAAACATGTTTGATAGAAGTACCACTCCAGAAATTTTCAACTCAAGATCTTCTGGTAACATCGATCAACGCTTTGGGTTTATTGAGGTTCCTCTAGAATTGGAGTATCGTTTACTAGATAAAAAATTCGGAGTAAATGTTATTGGTGGATTCAGCACCTTCTTTTTAAATCAAAATGAAGTCTATGCAGATATCGACGGTACATCAACATTAATAGGCGAAGCAAACAACATGAACTCAACAAGTTTTAGTGCCAACTTTGGTTTAGGACTTGATTATAGTTTGTCAAAACAATGGAATTTTAATCTTGAACCACAGTTCAAGTATCAAATAAACACATTTAGTAACACATCTGGTAATTATAGACCATTCTTTATTGGTTTGTATACAGGATTAAGTTACAAGTTTTAGGTTTAAGTTAGTTAGGTTAGGTTATTGCAAACAAACATAAAGCAATGATGAATGCAATGATGACAAAAGCTACTCTTGGTTAGGGTGGCTTTTATTTTTTATTTCCCTTTTGGTAAATTCTTATTGAGCTCAGTTAAGATAATTGCTCTTGCTTTTTGGTTTAAAGCCTTAGTATCACCAACCTTTAAATTTTCAGTTTGAAGAAACTTATGAATCTTAGCACGCATTTTTCCTGGTCCACCACTAAAAAACGTATAGGAAAATCGTTTTTTGTTATCATAAAACGTTAATGGCACAACAGGAATCTGATGATTTATTGCCAAACGGAATGCTCCATCTTTAAATTCGTCTAACACAATATGTTCTTCTGGCACACCTCCTTCAGGAAAAATACAGATACTCAACCCTTGCTTTAATCTTCTTTGAGCTCTTAAAAAAACGGCTTGTCTACTCTTGGCACTACTTCTATCCACTAAAATACATGTACGTTTATAGAAAAATCCGAACAAAGGGATATTCGCCAATTCTTTTTTACCAACAAATACAAAAGGGTTTTTTACGGCTGCCAACATTAACATAATATCTGTCATAGATGTATGGTTAGCAACAAACATGTAGCTTTTCTTAGAATTGGGAACTTCTTCTTTTATAATCCTATAATTAAAACCCATTCCAACAAGAATAAACTTAGCCCAAAACCTTGCTAGCCTAAAAAAGAATGGATACCATTTTTCTCTAGAGATAGATACCAAAAGAACAGGAAACAAGACAATAATTGGCAAAGCCACTAAAATGTAGAACCAAATGCGGTACAAAACCCAAAAAGGATACTTTACTATTGCCATGGCACCAAAACTAAGTATTTAATTCAAATCGCTTCTCATAGTGTTGCTAAAAATTTATCTTTGCTTTCTGATTAAAAATTAAGTTTAATAATAAAGAGATTCCTGCTTTCGCAGGAAGTGAGCATGGCAAGAATATTAACAGGCATACAAAGTACAGGAACACCTCATTTAGGAAATATCTTAGGTGCAATTTTACCAGCAATAGAATTATCTGAGCAAAGCGATAATGAGTCTTATCTATTCATCGCAAATCTGCATACCTTAACTCAGATTAAAAATGCTGAAGAATTAAGACACAACACCTATTCTGTTGCTGCAACATGGTTGGCATTAGGACTAGACACAAAAAAAACAGTGTTTTACAGACAAAGCGATATTCCGCAAGTAACTGAATTAGCTTGGTATCTCAATTGCTTTTTTCCTTATAAACGTATGAAACTAGCGCATGGTTTTAAGGACAAGGCAGATCGTTTAGACGATGTTAACTCTGGTCTGTTTATGTATCCGATGCTTATGGCTGCAGATATTTTGTTGTATGATGCTGAGATTATTCCTGTTGGAAAAGACCAAGTTCAACATATAGAATTTACAAGAGATGTTGCTTCTCGTTTTCATGCCAAAATGGGAGAAGTCTTTGTACTTCCTGAAGAGCGCTTGCAAGAAAACACCATGCTTATTCCTGGTACAGATGGCGAGAAAATGAGCAAAAGTAGAGACAACTTTATCAATATCTTTTTACCAGAAAAACAACTTCGTAAAAAGATTATGACTATTGAAACTGATAGTACTCCACTTGAAGAACCTAAAGACTGGAAAACTTGTAATTGTTTTGCAATCTACAGTTTGTTAGCTTCAGACGAACAAACAGTACAAATGAAAGCCAATTACGAAGGTGGTAATTACGGTTATGGTCATGCCAAACAAGCACTTTACGAACTTATTTTAGAGCGTTTTGCTGAGCCAAGAGAACGTTATAATTATTACATGAATAACCTTGATGAATTAGATGCCATTTTAGCTAAAGGTGCTGCAAAGGCAAAAATTGTTGCTGATGATGTATTGAAGCGTGTTAGGGAAAAGGTTGGGTATTAATTATCCTTTATCCATTTATATAGATATTCAAGTGTTAGACCCATAGTTTTTAGATTAGTTCTCAAGTGCATTGCTGGTATTTCTTTATCCTTTTCTCTGTGAGTAACTGTTCTCCAACAATTAGGACACTTGTAATGGTCATGAGATGCTTTAGTCCTTAAGTATTTACAATTATGAGCAATTAGAAATCTAACCCAATCTTTTGTTTTAACTGGTCTATTATTTCCCATTCATTATGCTGTCTCAGTTTGTAGAGAGTTTATTTGTGCAGATTCAAGACCCTGAAGATCACCATTTTCATCAACAAACGCTTTTGAATATTGTCTTTTGGCATAGAATTTATTATTCCATCCTAAATTTTTGAGAACTAAATGTCGCTTATCCATTTTAAGAGACTTCAACTCATCCCAAAATGTTGAAATATGATGATGAAATGATTCTTGAGCTTCTTCTTTGGTTTCACCATAGCCTGAAATATTTAATGAAGGGCTGATTGCTACCCAAAAATCACCATCTTGACCTGTTATAACATTTACTTTAACACTAAAAGAATGTTTAGACATCTTCAATTGTTCGACTTCGTATGGCTTATTTTTAAAAATAGGATTAGAGCTCATAGTTTAAAATAAAGTATGTAAATATAAACAATTATTTATCAAAAATATATCAACAAAAAATGAACCATTATTTATATTACCTCAAACAACTTCCCTGGCAAAGGTCTTATAACACCTTTTAATTCCATATTGAGTAATATTCCTGCTAATTTGTAAGTAGGAATGTTACACTCTAAAGCAATAACATCGAGGATCTCTTTACCGTTTTCTTTTAGATAGTTATATATAACTTTTTCGTCATCATTTAACTCAACAAAAAGTTGTTTTTGCACAGCGGGTTTTTTCTCATCTTCTAATTGCCAGTTTAAAATATAAGGAACGTCCAGAGGATTAGATAATAAATGTGCTTTCTGAAATTTTATGAGATTATTACAACCCACACTTTGGCTATCTGTTGTTCTGCCAGGTACAGCAAAAACTTCTCTGTTGTAAGAATTGGCTATGTCTGCAGTAACCAAGCTTCCTCCTTTTTCGGCTGATTCAATAACGATAGTTGCTTCACTAAGACCAGCTATAATGCGATTTCGTTTTAGAAAGTTGTTTCTATCAAAAACATCAGTGCTCCAAAAATCGGTGTAAAATCCACCATGATTTTCTACTTCAGCTACGTACTTCTTATGAACTTTAGGATAGATTTGATTTAAGCCATGCGCTAAGCAACCAATGGTTTGCAAGTTGTGTTTTATTGCTGCTTTTTGAGCTGTAATATCCGTTCCGTAAGCAAAACCAGAGACAATTATAGGGTTATAAGGCGCTAAAGTTTCCACTAATTTTTCACAAAAAGCTATACCATTTGTTGTTATTTTTCGAGCTCCAACAATGCTGATTATTGGTCTGTTATTTAAATTAATATTTCCCGATTGAAACAATACTATTGGTCCATCAATACAATGTTTTAGCTTTTCAGGATACGTGTCTTCTGTAAAATAATGGGCTTTAATATTGTTGTCTTTAATGAATCGTAACTCATTTTCTGCTTCTTCAAGGTGAATAGTATCAAAAAGTCCATTTATAGTTATTGTACCAATACCGTCAATCTTAAGAAGATTCGTTTTTTTCTCATTTAAAACGGCTTCTGCAGAACCACAATGATTAATTAATTTTTTAGCTGTTGTTGCCCCAATTTTTGGTACATGTTGAAGCGCTAAAGCATAAATTAAATCTTGTTCTGTCATTTAAAATATTGATTTTCAAATCTACAAGTAACTAAATTTTTCTGATGTTAATAACTAAACTTGCTTAAACTTTTTTCACTTTTAAAAATTTTTAACTTTGTTTCTGTATGCAACTAGAAACTTACATTAGCGACCTTTTATATAGATACGATTGTATTACAGTACCTCAATTAGGTGCTTTTTTAACCAATCGTGTTTCGGCAAGAGTACACGACTCTACACACACGTTTTATCCGCCAAAAAAAGTATTGTCTTTTAATGAGCAATTACAACATAATGATGGATTATTGGCAAATTATATTGCTGAAGTAGAAAAAGTACCTTACGCTACTGCTAACGATAAGATTTCTAAACAAGTGAAAGCTATAAAGTCTTACCTTATTGAAGGTGAAACAATACAGTTTGAAAACATTGGAGAGCTTGTTTTAAATACCGAAGGGAAAATTGTTTTTAACCCTTCTAGCCACATCAATTACTTAACAGATTCTTTTGGTTTATCGCACTTTACGTCAGCAGACATAAAACGCGAGGTTTACAAAAAAGAAGTTGAAACTATTGAAGAGGCTGCTCCTATTGCCTTTACACCAGAAAAACGTTCTAACAACAATTGGTTAAAGTATGCTGCAGCTGCTGTAATCGTTTTAGGGCTAAGTGGATTTGGAGCATTTAAGTACTACAATAACACCGTTGAAAATCACAACCAATTAGCACAAGAAGAGGCTAATGCACAACTTGATGCAAAAGTACAAGAAGCGACTTTTATCATCAGTAATCCATTGCCTGCTGCTACTTTATCTATTGAAAAGCAAACTGGCAATTACCATATTGTAGCAGGTGCGTTTAGAGTTGAAGCCAATTCTGATAAAAAGGTAGACCAGCTCAGAGAAATGGGTTATAAAGCCCGAAAAATTGGTGAAAATCGTTACGGATTGCACGAGGTAGTTTATGCAAGTTTTGAGACTAGACTCGAAGCTCAAAAAGCACTTTACAAAATCCGAAATGAACATAATAAAGACGCTTGGTTACTAATTAAGAAATTAGATTAACCTTTTCTTATCCTTTTATTTACTCAAATCAACATATCTTTGCACAAATTTTAAAAATTTATGCAACCAAGAACCGCATTTCAGTCTAAAACCGTTGTCACAGACCTTGTTTTACCTAGTGAAACCAACCCTCTAAATAATCTTTTTGGTGGCGAATTGTTAGCTCGAATGGATAGGGCTGCTAGTATTTCAGCAAGAAGACATTCAAGAAGAGTTGCCGTTACCGCCTCAGTGAATCATGTTGCTTTTAATAGATCCATTCCCTTAGGAAGTGTGGTAACTGTAGAAGCTAAAGTGTCTCGTGCTTTTACGACATCTATGGAGGTGTATTTGGATGTTTGGATTGAAGATAGAGAAACTGGAGAAAGTATTAAAGCTAATGAAGCTATATACACTTTTGTTGCCGTTGATGAGACTGGAAGACCTGTAAGAATTCCTGAATTAGTCCCAGAAACCGAGCTGGAAAAAGAACGTTATGATGCTGCCTTACGACGCAAGCAATTAAGCCTTGTTTTGGCTGGCAAAATGAAGCCTTCTGATGCTACGGAATTGAAAGCACTTTTTGAGTAGTAGATTCTGAATCAAGTTCAGAATGGCAAAATTGACTTAAAATGTAAAATTGCTATGCTGAATTTATTTCAGCATCTTGGTTTTAATCTTATTAAACCTTTTTAAACAATTAGCCCTATCATTAACTATATATCAATGTTGTGCTTAATGCCAGAAACATACCCCAAAAAATAATATATGAATATAATTGACTCTCTTTTTGGTAAAAAAAAGACCTTTAATCATCCTATCATTGGAATTTTAAAAAGTCAAAGAATCAAAGGTAATAACCACGCTAAAAGTTACACTTGGTATGGGAATATATTCTTGAATAACAAATCACTGGAAACAACAATCATTTTAGAAGGAAGTAATTCAAGTCCTTTTCCTAATCACTTGAATTTTATAAGTCAATTAATGAATAATTGGGAAAGCGAGTATTTACCTAAAATTGAAAATAAGATTAACGAGATCGGAATTAATAAAATTGGAAAATATTCTAATTGGAAAAATGATTTTTATTTATCAGCTATCTACCCAATGAATGATAAAAACTCTGAATTTGAATTAACATTAGAACCATTAGATAAGCAGAAAACAGATTCTATAGGAATCGAAATTAAAAATAATATTATTACAAAAATTGAAAAATACGAGTAATAATAAAAACACTAAGCACAACACCGTATAAAATTAATGGCTAGACCTCGCCTACTTACGAAAATCCTAGCGGATTTTCTATCTGGTGTTTATTTGCTAAATTAGGTGCTTAAACACGCCACTAATCTTATACAATCACGATGAGATTTATAGTTTATACCTTAGTTTAAGTTCTTGAGCAAGATGTATAGTTGCAAAGCTTTAATTCTTAGCTAACCAATACTCTGGATTAAGTTTTTGGTCGTTCTTAAACAGCCTAAAATCTAAAAGGCTTTCTCCACTAATTTTACTGGTAAATACCTTACCAATGACTTGTCCTGTAGATATTTTATCACCTGGTTTTACATAAACTTTAGAAAGGTTATAGTAAATAGTAACATAATTACCGTGACGAACCATAATGCCTGGGTTACCATTTTTTACCACAATAATTCTTGAAACCTCTCCATTAAATACAGCCTTAACATCTGCATCTGTTGTTGTTGCTATTTTAATACCCGAATTGTTAACCTCAACTGTATTATCAGTTAAAGATCTTGTTTTACCAAACTTACCTTTTATAATTCCTCGCTCAACAGGCCAGCCCAACCTGCCTTTATTGGCTTCAAAATTAGATGCTAGTTTCTTAGCTTCAGGTGTTAAAACAAACTTCCCTGTTGAAGTTTTCTTTCCTGCTTTTTCATTAGAGGCGGCAATCGCTTCTCTAATTAATCGATTTATTTCTTTATCTAATCGGTCTGCTTCTTGTTGTTTTTGTTTAATCTGAGAGGCAAATTTTGTCATATCTGCCTTTATGGTTGCCATTAACTTTTCGCGCTCTTCTAATTCCTTTTCAAGTTCTCGTTTAGCAATTCTATTCTCCTTAATTAATTTGTCTTTATCTGCTTTTTGTTTAGATAACTCTAAGTTTAGATTTTGTAATTCTTTTGTTTTTTTCTTTATCAATTCACCTTGCTCCTTTTGGTAATTGGCATATTGCCTAATGTATTGCAGACGCTTGTAGGCTTGCTTAAAATTGTTTGAAGACAATAAAAACATCACTTTACTTTGCTCTGATTTACTCTTGTACGACTTTACAATCATTGCAGCATAATCATCTTTTAACTCTTGTAACTGCGCTCTAAGGCTAGTTATTTCTTGCTGATTAACATTAATCTCTCTGGTGAGTAAATTGGCTTGCTCGTTAGTAATTCTGATGAGGTTTTGTCTACGCTGAACTTTATAGTTTAAGTCCTCAATAAGTGTAATTTCAGATTTTTCTTCTTTCTTTTTACCTAAAAGAAACGCTTGAAACTGTTTTATTTCTTTTAGTATTTGTTGGCGCTGCTCTTCTAGTTTTTTTTGCTTATCACTTTGGGCAACTAAAGTCATTGAGGACAGTAAACATCCTAAAAAGAAAATTATGTAAAATCGTTTATTCATTTTAAAAACACCCCTAAAGTCCCCTCAAGGGGACAATTTTATATGATTTATTTTATAACTATTTCTTTATATCCAGCTGGTATTCTAAATGGAAACCTAACATCTTCGTTTAGTGTTAGCGACTTAAATTCCATTGTGATGGCAACTTCATCTGAATCTTCAACAGCAATGATTCTTATATCTTTTGGCAAAATCTGCTTTTTAACCTCTTGGTACGATTTATAATCCACCTGAAGAATGCGCTTTTTTAACTGCTGAAATAGTTGCAGACTATCCATTTTAAAGTGCGACGGATTAATTAAGTAAAATAACTCTAACAACGCACTTTGGTCTTTGGGCTGAAGCGCATAAGAATTCTCATTTACCGAAACCGTATAAGGCTCTTCTTTTAAATTATAAATAGCTTGTCCCAACAGTATGTTCTGCACTTTATTAAAATCTAAATCCACACCTACAAAATCACTCAACAGCTTATAGTCTCCATCAAAATACTCATTATCGAGCTTGTTATAAAAACGTACTTTTTCTGGTGTTATCATCATACGTGCAACACCAAACGAGGCACTTAGCCAAATGGTCTTGTCTTTCTCAATTCGAAGATTAAACGTGTGTCCTTGTTCTTTTTCGCCTTGGATGAGTTCTATTTTAACTTTACCACTTAATGTTTTAAAATCAGCATCGTTCTTTTGATGTTGTTTTATCACTTGCTTCGCTGATAGTTTATCGCTCGCTTTACCTGAGTCAACAATACTTTGGGTAGATTTGCAACTTACCACAAACAGCAGTATTGCAAGGGCAAATACGATTCTAAATATTTGTTGTTTTATATGAATTTGTCTGTTCATTCTGTAATATAGATTCCTGCCTGCGCAGGAATTTTATTGTTGTGCTTTTAAGTCTTTTGCTTTTTTAGCAAACGCTTCAGACTTACTAATATTATTTATGCCTTTGTAAGCTTTACTTAATTCTGAATAAAAATCGGATTCCATTTTTGGATTTTCAATTAAAAAATCCAATCCCATTTCTAAATTATCTATTGCTTTCTTAAAATTACCTTGATTATTGTTAGCTACACCATTGACTAAATACAATAAAGGCTGTGCAGGATACAATTCTAAAGCGGCTTCGCTACCCTCAATTACTGCATTATAATCTTGAAGGTCTATTTGCAACAGTAACACGTCTTTTATGAGCTTAAAATCGTTTAGATCTTGTTTTAAAGCTTCCTTAAAATTTGCTAATGCCTTTTCCTTATCTCCTGATTTTAAGTAGTATTGGCCTAAATCGCTATAGGTTTTAGCATCCTTATTGTCATCTATCAATGCTGTAATATCTACCAAATCTCCTTCGTATTCTGGATTTTCACTAACAAAGCCTACAAAATCTTTTAGAACCTTTGCTTTGGCATCTGCATTAATCTCTGGACTAGTTAAAGCTATTTTTACAGAGTTTATAGCATCTTCTACTTTGCCATCTTGCAAATAGAATTTATACAATGCCAAATGCACAAATTTTGAGTCTGGTTTTATCTTCAATAAGTTTTGTGCTGCTTTGTAGGCCTTTTTTCTGTCTCCTGTTTGGCTGTATCTGTAAATGAGTTTAAGGTGGTTTTCTTCGTTGTTTGGGTTATTGGCTACACGTTGTTCCAGATTTTCAATTCGGTCGTCTGCGTTGCCTGTAATGTTGTAAATTTCATTACGCATGGCATCTCTTGCCTCACTAACGCCTAGTTCTTCATCTAATTCGTCCAAAAGATTAAGCGCCTGTTTATAGCGTTTTTCTCTAATGTATAAACTTGCTAAATCTTCTTTGTAATCTGGATGATATTTCACCAACTGTTTGATAGTTTTTATGGCATTATCTATATCATCTTGCTGAAAATACACATCGTACAACTCGTCTAAAAACCACTCGTTGTCTGGTTGCATACTAATGGCTTTTTTTAGATTGTCTTCAGCAGCACCAAAGTTTTTGAGTTTGTTGTAGTTTTTACCAAGCTCGAAATAAATGACTGGTTTTTTTGAATCTAGATTTAAGCATCTGTGAAGAGCTTCTACGGCTCTTTCATAGTTTTCGATGCCTTTTTGCTTTAAGGCTTCAAAAAAGTGCTCTTGAAATTCATCTTCAACATTGCCTAAGTCATCATCTGGTCGTTTGTTGAAATCGACTTGAGCCATAGCAAAGCTTGGTACTAAAAATAGTACTAGTAGAAGTTTTGTTATGTGTTGTTTAAATTTCATATTAGATTCTTCGCTAACGCTCTGAATGACATATTAGTTTCAAAAGTTGTTCCAAACTTGTGCTTGTTTTTGATTTTTCGCGGTAACCGAAAGATAGCAAATTGTAATTAATTCTGATTAAAGAATTTAGTCGCAATGAGCTATACAGACTGTTGGTATATTGTTATTTTCTTTTCCATTTAACTCCACTCCAAACAATTCCTAATGAAACTAAAATTAACGCAAGATTTCCAATATTAATTTTTTCATCTGAGAATGATTTGTAAATAGCTCCAACCACAAATAGAGTCGATATAATTACCGCAAAGTAATATCCTTGTTTAGATTCGAAAAACGATTTTTTTCTTTCTATTTGTCCGTTATTATATTTCAAGAGTTTTGAGTCAATATCCTGGCATAAATTCACAAATTGCTCAGAATTGCAAAAATTATCATTTGAGCTTATTCGTAAAGTTTTTCCATTTTTAAACTTAAATTTTATTCCAGCTCCTTTCATCCAATGGATTTTATAACATTCTATATCTTTAAAATCAATATTTTTATTATCCCATTTCAATTGATTTGATTTTAATTCAAAGTCTGAAACTTTTACTATAAACTTCTTTTTTAAGATATAGAAATAAATTCCAGCAAAAACAAAAGCCAAAGTTCCTTTAAGTAAACCAAAACTCACTATTCTATTTAACACGAATACTATTGCAGAAAAGACAGCTACTGTTGAAACAAGTAAGAATAATAATTCAAAAGGACTCGTATATTCAACATTTTGGTATTTCCGCATTATTTTGTTTAAAATTTGCAAGCTTTGAAAATGAGATTCCTGCCTGCGCAGGAATGTTATTCCATTACAGTGTAATCTCCAATACTAATTTTGGTAAACTCGCCATTATACTTCACGTGGTTACCAATCATAGCTTCATCTAAATTAGCGTTTTTAATAGTGGTCTGATTCTGTATTAAGCTATTTTTAACGGTTGAATTTTCAATAACACAATCTTTACCTATAGAAACGTTAGGACCAACCGTTGTGTTCTTTAAAACCGTTCCTTTTCCGATGAAACAAGGCTCAATCACTTTTGAATTCTCTAAAACGACAGAATCGTCAACTAATTGCTCTTCCCCATCTGCTTTTAAGAAGCCTAACATTTTGGTATTGGTTTCTAGCGTTACATTTTTGTTTCCGCAATCCATCCATTCATCAACTGTACCTGTTTTGAAGACTTTACCATCTGCCATCATACGTTTTATACCATCGTTGATTTGGTATTCGCCACCATTCATAATGTTTTCATCTAAAACTTCTTGAAGCTTAGCTTTTAAAACCGCAACATCTTTAAAGTAATAAATTCCGATTACGGCTTGGTCGCTAACAAAAGTTTCTGGTTTTTCAACAAGCTCTACAATCTCTTGATTGTCGTTTAGTTTTACCACACCATAAGCTTCTGGATTATCGACTTGCTTAGTCCAAATGACACTATCTGCACTTGGGTCTAAATCGAACTCTGCTCTAATCAACGTATCTGCATAAGCAATTACCGCAGGACCAGAAAGTGATGGTTTAGCACTCATAATAGCGTGACCAGTTCCTAAAGGTTGATCTTGTCTGTAGATTGAAGCTTTTGCTCCTAAATCTTCAGCCAATTCCGTTAAACTCTCAACAACATCTTCTCCAAAAAATGCTGGGTCTCCGAGTACAAAAGCAACTTCTTCAATAGGTTGTTTTAATACTTTTGATATATCTTTTACCAAACGATGTACGATAGGTTGACCTGCTACCGGAATTAATGGTTTTGGAACTGTTAAACTATGAGGTCTAAGACGTGAGCCTCGACCTGCCATTGGTACTATTATTTTCATAAGCCTATCCTAAATCCTTTCCAAAGGAAAGGACTTTTATATGTTTAATTATAATTGATTTTTTTTTCTATTTTCCATTTTCCCCTTTGGGGAATTAAAGGGGCTTTTTTATTTGGTCCCTGTACTTCCAAAGCCACCCTCACCTCTATCAGTTTCAGAAAGTTCTTCAACCTCTATCCAATCTGCGCGTTCGTGTTTTGCAATTACTAGCTGCGCAATGCGTTCTCCATTTTGAATGGTAAATTCTTCATTTGAAAGATTGACTAAAATCACGCCTATTTCACCTCTATAATCTGCATCTACTGTTCCTGGTGCATTGAGTACTGTGATTCCTTTTTTTGCTGCCAAACCACTTCTTGGTCTTACTTGCGCTTCGTAGCCAATAGGTAATTCTATATATAATCCTGTTCCTACTATTGTTCTTTCTAAAGGCTTAAGAATTCTATCTTCTGAAAGATTTGCTCTTAAATCCATACCTGCAGAAGCTATGGTTTCGTAATGTGGTAAATTATGGTTGGATTTATTTATAATTTTAATTGTCATCTTTTTTTAATAATTGTTTGAGCTCTTTTCTTTCTAATAAAGCAATACTTGCAATAAAAATAAGGATTAATGTTATGTTGTAGAAATAGTTGCCTCTTAGATGTTCAAAAGAAATATAAGATAGTACTACAGCAAAAACTATGTAAAGCATAATTCTTGAAACTTGATAAGGCACTTTATAGTGTTTTTGGCCTAATGTATAAGAGGTAATCATCATTATAGCGTAGGCTATTAGTGTTGTCCAAGCTGCGGCTACAAAACCATATTTAGGTAATAACATTATATTCAGTGCAATAGTAATAATGGCTCCTATAATTGAAATATACATTCCAAATCGTGTTTTGTCTGTGAGCTTGTACCAAATTGCTAGATTGAAATAGATGCCTAAAAACAAATTAGCCAATAACACAATTGGCACAATTTCTATAGCTTTCCAATACGTTTCGTCTCGTACAATCAATGCTTTAAAAATGTCTATAAATCCAACGATGAATAATAACATCAAAGCACCACAGATGACGAAGTATTTCATGATTAAAGCATAGGTGTTTTTGGCATTCTTCTCTTTAGCATGATTAAAAAAGAAAGGCTCTGCTCCTAACCTAAAGGCTTGAATAAAAATAGTCATAAACACTGCCAATTTATAGCAGCCAGCATAAGCGCCATTAATGTCTTTTCCCAGCACATCTGGAATTAGCCATTTATCAAAATTCTCGTTAATGACATAGGCAAGACCTGCAATCATAATAGGCAAACCATAATTTAGCATTTGTTTAAATATCGCTTTGTCAAAAACCCATTTGGTTTTTAGAAAGTAAGGAAGCAGTAAAATTATAGTAACTGCACTTGCAGCTAAGTTGGCAATGAAAATGTACTTTACTAAATCCGTATTATCATATCCTGAAAACTCAATATTAAACTTAGGAATTGCCCAGAGAAAAAAGAAATTAAGTAATACATAAGTAAATATGTTACTTAGCTTGATAAATGTGAATTTAATTGGCTTTCCTGTTGCTCTTAGATAAGCGAAAGGAGCCACAACTAAGGTGTCTAAAACCAATACACCTATTAGATAGTTAAAATAATCTAAGCGAAGATTTACAAACTCAGCTAGTGATTGATTGAAAATCATTACAACTGCAAATACAGTAATAGTTGAAACCACTAAACTGATTAACGTTGTTGAGTAAACCTTCTTTTTCTCATTTTCCTTGCTGAAAAACCTAAAAAAAGCCGTTTCCATACCATAGGTAAGTAATACATTAAAGAAGGCTGCATACACATAAAAATAAGTGTTATCAGAATAGCTAGCAGTATCTAATGTATCTGTATGTAAAGGCACAAGAATAAAATTCATGAGTCTAGGCAACACCGTTGCTAAACCGTAAATTATTGTGTCTTTGAAAAAGGATTTGAGTACGCTCAATTACTTAATAATGATATCGATTCAAAAATATTAAATATAAATGGGTCTACAGTTACATAAATAAAAAAGCCTCACTAAAAAAGTAAGGCTTTAATATTCTTTGTTCTATTTCTAGTTCTCATCAACATCATCATCTAATGTTGCCATACTATTTGTACTACTTCTTGAGTAAATAGATGGTGGACCATTTTCATAATATGTACCAGCAACTTCGTTTAGAGAAACAATTTTATGGTACTTAGCCTGTCCATTTTCGAGATAGCTTATTACACACTCATTGTCTTTAAGCTCAAACGGATAATCAGCCGGTTTTTCTGCTTTTTGAAACGTATAATTACGTGAAGGGTTTTTTAGTACAGCAGTGTACTTATTTCCGTTTTTAACGAGCTTTCCTTTTAAGTTTCTAAAATAAACCTCATTTAAAACCACACCATCATTTACATTAGAAACAGGAACAAAAACATTAATTCCTGTACCTCCAACTTTGATACCTGCATACCATTCCTGAAATACCACAGGCTTAACTGTAAAAGGGGTTTGTTTTTCAAAATTTGTTGTAGCTACTTTAGGGCTAGCACATTGAAAAAAAGAAGACAACGTACAAGCAAAAACAATGGCATATATCGCCTTTTTTAGATTCTTCATTATAAGTAGGTTAAGATTTGGAAAGACAATATATATGAAAATATTTTATTTTATCGTTGATTTTTGCATATAATCGACAAAAAGCAATGCTATGTAAGATATTTTACCCAAAACCGCAATTTTTAGTTTTTATATTATGTAAATATTCTATTTTAACAAAAGTAAATTTTAATATATGATAGGTACATCAAAGCGATTAATTACAGAAGAAAAAGTTAAAAACTCATCTTGTTCTCATTGTGGCGAGCAAAATACGCTTATTGCCAAGGTTTTTTCCAAAATGTTTATTTTAAAGATACTCCCTTTTGTTTATGGTAAGTCAACAGAGTTGTCTTGTTCAAATTGTAAGAAGGTTTACGATGAAAAAGATACCATAGACGTTGTTACACAAAGAAGAATTGATATTATAAAAGATGATGCTCAACATGCCTGGTTCTTATATTTGGGATATGGCTTTATTGCATTAGCTTTTATTGTTGCCATTTTTAAAGATTAATAAACAAAAAACCCAACTCAAGTGAGTTGGGTATATACAATTACTAAAAAAATAGTGTTAATTGTTCAAAGCTTCTGCACCACCAACAATCTCAAGGATTTCGTTGGTAATTGCGGCTTGTCTAGCTTTGTTGTAAGTTAATTTTAATTGATCTCTTAATTCCGTAGCGTTATCTGTTGCCTTATGCATCGCAGTCATACGAGCTCCGTGCTCTGAGGCAAAAGAATCTCTAATTCCCTTGTATAATTGTGTTTTAAGAGATTTAGGTATTAAGGTTTCAACGATTTCTTGTTTACTTGGCTCAAAGATGTAATCTAAGTTAACGTTAGCATCGTTTTGTACAGGAACTATTGGTAAAAATTGCTCTGTCATTACGATTTGAGTTGCGGCATTTTTAAAGTGGTTGTATACCAATTCTACTTTGTCAAATTCACCATCAACAAATTTATCCATTATTGTTTGAGCAATGGCAGCAACATTATCGAAGGTTAAATCATCAAAAACTCCGCTTTCGTTTGCAATAACATTACCTTGCTTACCAAAAGCATCATTTATCTTTTTACCAATAGCAAGAATAGACACATCCTTACCAGCGTAAGTTTCAGATAATAATGAATTAACTTGCTTAATAATATTAGAATTAAAAGCACCTGCTAAACCTCTGTTTGATGAGATTGCAATAATCAATACTTTCTTAACTTCTCGTTGCTCAGCAAATTTACTTCCACTATCAGCATCTAAAGTAGCGCTTAAGTTTTGAAGTAATTCTGTTAACTTATTAGAATAAGGACGCATTGCTGTAATAGCATCTTGCGCTTTCTTCAATTTAGCAGCAGATACCATTTTCATGGCACTAGTAATCTGCATCGTTGAAGATACCGAAGATATTCTATTACGTATTTCTTTTAAGTTTGCCATTCTTTTATTTGTCATTCCGCATTAAGTGCGGAATCTATTTTAATAATTGAACTTCAAATATTGAGATTCCTGCTTTCGTAGGAATGACAATTAAGCTGTGAACTTCGCAGAAAGGTCTTTTGCTACTTTAGTTAAAGTATCGATTACCTCGTCTGTTAATTTACCTGCTTTTAATGTATCTAGAGTGTCTCTATGTTTATTGTTTAAGAATTCGATATAATCTCTTTCAAATTCTTTTACTTTTTCAACAGGAACATTTCTTAATAAGTTCTTAGAACCTGCATAGATGATAGCTACCTGATCTTCTACAGTGTAAGGGTCGTTTTGAGCTTGCTTTAAGATCTCTACGTTACGCTTACCTTTTTCAATTACGTTTAATGTTGCAGCATCAAGGTCAGAACCAAACTTAGCAAATGCTTCTAATTCACGGAACTGTGCCTGGTCAAGTTTTAAAGTACCAGCTACTTTCTTCATTGATTTAATCTGAGCCGAACCACCAACACGAGATACAGAAATACCTACGTTAATTGCAGGACGTACACCAGAGTTAAATAAATCTGATTCTAAGAATATCTGACCATCTGTAATCGAAATTACGTTTGTTGGGATATATGCAGATACGTCACCAGCTTGAGTTTCGATAATTGGTAATGCAGTTAAAGAACCACCACCTTTTACGATTGGCTTTAATGACTCTGGTAAGTCGTTCATATTTTTAGCGATTTCGTCATCAGCAATCACTTTTGCAGCACGCTCTAATAATCTAGAGTGTAAGTAGAAAACGTCACCTGGATACGCCTCACGTCCTGGTGGACGACGTAATAATAAAGATACCTCACGGTAAGCTACTGCTTGCTTAGATAAATCATCATAAACAATTAAAGCAGGACGACCAGTATCTCTAAAATACTCACCAATTGCAGCACCTGCGAAAGGAGCATATACTTGCATTGGTGCAGGATCTGATGCATTTGCCGCTACAATAACTGTATACGCTAAAGCACCTTTATCTTCTAATGTTTTTGCAATGTTTGCTACTGTTGACGCTTTTTGACCTACAGCAACATATACACAGAATACAGGCTCACCTGCATCATAAAATTCTTTTTGATTTAAGATGGTATCGATACAAACCGTAGTCTTACCAGTCTGACGGTCACCAATTACCAACTCACGCTGACCTCTACCTACAGGAATCATAGCATCGATTGATTTGATACCTGTTTGCATTGGCTCATCTACTGGCTGACGGAAGATTACACCAGGTGCTTTACGCTCTAATGGCATTTCGTATAAATCACCACCTATTGGTCCTTTACCGTCAATTGGGTTACCAAGTGTATCAACAACTCTACCAACCATTTCTTCACCTACTTTAATAGATGCGATACGATTAGTACGCTTTACTGTTGCTCCTTCCTTAATTTCTTTAGAAGGCCCTAATAATACGATACCAACGTTATCTTCTTCAAGGTTAAGTACGATACCTTCTAAGCCACCTTCGAATTCTACTAATTCTCCGTATTGTGCATTAGAAAGTCCATAAGCACGTACAATACCATCACCAACAGTTAATACTGTTCCTACTTCGTTTAATGAAGCACCTGCTTCAAAACCTGAAAGTTGTTGTTTTAAGATTGCTGATATCTCAGCTGGTTTTACTTCTGCCATTTTATTTAGTCTTTAGCTACTAGCGTTAGCTATTAGTTTAATGTAAATTCTCTTTTTAAATTATTTAGTTTGTTAGCAATACTTGCATCATATTGCAAATCGCCAACTCTTAGGATAAAGCCTCCTAAAATAGATTCATCAACTGTGTTTTCTATTTCGGTAGTTTTACCAGTAAGCTCTTTTACTTTAGCCAACACTTTGTCTTCTAATTCCTTAGTTAATGGTGTTGCTGAAGTTACCTTAGCTATTTGTGTATCCCTTAACTGATCGTATAATTGTGTGTATTTATTAGCAACATCCCCTAATAATGCCACACGCTTATTTGCAATTAAAGTATCTATTAAGTTTGTTGTAGCAGCATTAGCATTTTTAAACACTGAAGTTAATACTGCTTTTTTGTCTGCAGATCTAACAATAGGATTTACCAAAACTGCATTTAACTCACTGCTTTCTGCAATAGCATTTGCAATTTGCTTCATATCAGTATTAACAGCTTCAGCCACCTTATTATCGGTAGCTAAACTAAGTACTGCTTTTGCATAACGTATTGCTGCTCTAGACTCTGCCATCTATAATTAGTTTAAAGTGGTTTCACCTAACATATCTTCAACAAGCTTTAATTGCTTGTCTTTGTTAGATAACTCTTCGCGTACAACTTTCTCTGCAATCTCGATAGATAAACCAGCGACGTGGCTTTTTAATTCTGCCATTGCTGCTTTCTTTTCAGTCTCAATTGCAGCTTGAGCTTGCTCTATCATTTTGCCAGCTTTTTCTTGCGCTTCGTGAGTAGCATCAGAAATGATTTTATCTTTCATTTCTCTAGCTTCTTTTAAAAGTGCTTCTCTTTCAATACGCGCTTCTTTTAATAAACGCTCGTTATCTGCGTTTAGGTTTTCCATTTCTTTTTTAGCATTCTCAGCTGCATCTAATGCACTTTTAATACCTTCTTCTCTATCATTTAAAGAGTTAAGAATTGGCTTCCACGCAAACTTCACCATTAAAAAGATTAATAGCAAAAACAGTATTGTTTGTACTACAAATAATCCTGGTGAAAAATCGTTTAATAACTTATCCATTATATACTTTCTTTAATTCTTTTAATTTTTTGTAAAACACGCTCCTGCAACCAACCGTTACAGGAATTCGTGTTTATTAGTTTGCGTTTTCGATTCTTATTGTCCTAAGAATAAAGCACCGAATGCTAAACCTTCTAATAATGCAGCGATAATAATCATCGCGGTCTGGATCTTACCAGTTGCTTCAGGTTGACGCGCAATACCTTCCATTGCACTTCCACCGATTCTACCTAATCCGATACCAGCACCGATTACAATTAAACCTGCACCTACTAAATTTGGAATTGTCATAGCCAAATAATTTAAATTAATTAAACAAATCTATTAGTGATGATCGTGCTCTTCTACAGCCATACCTATAAATAATGCTGAAAGCATTGTAAAGATATAAGCCTGTAAGAACGCAACCAGAACTTCTATTAACGTGATAAAGAATGATAGCAAAAGAGATAAGCTTGTTGCTCCAACAACACCAAATTTATTCTTTAATGTGAACATAATTGCAATTAAACTCATTACTACAATGTGACCTGCTGAAATGTTCGCAAACAAACGCACAAGTAACGAGAATGGTTTAATTAAGAAATGTCCAGCTAATTCTATTATCGCCAATATTGGTTTTACAAAAATTGGCACTCCTGGCATCCATAATACGTGCTGCCAGTAATCTTTTTTAGCACTAAATGTGTATATTATTAAGGTTAATACCGCTAAAGCTGCTGTAACAGCCAATTGACCTGTTACGTTAAAACCGAATGGCATTAAACCTACTAAGTTCATTATCCAAATGAAAAAGAATACTGTTAATAAGTAACCTGTAAATCTTCTGTAATGTTTATCTCCAATGTTTGGTCTTGCGATTTCGTCACGCACATAAACCACAAGTGGCTCTAATACTCTACCAAAACCTGTTGGAATACTTTTGTTTTTATATTGCTTTGCTAACCTAGAGAACCATAATAACATTAAAAGACCAATGATTAAGATACCAAAAACACTTTTTGTGATAGAAAAGTCTAAAACTTTGTGAGCATTCTTTGGGTGATGGTGATCATCAAATTTAACAGTAGTTGCACCTTCTTCTAATTCGTAAATTTTACTGTGAATTTTAACAAATCTAGAGTCGTTTTTTTCTACGATAACATGACCAGCATCATCATGATGAAACGCAGAAGACATAAATGTTGTTAATCCATTTTCTCCCCAAACAATAACAGGAAGTGGAAAACCAACGTGCTTTCTTTCACCATCGCTAGTGTATGAAAACAAATGAAAGTCGTGAGAATCTTTTAAGTGATGAAGGATGTAATCTTTAACCTCTTGCTCAGTATCCACAATTCCTCCGTCTTGCGATTTTACAGGATCACTAGCATAACCAAAAAATGTTGTTAACGCTAATACAATCAGTAAGTAAGATTTGATAGGTTTGTTTGCTATCTTCATTTTTTTCTTTTGAAAAATATTACTCTAGATAAATTCGGCGCAAAAGTACATAATTTATTAACAATTAAACCAATTTTATTGAGATAAATTAGAAAGAAGTTTTGTTTAGGATTTTTGCCACAAAAAACACCTCTATAAATAAGAAGATTGCCATAGGTATAATTAGTGCAATTCGCTGAGCATTAGAAAGGTCTACTTCAAAAACAGACTTGTAAAAAATGACCGCAAAAACTATAATTTTAAAAATTATAGTCCCTAAGTAAATAAAACCAAGTTGCTCTTTAATTTTGTTAATAACGCTTCCTACTTTGAATAAAAAACAGATAACCAGAGAAAAAAGCACAAAAAACAGATACACTTTTTTTAATGAAAATGGGAGTGAAATATTTTTCTCTTCTATAAAATTATTGTGAAGCAAATAGGTTGAAACTCCTACAATAGTGAAAATCAGAATGTAAGTGACTAGGTTTTTAACCATTACTCTTTAGATACTTTTATAACCTGAGCAATTACCATATACATTGAAGCAAAAACAGCTAACAATGTAATACTCGGTTCAAATTTGTCTGAGTTGTATTTAGAATCTAACCACATACCTAGTAGATTACCTGCATAAATGGTAAGTCCCATTTGCAACGCAACACCTGTAAATCTTATAAATTTATTGTATTTACCCTTGTTGTCTTTGGGTGGTTTGTTCTGGTTGTTTTGGTTTTGCTGTTTCATTAGGTAATGCTTTTACAGTGCCTTTCATACTACAAGTGGCATTAAAAGTTGCGCCTGGTTCTACAGCTAATTTGCTGGTATGCACTTCTCCTTCTATATGCGCTGTAGATTTTAAAGATAATGTACCTGATAAAATTAATTTCCCTGAAAACTTACCTTCAAAGTCAGCATTTTCTCCTTGTAATGTTCCTTTAATATAACCTGATTTTCCAATCACTACTTTTCCAGATGTCTTCACATTACCTTCAACTGTACCATCTATTCTAAATGGTCCTTCACTCGCAATATCACCAACTATTTTGGTGCCTTGCGCTATAATGTTTTGTTGTGTACTTGTTTCCATACTTAATGTGTATTTAGATTTTTTATTGTCTGAGGAAAACATTGTCGATTTGGTTTTAATTTACTCTAGTTTCAGGTATGCGTTTAGGTTTTTATGACGTTGAATAATAGCGTAGTTAGGAGACGAAATAGCAAAGTACTCTTTCGTAATTTTAGGCTTTACTGGTCTGCCTCTGCTGTCCTTTTCATCGGATTGCAATAGTTGCGCAAAACCACTTGCACCTTGTATACTTGTAAGACCATGTACTACAACAAATGTTGTGTTTTCATCATACACATCTATTGATGTTGTTAGGTCGAAATATTTTATTTTTTTCTCAATCTCTTCATTAAGTGTTTTTACAAAAGCATGTATATCTTCTTCTGAACCTTTTTCAAATTGATATACTACATTAAAATGAGTGGCTTTATCATCTTCTATGAATTCTTTTTTAGCCAATACAGGAATGGCATTTTTAAGTAATTCTTGCGCCTTTTTACCTTCGTCAGTGTTTGGATAGGTTAATGCAATGTAATCTATTCCCTTTTTATATTCTTCAAATCCGTAAAGGCGTCCTCTAGCTGAAGCCTTAAGAATTTCGAACTTAGGTAAGAAATCATCTCCTTCTAAACGTTTAATTTGTCTTTCGGCTTCGGTAATAACCTCAGCATATTCTTGATTTTCAAATTGTTTATAAAGATTAGTATAGATGGCTTCTGGGCTATTCTCGTCTTTAGACAGTTCTGATTGTGGGTTTAATAAAATTTCGGCATATCGGGAGTCTGGATAGTTGGTAACAATATCAGACTTCATCGCCTCTGCTTTTGTTGTTAAACCCAACTCCGTGTAAATTCTGTATAAATTATATTTTGAAGGTAATATGAGTCGTTCTTCTGGATTATTTTGCAATAAATCTTCAAAACGAGATTGAGACAGCAATAGTTCTCTGAATTTTTCTCTGTAGATGATTCCTAATTGATAATAGGCGAAGTTTCTTTCTTTGGCGATACTGTCTAAAACCTTTTGCTCTGTTGGCAATGAGGCAATATAAGTCTCAGGATTGTACTCATCTTCTTTTCCTGTGATAGATGTTACGCTTTCTGTTTTACCGGTATCTTTTATTCCTGTTTTTTGGTTAGACAATCTCCAATTATCCTGTAGTTTTCGATCTCCCCAGATTTTTAAAAATTCGTTTTTTCCATAAGAAACAGTTGTCGAATTGTAGAAATAGAAGCTACTACCATTATTTCCGCCTTTTACATCAAATTCACCTGGTAATCCTCTAGGGTTTAAATTAGGTCTTGAGTTTTTGTCTTTTGAAGTATTTAATGCTGTATTTTGTCTCGACTCCTGTTTTTTTGACTCTTCTTCCTTGCGTTTTTCTTCTTCAAGTGCTTTTTCTTTTAATTCCTCAGCATACTTGGCATAAATAGCTATCTGTTCTTCTTTTGGTAAACTAACCATGTGCAGAATGCTATCATTAACTTGAGCTACACCTTCATAGTAAATAACATCATCTAAGTTTTCTCGCTTGCGTTTTAAGATTCTGTAGGGCTTTGTGTTTGGTGTCATTGCAGTTAGTGTACTATCGTAATACGCACCTGCAGTTTTGTACACGTTGCGATCAAAATACATATTCCCTACAGTTTCATAATTTAGCGCTCTTAAGTACTTGTCGGAAGTTATTTTTCGCAACGATTTATTGTAGTATGCTTCCGCCATACTATCTGAGGCTTTATTACGATGAAACTCTGCTATTCGGTAATAAATCTTATCTAAGAATGGTCTGTTTTCTCTGTTTTCCTCTAGTTCGGTTAGGTATTCTACGAACTCAACCTCATTCCCTTCTGTAGGTTCAAAATTATATGATTTTTCAAGGTGTGCGTTTATGTAAAACGCTCTAGGAATTTGTCTGTGCATATCTATAATGGCATCAAACTCCATATTAGCGCTATCCTTTTCCTTGAACTCGTTGTAGAGTTGCCCTCTTATAAAATGAAAACGTGCTTTTTCGCTTTTTACTTTGGTGTTTTCTGCCGCAATACCTAACAATGGTATAGCACTATCTTTTGCTTTAATATTAATGTATGCTTGAGCCAAAGTAGCGGTTGCATCTGCTAAATCTTGGTCTTCTAACTCTTCCTCGTCTAGTAATCGTTTTAATTTTTTGATGGCGCCTTCGTTGTTATCTAAACGCATATTAGATTTTTCGCGCCAAATCTTTACTTGGTTAATCTTATCGCTTGTTGGGTATTTGTTTAAAATATTATTGAAAGCCGCAAGTGCTGGCACAAAACGTTGGTCGTAATATCTTGCTTTTCCTAAGAGAAGATAAGCTTCATCTATTTGAGGGTTTTTCTCTTTGCCATCAATATTCATTCCGTGCTTTTGAATGGCTTTTATTGCTTTTTCTTCTGCGCGCTCAAAATCTGCATTTTTGGATTGTCCGGGCAAAAATATATCATCATTAACCTGCATACGCTCTACAGGGAGTAGTTCCCAAAAGTTCTCAGTGTAAGCGTCATTAACGGCAAGTTTACCTCTATCTAAAGCAATGTTACCATTATATAGAATATTATACTTTGTACCTAAAGCATGAAAGTTTCTGTTGATAAAGGTGTCCTTTTTTCGTGAGCAACTTTGAGCAATAATCACTACCAAAAAAAGATATAATATGTGCTTTATTTTGTATTTCAACGTTGGTTCTATTTGATTAATAGATAACTAAATTATAGCACATTTAGTGTGCTAAGTGGTAAAAATAAGCATCTTTTTGAATTTACGATGTTATTAAGCTGTTTTTCGAGAATAGGTAAAATCTCTGTAAACAAAAAAGCCTGTGAATTTTATATCTTCACAAGCTTCTTAAAATTGATTGATTGGGTAATTTATTCTTCCTCTTGAGCAGCCATACTGCCAGAAAAATGAGCTTCAAGTTCTTTTAAAGTTGTTGGGTTGGTTTCTAAATCTTTTACAACGTTTCCTTTTTCTAGTACAACAATACGTTCGCAAACATCTGTAACATGCATTAAATCATGACTAGACACCAAAATAGTAACACCTTGTTTTTGTGCCAAATCTTTAAGAATTTGCTTTAAACGTATTTGCGTTGTTGGATCTAAATTCGCAAATGGCTCATCTAAAATAATTACTTCAGGATTACCAATAAGCGCAGCAACGATACCTGCTTTCTTTTGGTTTCCTTTACTTAAGTCTCTAAGGTACTTTTTCTTACCAAGAATTTCACCGTTAAAGAAATCTTCGAACTGAGACGTTAAAGCATCAACATCTGCTTTGTTTTGCCCTCTTAAATCACCTATAAAATAAAAGTATTCTTCTGGTGTTAAATAGCCTATTAAAAAGCTTTCGTCTATAAACGCAGACGTAAAAGGTTTCCAATCTTCACTTTTATCTACAATAACATCGTTACTAGTAATGCTTCCTGTCGTGGGCTTTATTAAATCTAGCAACAAACTAAAGTAAGTAGTTTTTCCTGCTCCGTTATTTCCTACCAAACCAAAACTTTGGCCCTTAGGAATGTTTAACTCTTCGATATTTAAAACGGTAGTTCCGTTATATGTTTTTGAAAGGTCTTTTGTATGTATCATGGTTGTGTTGTGTAATTAGTTATCTTGACTAAATGCGTCAATCATTTTGTATTTTGAATCTAAGTAACGTTGTGTGATGGATTTCATGAGTTTTTTATGAAATACTATACCTGCAACACCTATTAAAATAAGAACCGCTACTCCTACTTCGAAACCAATAAAGTAGTTGGCTACTGAAAAAATCACCAACGGAATTAACATAATTGGTAATCCGATAATCCACTGTACAGCTCCTGTCCCTTGATAGTTAAAGGCTGCTCGCTGATTAAGATCTATTTTCTTTCTATTGAAAGATCCTCCGAATAACATGATGTGCGAGTTCACACCAATATTATAGACAGCTGCTGCAAAATGCACAACTAGTATTTTCCATCCAAAATAAATATAAGGAATGCCTAAAACAAACATAATAACCACACTTAACATCATAAGCACAAATTTTGAACGCAGATATTGCTCATATTTAATATTTTGACTCATTAGCATTTTATAATAACCACTATCCCAAGCTGGAATAAACTGCCCAAAACTGATAAGGAAAATACCTGTTGAAAAAATTCCCACAATAGATGACGCATATAACGAGTCTCTATATATTGGTTGCGTGTAAAAGAATAAGCCGTACAACAAACCTATAAGCATCAGAAAAGCTGATGACTTTGTGCGTTTATTTCTCCAAATTAACTTTAAGTCTAACTGCATAAAAGGTGCAATGTCCCCAAAACGGTTGGTCCAAGATAAATCTGCTGCCTTAACCTCTGTAACCTTAGATTTTAACCCACTATCTAAGAATAGTTTTTCTCTTAAAATTTTAAAATTGAAAGCGTAAGCTATCGCTAATAATGCTATCGGAATTATGATTAAAACAGGATTGTTAGAAATACCTATAAAAGCATCACCTACCAAAGACGTCATTGATACAATATTGAAATACTCTAAACCATATAGAACACCAACGGTTGCTAATAATGGTAAAAATGGTAAATCGGTTTTTGAGGATAGCGCTTCAATAATAAAGTTTAAGAAATTAATAATGAGTACCACAATTATTAAAGCAACCATCCAAGGCAGTATCTGAGAAGTTTCGTAACCTTCCTTAATAAGCATTATGCTAAATGGAATAATCGCAAAAAGTGGTAAAAAGTTAAAAAACGACAATGCAGATTTACCAAGTACAAAATGTACAATGGTAGAGCGTTTTATTGGTAAGGTTAGTAATGGTTTTACACTCATTACCGGTAGCTTTTGCAAAAAGAAACGCATCATGAGGTCTACCATAAGCCAGTAGAATAAAAGTCCGTTAGCTATTACAAATGGGTCTTGATCTGGATATGTTTTCTTTAAGATAAAGAGCAATCCAAAACCTAAACCTAAAAACATGACAATAAAGTAAAGTGCAAAAAAGACAAGAAGAATATTTAATGCCATACTCTTTTGCCAATATGACGAACGGAAATACTGTTTCCACTCTAAATTAAGAAAGTGCTTTATCATATTTGTGGTTAGTTTTTTCTATTAGTAAACTTAAACGTTAATTTGTTACAAACAAATTTAACTATACAATCATCCTTCCTTATTTTTGCAGAAAATAATTGTAATGGCACAATTTCATACCCTAAAAATAAAATCCATAGAAAAAGTTACCGAACATGCGGTAGCGATCTCTTTTGAAATTCCTGAACCTTTAAAAGCTAATTTTGCTTTCAACGCAGGACAATACATCACGCTAAAAACCACAATTAATGGGGAAGACATACGTCGCGACTACTCTATTTGTGCGTCAAAAAACAGTGGTGATTTAACCGTTGCTGTAAAATCGGTTGATGGTGGTACATTTTCCGTTTATGCAAATACAGAGCTAAAAGAAGGAGATACTATTGAGGTTGCTGAGCCTAACGGTCGCTTTGTCTTTGAACCCAACGAAGCTAAAACTAGAACCGTTGCTGCCTTTGCTGCTGGTAGTGGTATTACACCTATTTTAGGCATCGCTAAAACACTACTTGAAGAAGAACCGTTTAGTAATTTTATATTGGTTTACGGCAATAAGTCTTCTAAAGACACGATGTTTTTTGCTGATTTAGTAGAGATGCAAGCCAAGTATGGCAACCGTTTCCATGTACATTTTATATATAGCCAATCTCGCGAAGAAGGTGCTTTATTAGGAAGAATAGAAAAAAGTACGGTTAATCTTATTGTTAAAAACAAATACCAAGGTGTAAACATTGAAGCGTTTTATTTATGCGGACCAGAAGCCATGATTTATACTGTAAAAGATACTTTAGTTGAAAACGGCATTAAGGAAAAATCCGTTTTCTTTGAATTATTTACAGCACCTGTTGTCGCAGAAAACGAAAATTCGGTTGAAGATTTATCTGGTAACACCAAAATAAAAGTATTAGTAGATGATGAAGAGTTTGAATTTGAAATGTCTAAAGAGCAATCTATTCTAGAAGCGACTTTAAAACAAGATATTGATGCACCATACTCTTGCCAAGGTGGTATTTGCAGTAGCTGTATTGCGCGCCTAACAGAAGGTGAAGCCAAGATGAGACAAAATAATATTCTTACGGATAATGAAGTTGCTGAAGGCTTGGTGTTAACTTGCCAGGCGCATCCTACATCTGCAACTATTGTTGTGGATTATGATGATGTGTAATTTAGACTCTTAGATTTTTAGACCTATAGACTGTTAGATTCCTGCCTTTGCAGGAATGACATACTTTATTTTTGACACAATAGCCTCAACAGCAACACTTCCTGCTGCGTTTTCGTAGCCTTCAGGATACTTATTACCGTATATCGATGTTGGAATTTTTGGATATTCATCGCGATCTGCTGTAAGTTGAAAATCTTCAGGTTGATTAAACGGCACAAAACCAGCAAAAGGATGTGTTACGCCCCAAATCGTAATTACCTTTATACCAAACATTGCTGCTATATGACCATTCCCAGAATCCATAGCAAGCATCAATTTTAAATTTGAAATTAATGCCAATTCATCTTCGAAATTTAGCTTTCCTGCAACGGAGATGACATTATTGTATTTGGCTTCGAAAGCATTAAGGACTTCTATCTCCTTCTCGCCTCCGCCAAATAAGATAACCTTATAATCTTTAGATAATTCCGAAATAACTGTTTCCATCTTATCTAGTGGGTACATTTTACTGCTATGTGCAGCAAATGGAGCAATACCAACTAAAGTTTCATTGCTGTTAATACCTAAATCTAAAAAGGCTTTGGTTAAAGGTTTTGCTTTTGGAAATTTTGGCTGCGATAAATCAACCGGAAAGCCTAATGCTTTAAACACATCCGCATAGCGTTGATGCGTGGTTTTTAGTTGTTTTACCACTTCACCAGAAACTAAAGCTTTCTTCTCTGCTCTGCCTTTATCAATCTGGATTACTTTTTTCCCGAAAAAAAATAACTTCAAAATCTTACTTCGTAAAACGTTGTGCAAATCTGCGACAACATCAAAGCCTAACTTTCTAAGTTCTTTTGATAGTTTATAAAGCCCCAAAACACCTTTGTGTTTGCCTTTTAAATCAGCGACATAAACCTCAACATTTGGAATGTCTTCAAAAAAAGGTTTAAAAAACGTTCTGGTAACAACGGTTACTTTTAATTGCGGATGTTGTGAGGTTAATGCAATCAACACAGGCACTGTCATAGCAACGTCTCCCATTGCCGAAAATCTTATGACGAGTATGTGCTTGGCTGCTGACATTAATTTCAGAATAGACATCCTGAAACAAGTTCAGGATGAAAATTTATTTTTGTCCTCTTAAAACAGGATTAAGCTCATCGTCGTTGTACATTTTCATTTGTTTGTAAACTTTCATGTACTTATCTCCGTTCGCTATATCTGTCAATAAATCATCAATTGCAGTGCTCAAATCTTTACGTTGTTCTAATAAAACGTCTAATTTCTTTTGGCAAGCTGCTTTATGATTGTCAGTAGCATCTTCTCTCACTGTTTCTAAATGCATGTGATAGATTTTTAATGCCAAAATAGATAGTCTGTCTATAGCCCAAGCAGGACTTTCAGAGTTAATTTTAGCATCAGCCTTTACGGCAACATCTTTGTATTTATCTAAGAAGTAACTGTCAATATATTCAACCGTATCAGTTCTGTCTTGGTTAGATGCATCAATCATACGTTTTAGTTTTAATGCTGCAACAGGATCTATATTTGGGTCTCTAATAATGTCTTCGTAAGCCCACTGCACTGTATCTATCCAACATTTTCTGTATAACAAATGAGCGATTAGATCTTCATTTTTATCATACTTGTTTGTGAAAGGTTGTTCTACCGTATTTAAAACTTTATAGGTTTTAATAACATCTTGAAATATACTGTTTGCTTTATCTGAAAACATATCGAATTATTTAGTTTGAATATGCAAATATACTTTGAATTATTAACTTAGCCATTCAAGAAAAACACATCATTATGCAAATTCATAACCTTTCTGAAACGCCTTCAATTTTAAATACTTTTATGTCTGAAATTAGAGATGTGAGCATTCAAAATGACCGTATGCGCTTTAGACGAAATATTGAACGTATCGGTGAAGTTTTAGGTTATGAATTAAGCAAATCGCTTTATTTTGAAAAACATCAAACAGAAACTCCTCTCGGAAATCACAACACTACTTTGTATAAAAATGATATTGTGTTATGTTCTATTTTAAGAGCTGGTGTGCCACTACACAATGGCTTGTTGAATTATTTTGATGCAGCAGAAAACGCATTCATTTCAGCTTACAGACATCATAAACACAATCCTGAAAGTTTTGAAATTATTGTTGAATATTTAGCCTGTCCAAGTCTAGAAGGCAAAACCTTAATTCTTGCAGATCCTATGTTAGCCACAGGACAGTCTATGGTAGCGACTTACGAAGCACTTAAGCCTTTTGGCACTCCAAAAGATATACATTTGGTAAGTGTTATTGGTGCACAAGAAGGTGTGGATTTTGTGTCTAATCACTTTAATGAAGATGCACACTTGTGGATAGCAGATGTAGATCAAAAGCTTAACGAAAAAGGTTACATTGTTCCTGGTTTAGGAGATGCCGGCGATTTAGCTTTTGGCAATAAACTACAGCAATAAGCTAACAATGGGTACTATTATTAGTAATGAAATAAAGACTTCTTTAAACCATTTTTCTGAAACCACTTCGATATAATTTGCCATAATTATAGAAAATGGTGCAAATAAAAAGACAAATTCACTTCCATTTTTTACAGGTGCAATAATTGCTATTAAGATAGCTATAACCGAAGACCAAGCTATAAGAAAAAAAGATGGCTTTAGTTTTTTGTTTTTGTCTTGTATACTTCTAAAAAAGTAGATGAGTGTCCAAATAAACGATGTAAATAAAACGGTAAACTTTAAAATAAATTCGCCACTGTTATAAACGGAATAATCTACACTTGCATAACGACTAAAATTAGTTGGTTTTATATAAGTATCATAAACAATAATGTTGTAAGCGATAAGTAACAAGATAACCGTAGCAACACCTACAAACGGAATAATAACATTCTTTAAGTTATTCTTTGAATGGTAGATTAATGCCACAATTACAACTGCAAAAAATAATATAGCCCAGAAATAAAAAAGGGTAGCCATCATAACCCAAAAACCTGCATCAAAGAACTTCTTCTTGGTGTGAAGATTAGTTTGTAGACTAATAAGGCGTCTTAGTGCAAAAAGCACAAATAAATTAGCAAACAGCAAATCTGAATACTTTAAAACTTCAGGAAATAATCCAAATAACAATCCAAACGTCATTATTGCATAGCCGTTCTTCTTGGTAAGGTTATTTTTTGAAATAATAAAATCTAGAAGGAAAATAAAAAAGACTGCTATCGCTAACTTTAAAGTAGTTTTTAAACTGGTATTAACATCAGTAAATAGCTGGTTAAAATTTGAAAACACAAATAGTATAACAACAAAAACTGCAACCATTATAAAGTTTATAGGCTTAGATTTACTAAAAATGCTTGTAATCATTTACTGTTTTTGTATTTTTGCTATCCAATAAAGCCTTTCATCTAATTAGTGAAGCAAAATTGGATGTGAGTATAAATATAATTTAATTCTCGCTAGCCGAGTAAATTTATAAAGTTATGAAGGATTTCTTTTACGCAATACAAGATTTATTTGTCAACGTATTATTTGCACCACTAGACTATTTAAGAGAGCTAGAGCTTTCTTCTTGGTTTGCTGCTAACACCATGTCGTGGTTTTTTATGGCTATTGGTTTTGTCGCTTTTATTTATTGGATGAAGCAATTAGCTAAATACAACGCCAACAACGAGGAAGACAAAAGCATATCTTCTCACTCTTATTTATAAGTCAAAGCCAATATCTTTACGATAATACATCTTATCAAAATGTAGTTTTTCTATGTTTTGATAAGATTTTTTTATGGCTTCTTGGTACGTGTCTCCGTACGACGTTACAGCCATAACACGACCTCCAGAAGTTACTACTTTCCCATCTGTGTCATTTGCTCCTGCATGAAATACAATAGAATCTTCAACCTTTTCTAGTCCTGTAATTTCTTTACCTTTTTCGTAAGCTTCAGGATAGCCTCCAGACACTAACATTATTGTTGTTGCAGCACGCTCATCTATTTCAATCTTTATGTCTGCTAAAGTACCGCTTGCCATAGCCTTAAAAATAGCTACTAAGTCGGTTTTTAATCTTGGTAAAACGACTTCGGTTTCAGGATCTCCCATACGTACATTATACTCAATAACTTTTGGATAGTCACCAACTTTAATCAACCCTATAAAAATGAATCCTACATACGGTAAATTGTCTTTTTGTAAACCATCAACTGTTGGCTTAACAATTTGATTTTCAATTATACTTAAAAAATCGGCTGTTACAAATGGCACAGGTGAAACGGCTCCCATGCCTCCTGTATTTAAGCCTGTATCTCCTTCACCTATTCGTTTATAATCTTTTGCTGTTGGAAGAATCTTATAATCTTTTCCGTCTGTTAAAACAAAACAACTCAACTCAATCCCATCTAAAAATTCTTCGATTACCACTTTGGTACTTGCATCACCAAACTTAGCGTCAACGAGCATGTTTTTTAATTCGGTTTTAGCTTCTTCTAGATCGTTTAAAATTAAAACCCCTTTTCCAGCCGCTAATCCATCAGCTTTTAAAACGTAAGGTGCATTTAAGCTTTCAAGAAATTTATACCCTTCTTCTACATTGTCTTTGGTAAAACTCTGATAAGCTGCTGTTGGTATCTTGTGGCGCATCATAAATTCTTTTGCGAACTCTTTACTACCTTCTAACTCAGCTGCTGCTTTCTGTGGACCAATAACCGCAACATTTTTAAGGTCTTGGTCTTCTAAAAAGAAATCGTGAACTCCTTGTACCAAAGGGTCTTCTGGACCAACAACAACTAGGTCTATGTTATTCTCTAGTACAGCCTCTTTAATAGCCTCAAAATCGGTTACTGAAATATCTAAATTAGTAGCAATAGATTTAGTACCAGAGTTTCCTGGTGCAACAAATAGGTTTTCACAGTGGCTACTTTTTGCAATTTTCCATGCAAATGTATGCTCTCTTCCGCCAGATCCTAAGACTAAAATATTCATGATTGTGTTTTGTTTGCGCAAAAATAATTGGTTTTACGATGAAAAAACAATTAATTTACAGAAACCTTTTTGCCTTAACACATCTTGCAACTATTCGATTTTTCATTAAAATTCAATGGCTTTGATATCAACAAGGCTAAACTAGCTTTGGACAACATTCAGGCACTACATGGTGATGAGTTTGAGCGTTATTTAAATAACAAACGGAAAGAGATTGTTGCCTTTCATTTAGAAAACAATAGCTTCTATAAATCTCTTGGCAAAAACATTTCCCTTAACGATTGGGATTCAGTTCCTGTTATGACCAAACGTCATTTGCAACAACCCTTAGAACAACGATTAAGCAATGGTTATACTAAAGATGCTGTTTATGTAAACAAAACCTCTGGAAGTTCTGGAGACCCTTTTATTTTTGCAAAAGACAAATGGTGCCATGCACTAACTTGGGCTGAAATAATGAATCGTTTCGGTTGGTTTGATATAGATTTTAATTCTTCAAAACAAGCACGATTTTATGGTATTCCTCTGGACAAAAAAGGCTATTATAAAGAACGATTAAAAGATTGGTTTAGTAATCGTTATCGGTTTTCAGTTTTTGATTTAGGTGATAATGCTTTTGAAAAAGTGTTGTCAAAATTCAAATCAACTAACTTTGATTATATCAATGGCTACACAAGTCCTATTGTACAATTTGCCAAATTTTTAAAACGAAAAAATGTTGTTTTAAAAACATTGTGCCCAAGTCTAAAGGTTTGTATTGTGACGTCAGAAATGCTATTTGATGAAGATAAAACGCTTTTGGAAACTCAATTTGGTGTTCCAGTAGTGAATGAATATGGCGCATCTGAATTAGACCTCATCGCTTTTCAAAATCTTGATGACCAATGGCTAGTTAACCATGAAACACTCTATGTTGAAATATTAGATGACGACGATAATGTACTTCCGTATGGACAAGAAGGCCGAATAGTCATTACTTCACTATATAATAAAGCGCATCCCTTTATCCGTTATGACATAGGAGATGTTGGGGTTTTAAGTGAAGAAAGCATGTTACAGAAACCTATTCTGAAAAAATTACTTGGAAGAACTAATGACATAGCAATCCTTCCTAGTGGCAAGACTGCAGCTGGGCTTACATTTTATTACATTACCAAAAGTGTAATAGAAAATGATGGCAATGTATCCGAATTTGTGATTGAGCAATTGGCTATAGACACCTTTAAAATTAAATATGTTAGTAGAAGGATACTGACACCTAATGAGGAAACAGTAGTAAAGCAAGAAATGGAACGGTATTTAGAACCTAATATTTCTATTGATTTTGAGCGTGTTAAGGTTTTAAAACGAACAAAAGCCGGAAAACTAAAACAGTTTGTATCTAAATTAAATTCTTAATGAGTCGTTTTTTTACAAACAGATGCTCATAAAGAAACATGATTAGATAATATGACGATTTTATAACAGAGAAGCCCAAACCTTTCCTGTAAGCGTTAAAATTGTGTTTTATAAGATTCAACTTGTTTGAAGATAATGAGCCCTGTGTAATTCTGTAGTACGCAATGGTTTCAGAAAGTCCAACTGCTGGTTTATTGCTTCTCTTTAAAGCTTCTAACCAAAGTAGCCAATCTTGTCTCTTTTTTAAATCTTTGGTGTAAATTTTTCCTAAAGAGTCACAATTGTACATTCCTGTTAAGTTACCTATATAGTTGGCCCTTAATAACTTTTTATAGGTTAATGATTCTAATGCGTTTACTTTTACATTTAGGGGGATTCCTTTTTCATTGATCCATTCATAACTACCAAAGCAGACATCAGATTGGGTTCTATTCAGTAAATCTATTTGGAGTTGAAGTTTGTCTTTTTGCCATAAATCATCAGCATCTAAAAAGGCAATATAATTACCACGCGCTTTTTTGGTTCCAAGATTTCTTGTTTGTGCAGCACCTTTATTGGTAGAATGCTTATAAACTTTTATTCTGGAGTCCTTTTTTGTAAAAGCATTAACGATTGTTGTTGTTTTATCATAAGAGCAATCGTCAATTAGTATAAGTTCCCAATTAGTATAAGTTTGATTTATGACACTTTGTATTGTTTTTTCTATAACACTTTCGTTATTGTACATTGGTGTTATAATAGAAACTAAAGCATCCATATAGTCATTTATTAATACGCTTTATCATCTCCCCTTACGGCATTGATAAATGTTTGGGCAATAATTTTCATATCAAGAAGCAAAGACCAGTTTTCAATATAAAAAATATCATACTTTACCCTTCCAATAATATCCTTATCTGTTTCTACCTCACCTCTAAACCCACTAACCTGAGCCAAACCTGTAATTCCAGGTTTTACGAAGTGTCTAACCATAAATTTATCTATTTTCTTAGCATACATATTGGTATGGCTCACCATATGAGGTCTTGGGCCAACAACCGACATATCTCCAAATAAGACATTAAAGAACTGTGGGAGTTCATCTATACTTGTTTTTCTAATGAATCTACCGACTTTAGTAACGCGTTGATCTCCTCTAGTGGCTTGATGTAAATGCGCTGTTTTATTTGGTGTCATAGACCTAAACTTATAACAGTCAAACTCTTTATAATTAAACCCGTTTCTAGATTGTTTAAAGAAAACTGGACCTTTTGATTCAAGTTTAATAAGTATAGCTACTATAGGTGTTAGCCATGATAAAATAAATACAATTACAAAACTTGAAAATAATATATCAAACGCACGCTTAATAACTGTATTTACAGAGTCCTCCAATGGAATATTTCTTAGTGTTAAAACTGGTATGTAATCGTAATATTCATATCTAAGCTTTTTGGAATAAATCTCCTTGCTATCTGGAACAAATTTTAAAATTTTTAAATTATTATCGGCAAAGTCTACTATATCTGCAATTTGTGAGTTGGTAAGTTCCGATATAGAGCAATAAATTTCGTCTATCCCTTCTTCTAACACATACTGAAAGCAATCTAAAAGGGAAGTGTTACCTCTCTTAAAATTAAACGTCCTTTTGTGCATATAACCATACTCAGGATTCTTATTAAAAAAATTCTCAAGAGCTAATGTTTTCTTATTTAATCCTAAAATTACTGTAGACCTGTAATTACCCCCAAAAGAAACTCTATACTTTTGAAGTAAGTAATAAATTGTAAATTTCAATATTGCTATTAAAACAAAACAGAGTAATGTGTATTTAACTATTGGTCTTGGGTATACGTTTAATTCGTGATACAGGCCAGAAAAAGCAAATACATAAAGAGTGAAAAGAATTATCTGTTTAACAATTAGAGATAATATATTGACGGGCCTAGTGTATCTATATACCTCATAAAATTTAGAATAAACAGACAGCAAAACCCAACCTATTGAGATAAATATTGAAAATATTAAAGGGTTTTGATTAGGCAATAAATATAAAAACCCTATTCCATTTATAATACTCAAATCTATTAAGTAGGATATAGGTCTTAAGTAGCCTGAATATCTTCCGTGTTTGAATAAACTCAACCTCTGCTAGTTAATTTTAAAAATGCTATTCGACAAAAATAACTCTCTTTTTTTATATAGTCTAAAAAAGATGAAATTATACTAAAGAATTACTAACTTTTATTGTGTTATATAACATCTTCTTGATGCCATATAACACAATAAAAAAAAGAGCTGTTTTAAAACCCCTTAGACACTAAGTAAGGCTCTTTTTATAAATGTTTCGTATTGATGATTGATCAGGTTCCAATCATAAACTTTTTCAATCTTTATTTTATTATTCGAAAGGAATAACTCAAAATCCTCTTTGTTTTTTGATAGTGCCACATTAACGTCCACCGAACTTTTAAAGTAAAGGGCGTCATTTTGTAAAATACTTTTGTTGAAGATATTGTCGTTTGCTACTATTAGCGCATTGCTGGCCATTGCCTCTAGGAGTGAAGGATTGGTCCCTCCGACAGAATGTCCATGAAAATAAAGATTACTAAAATATCTTAAATTATTAAGGTCTTCTTGATTGTATATACCTCCTAAAAATAATATTTCATTATTCTTTTTAAAACGGTTTTTTAGATATTGTCCATATTTTGTGTTGTGCTTTCCTATCACTAAAAAAGGAAGGGTACCTGAGCTTTTTTCTACTCCCTCTAAAATTGTTTCAATATTATTTTCTGGTTCCAGCCTAGCAATGAGCAAATTATAATTAAATTTTTTTAAACCATATTTATCTAAAACTCCTACATCAGGGGCTTCAAAAACTGTTGCGCCATAGGCAATGAACTCGGAATCTACATTATGCTTTTCTTTAAGATATAGTTTTATTCCTTCAGAGTCTGAAATTAAATAGTCACTAGATTTAACAGCTAATTTTTCTGCATACTTTAAAAACCTTTGTACATATTTATTGTACTTAGCTCTTTTCCATTCTAAGCCATCCATATTGGTAATTATTTTTGAACTTTTTGGCAATAACACATACCATACTGAGCTACTTGTATAACCCAACTGTAATATCACATCAAACTTTCGTTTTCTACTATCTATGATACAATTAAAATCATAAATAAACTGACCCGCTGTGCCTATTTTATCTTCTGGATCAAACTTATGGACTATGTTTACACCTCGCCACGTTGATTCTTGGTAAGGATGGTTTGATGAATTATAAACAAAAACTTCATGTCCTTTTTTCACCAAAAACTCTGATAAAAATTCCGCAAATTGCTCAAAACCTCCATGATAATTAGGAATTCCTCGTGTTCCTAGTATAGCTATCTTCATGTTTTAAATTTTTGATTAGAAAGAAGCTTGTAAAAAAAACAAAAACTACTACTCCTTTATTTCTCATTAATACAGATTCAACAAAAAACACAAGTAAAACTATTATTAAGAAAAACAAACTTAGCTCATCCCTTCTTCTCAATGCTTGTTTTACATTATAGAATATGTAGTATAAGAAAAAAAGAAAAACAAAAAAACCTGATGACAAAAGTACTTGAAAATATTGGTTATGTATGTTGTAGCCTTCATACCAATTTGGGGCTAATCCATATTGCATATAATAGAGATCTAAATAGTCTTGTACATCACCCGTCCCATATCCAAAAAGAATTTTATTGTCATCAAAAAAATGGTAGAGTCCAATAGAGTTAAAAATGTATCTAATCTCTATGTCAGAAATTAGATGCTTGTCTTCATAATTAAAAACTGTAGCTTTTGCTACTTCATTTGTGGGCGAAAAATTCAAATCATATTCAAACCCTTCGATAAATCTAGTCTTTAATTTTGGTATTGTAAAAAGTATAATGATAACTCCTAAAAAAGCAGTTATCGATAAATATCTTTTGGGGCCTTTTTTTATTTCCTTTATAAGCTGATAAGTGAAAAGCACACAAAAAATAGAAATAATTATTTTTGACGCAGATAGAAATATTCCTAACACCAAAAAAGCTATCATTGACAAATAGAGTCTATTTGCCGTTGTACCAATGTGCTTGTATTTTACTAATACAAATACACTTAATGCTTGGTATATTGAAAAATAAACAGGATGCTGATCGAATAATTGTGTAAAACTGTGGAAGAACAACCTGTCTATTTCTCCTGTTTTTATTGTTATAAAAGTAGAATATAATAAAAGGATAATTGTGGCTATAAACGTTGATTTTGCAAAAAACAATAGTACCTTCTTGTAATCCACCTGCTTGGATAAGCCAATTAAACTAACAGGTATTAATAGAAAAAAAAGCGACTTGTCGACCAGCTTCATTCCTGTTTTAATATCATTACTGAACAATGCGCTAATCAATATTAATAGAAAATAGATTAAAGGAAGCCCTAAAGCCCGGGGATATTTTTTTAGTTGCTTTAAAAACTCTTTTTTTGATGTAAATAAAACATATACAAAAGCTAGTATTATAGCTAGATTACCTAAGCTTATAGTAAATGGTATGGTTGCTACTATCGCATAGAGCATTAGGCAATCTAGGCGTCTTTTATTCAACCCTTTTATATTATTAATAATAGCCTTCATTTAGTATTTTTATCAAAGTTGAAGCTTTTGAACTCCAAGAGTAATCAGAAATATTAATTTGGGGCCTATCATTTACAGAATCTTTTAGAGCATCTGAAAACTCCTTTGGTGTATCCACTATATAAATATAGTCTGCAAGATCTTCTAAACCATTACCGTTTGTTCCTACTACTTTTTTGCCTGTTGATAAGTATTCGTAGGCTTTAATTGAATCTCCTCCATGCTGTCCTTTACCGATATTATATGGTATAATACAGATATCAAAATTATTCACATAGTTAGGATAATCATTATAATGTTTGTCACCAAGAAAATACACATTAGGTAGTTTATTTATGGCCGCATAAGTATCCTTGTTTAATATTTGTCCAACAAAGACAAAAGACAAATTCTTATTCTCGCTTGTTATATAATTAATTAAATCAACATTTAAAAGATAAGAAACTTTACCCCCAAAACCGATTATTGGCTTCTTTATTGTAGCAAGGTCTTGAGGAATATCTCTTTCAGTTTCATTAAAATCCATTTTTACGCCATTTTTCAAAAGACTTATATTTTCTACATTAAAGGTTTCTCTGTAAAAAATTATATTTTCCTTTGAATTGGTGGTCCAGTACCTTATACCTAGAGCAGATTCCTCGTATCCTTTTCTAAGGTTTATTCTTATTTTTTTATACGCTGGAAATTTCAAAAAATTGTCCCAAGCATCAAAAAGTTTTATTTTCACTGGAATTGTCAAGGCTAATTTATAAGCAAAAATATTTTGAGTAATTAGTTTTGAATCTTCAAAACGTAACTCGTTAAGGCATTGCTTTATAAACTCAACATAGTTTTTGTTATTATATGCCTCTATAAACCACTTTTGCTTTTTAAATACTTGCCCTACTAAGTCTTTTGAAACAAAATCTACTACAAATATTTTAGAATCTGCTTTTATAAGTCTAAATCCATATTTCTCTTTTAGAATTTCTCCTTCAATCCTTTTAGGTGTCTTTTTATAAAATAATTCAAGTAAAGTTGTAGGTCTGTTAATTACAAGAATGTTTTTAACCTTTTCGTCTTTTTGTAAAGCGTTGATTAAATGACAATCTCTTGTTCTAAACCCTTCCTTTTTACTTTTTCTCCAATCATGAAATGGTATTGCTATTATGTTCATTGCTAGTCCGTATATTAAAAAACAAAAATAGGTTAGATAAAATTCCTATTTCAGAAAAAGGGGTTGTATAAAACATGTAGATATAATATAATAACATTATCGACACCAAAACCTTTTTGTTATTTGCTGTCACAGTACTTTTTATTATGTAAAAAGCAAATATCATTACTATAATAAGACCTATTATGCCAAGATCGAAATATGTCCATATTATTTGAGAAAAATGAATAGTATTTTTAAATTTCCCAGTCTTTATGTCGAAGTAAGAATAGGGGCCGTCACCGAAATATTTTGTGTCCAAAGAGTGTATCGCCGTAATAACTATTTGTTCTCTCTTTGCTGTGCCTAATTCAAAAAATCTTTCTGATTTTTTTACTGTAAAATGCTTCTCAAATGTACCACCTACCTTAGATGTAATTAATTCTATATTTCTTATGTTATAACCCACAACCACTATTATTGATAATATAGAATATATTAATAATTTCTTTGTCAATTTGTCACTTCTTAATCCAACATAAACTTTATTAACAAAATAAACAACCCATACCAATATCAAAATGGCCTTTGAAATGTTAGATTCTGACAATAAAAGTGTGATACTTATATATATAGCGAACATTAACGGATAGTTAATATACCTCCTTATGTTATTAATATTAAATAGAAGCGATAGGGTTATAAAAACTAAAAAACAGCCTAAAGAGTGATCAGATTTTAACAAAAAACTTCCAAATAAGAAATCTACTGAAGCTATTCTTTGCCCACTGTTATTAAAGAATATTAAAACATCAAATAAATTTCTCTGAATAAGTAGAATTGGAAGTTGTATAAGCCCTATGTGAAAAATTAATTTATAAATCGTTTTCTGTTTAATATAATGTTCTTTTTTATTAATAAAAAAGAACAAATACATGCTAAGAGGAAGTAGCGGAAAAATAAAATAAACTGATAAGTTTACAATATGTGTTTTGTTAATTAATCCGCTTAAAAAAATTATTAGTAAATAAAAAAAAACCCATAAAATCACCTTATTAAAAACAACTTTTTTTTTAACAACTACATATATTATATAATTTATCATCATTAAGGCGCTTAACCCTAACGTCATAATAGTATTGGGTATACCAATAAAGAACTGAAGCATCCCACCAACTATAAACACTACATAAATTAATATATAGAATGAAAATTGGTAAATAGTTTTCATACTAATCATATACTCGCCTTAATGCCTTTAATATAATACTTATACTTCCAAAGATGTTTAGGATTCAAAAGTAAGATAATAAAGGTAAGCGATATATGTAAAAAGGCATTTATTATGTATAAGAACCTGTTTGATACAAAATTCTGTTCAAACACAATTCCATTTCTAACTGAATAAAAAATTCTGTCCTTTGAATTGGTTTTCATTAAGCGGTTGCTTAGTATCTTTTCACTCTCTTTTTTTAGATGAAACGATTGCTCTAAATCATTCACTACACTATCAATTACCAAATATATACCATCACAATTTTTTGTTATTCGATAGGAATAATCAAAATCATCTCCATATAAAAAATATTTTTCATCTGGTAATCCTATTATCCTAACAAGTGACTTATGAAAAAATAAGCCTCCATATGGAGCAACAGTAACTAAGCCATATGACTTGTTTTTAATTTCTAAAACATGTCTACTGCGCTCAAATAGGCTTTTAAATTTTTCACTTATATGAAAGCCTAAGAATGAATTATGAGCACCAAGCATAGCTGACGGGTTGTTAAACTCAATTGCCTTTTTATAAACTTCTCTATCTGGACGAAAAGACAACAATGCGTATTTTTTTTTGCGCATTTCACCTAATTTTTTCATGGCCAAAATGAGATTATCTAATGCATCTTCTTTAGGTAAGTTATCATCATCCAATAACCATATATAGTCAGAGTCTGTTTTAATGGCGTAATCAATTCCTATTTTAAAACCTTTCGCCGAACCTGTATTATATCCTGGTTTTAAAATCTTAATATTCCTGTTTTCTTGATGTAAGATTCTTAGTTCTTCTATTGATTGTTCACTAACACCGTTGTCAACAATAACGACATTATTAACTTGGTTGAAGTTGATTAGAGTCTCAACTACTTTTTTAAAATACCTAGAGCGATTGCCATAGGTTACTAAAACACAGCACACATTCATTTCTAAATAATTTTGTCGTATCCCAAAGAAGTCATCAATGGTCGTGTCTTTATTTCATTATAGAGTTCAATGTGTTCGCTATTATTAATAAAGGAAAATGCTCTTTTAGGATTTACTTTATTAGAAACATTTGAAATCAATTCACTGTTAATTTCTAAACCTAAAAAATTAGTAAGACACCTTAAGGTATGTGTTGGTTTATTTAAAAAGTCTTCATATTTGATATGTAATGTTTTATCAAAGAGTTTATCTGCTTCTAATGCCTTTTTTGTATAAAATTCCCACAAATTTATACCATTGTTTAAATCTTCAACAGCAAAAGAATGGTTAAGAAATCTTTGATAGATTAAAAATTTGGCTTTAATCCCATTCTTGAAATTTTTTTTACTTATTTCTTTACTCTCTTTTTCACGTTTTTGAAGACTTAAAGCAACGTCAATAGGGTTGCGATAAATATGAATTATTTTTGCATCAGGAAAAACTGTTTTGTAAATAGCTAATAGGAGTGAATTTCTTGGGTCTTTCCAGCCCCAAGAAATTGATAAATTTCTAACATCTCTATAAAACACAAAGTTCCTTAACCCTAAATAAGAGTAACTACTAAAAGAAGACATTCTCTTGTTTATTATATCGGAAGAAGAATTTTTGAAACTAGAATCAATCAGATCTATAGGGTAGGGATTATCCCATAATGCTCCAGCTTGATACAAAATCCATCTATTTAGATTCTGAAAATATTCAGACTCATCATTTTCACTTCTGTCACACCCCATAAATACTCCTAAATCAGAAATAAACCTAGTAAGCATTGAGGTTCCTGATCTATGCATTCCGATAATGATTACAGGTTGTTTTTTCATAAAGAAATAATTTACAAACTAGAATTCTAGTTCAATCTTTTTTATTAAAAAAGGGGTTGAAATTAAAAAGGGATCGTATCTTCCGTTTATTTTCTTTCTTAAAAACACTCTATTATCATCAGTCTCTAAATAAAGGTTTTTCGTAAAAAATCTATTTAATGTTTTGTTATTAATTACTAATTCACTTGAATTAAGTTCTATTCTAATTTCATTTACAATAATTGAGGTTTCATTACTCATTTCCCCTAAATCAATTCTAAAAGCATATGGCAAGTTTTTTGGCGGCAACTCAAAAGTAACCGTTTGAAAACCTTCATTACCTTTTATTCTCTTCACTATTCTTTTTTCTACACTAAAACTTTCGTCCTGTTCTGAATCCTTATAAAAAAGCTGTAACCTATCATTCTCAGCAATATTTATATCCATTATAATTCTAAATATATCATCATTTAGGGTTTCACTTACGGTAGAATTATTGTCTTGTGCTTTCTTTGCTTGTTTTTCTTGTCCACACGACATCAACATTGCTAATATTAACTGTGCTATAATAATTCTTTTCATGTCTCTATCTAATAAATGGTAAATAATATGTTCTTATTTTTAATTTCTTATAGACGTAAATTACAGAACTAACGTTCAGTATTACAGCCCCTAGTGAAAATACAATAGCAGCACCCAAAACACCTTCGAACATAGGAATAAAAATTAAGTAACTGACCGTAACAAAGAGTAAAACCAGAATTATTATGTTTTTAAATGCATTCTGATTTCCTGTCATATTCATAAACATACCCACTGAACCACTTGCTGAATTTACTATTTGACCGATAACTAATATTATTAAAGGTATTCTTCCGTTTATAAATTCTTCTCCAAAAAATAATAGCAACTCACGTGAAAAAATAATAATGAAAAGAGACATTACTGAACAGCCAAAAAAAATCAATTTAGAAGAATATCTAATAAATTTTTTTAACTCTTCTATTTTATCATTCCAAAATAGTTCTGCAAATTTTGGTGCTGCGATTACGTTTACAACAGTTAATACTAAACTTACTATTTGAGCAATTTTTAAACTTACATTAAAAACCCCAACTTCTTTACTAGTCTTAAACCATTCAATCATAAAAGAAGCTAGACTAATTAATAATGTATTAACAACCATAATCATCATCATTGGGGTTGCTTCTTTCAAAAGTTTAGAGGTTTTTATATGTTTTTTTTGTTTATCAATATTCTTACTTATATTATTAATGATATTATGTACAGGCAATAAAGAACCTACAAAACTAAGAAATATAGCTAAAACAAGTCCAACTATAACCCTTGATATATCTTCATCTTTATTTAAAAATAACAGAACTGTAAAAACACCCAATGGCCGCATTACACTTCTGTAAAACTCGCTAATCTTTATTTTTTTTGCGCCTCTAAGAAACTCAACATTAATTATTCCTGCTGTAAAAAAGGGTAAGCCAACAGCGCATATTTTTAAAATAATTGAATAGTCTTCATTCTTAAAAAAATATTCTGTGATGAAATTAGAACTCAGATACAATATAATTGCAACTAATATGGAAAGAGGTATTGTTACAGATAAAATTTGATAATATATATTCCTTAGTTTATGATTGTTATTGTTTTCTAATCCATATTGCCCAACATATCTAAGAATCATAACATCCAATCCAAATGCACAAAAAACAGACAGGCTTAGTAATAGGTTAAGCGCTAAAGAATAGACACCCGTACCATATGCTCCATAATTTCGAGATATTAGCAAAACCACAATATAACCGAGTGTCATCCCTGTTATTTTAATAATGAATGTTGTAAAACTACCTAGAAGTAATTCCTTCAGGTTTATATTATTCTTAATGGTTTTTAAATACTTCAAGATAAATTTAATTCTTACTGAGGGTATTGTTCTACTTCTAATTATACAACCATCCCAGCAGCAACCGTTTCATTAGTGGCATCATCTACTAATATAATGCTTCCTGTTGTACGGTTCTCTCTGTAAGAATCTATCATTAAGGGTTTTGTTGTCCTAATTTTTACCTTAGAAATATCATTCATTTGCAACTCCTTATCATCACTATTACGATCTAATGAGTTAATGTCTATCTTATACACTACTTCTTTAATCATTGCTTTTTGATCATTAGAAGTGTGTTTAATTGTGTACTTTGCTCTCGATTTTGCAGGGCTATTATTTAGCCAACACAACATCACTTCAATATCTTGAGACGCTTCAGGCTTATTGTTAGACCTAACTATCATGTCTCCTCTACTTATATCAATATCATCCTCTAACGTTATTGACACGGACATTGGGGCAAAAGCTTCTTGAACTTGACCCTCAAAAGTATCTATAGACTTAATTACACTAGTAAAGCCTGAAGGCATTACAGTAATCCCATCTCCTGGTCTTAAAACACCACTTGCAACTCTACCAGCATAGCCTCTGTAATCTCTATTTTCATCATCGCTCTGCGGTCTTAATACCGTTTGTACTGGAAAACGCGCATCAACTTTATTAATATCACTGCTAATGTGCATAGTCTCTAAAGTGTGTAATAGAGGTGCTCCTTGATACCAACTCATATTGGTAGATCTATTAACCACATTGTCTCCCAATAATGCTGAGATAGGTATAAACCTAACATCTTTTACTAAAAGTTTTGATGAGAATTCTTCAAACTGATTGATAACTTTATTGTAGGCTTCTTCACTATAATCAACTAAATCCATCTTGTTTATACAAACAATAATATGAGGAATCTGCAGCAAAGACGCTATAAAGGCATGTCGTTTGGTTTGTTCTATAACACCATGACGAGCATCTACTAAAATAATTGCTGCATTAGCAGTAGAGGCACCTGTAACCATATTTCGCGTATATTGTATATGGCCTGGAGTATCTGCTATAATAAACTTGCGCTTTGGTGTTGTGAAGTATCTGTAAGCTACATCAATGGTTATTCCTTGCTCTCTTTCATCTCTTAACCCGTCTGTGAATAATGCTAAATCTACTCCTTCGTGTCCTTTTTTCTTACTAGTATTCTCAATAGCCTCTAATTGATCTTCAAAAATAGATTTTGAGTCGTAAAGCAACCTTCCTATTAAAGTGCTTTTTCCATCATCTACACTCCCTGCTGTTGTAAATCTTAAAAGTTGATTGTTATCTAACATAATATTTTTTTGAATTGCCAGATTAATCTTGGCAGAATCGTTTTAATTTTTTAAAAGTATCCTTGACGCTTACGGTCTTCCATTGCAGACTCAGAGCGTTTATCATCACTACGATTTCCTCTCTCTGTCTGTCTCATACCAGAAACCTCATCTGCTATTTTTTCCAAAGTGTCTGCATCAGACTCTATTCCACCTGTGATGGTGATATCTCCAAGTGTTCTGAATCTAATTTTCTTTGTTACAATTTTCTCATGATCCTCTAGTACCAAAAACTCTGAGTTTGGTATCCAAGAATCTTGTCTCCACACCACTTCTCTTTCGTGGGCAAAGTAAAGAGAAGGTATGTCTATATTTTCTCTCTTTATATAGTTCCACACATCCATTTCTGTCCAATTACTAATTGGGAAGGCTCTAAAGTGTTCACCTTCGAAATGTTTTCCATTAAAAATGTTCCATAATTCTGGTCTTTGATTTTTTGGGTCCCATTGCCCAAAATCATCTCTATGAGAAAAAAAGCGCTCTTTTGCCCTTGCTTTTTCTTCATCTCTTCTTCCTCCACCTATAGCACAATCTATTTTATTGGCTTCAATAGCGTCTAACAGTGTTGTGATTTGAAGTGCATTTCTTGTAGCATTTTTACCTTTTTCTTCTGCAACTCTACCTTCATCTATAGACTCTTGCACTGAACCAACGATAAGTTTAACACCTAAATCGTTTATTATATCATCTCTAAACTTAATTGTTTCCGGGAAGTTGTGACCCGTATCTACATGCATTAATGGGAATGGAATCTTACATGGATGAAAGGCTTTTTTTGCTAAATGTGTTACAACAATAGAGTCCTTTCCTCCTGAAAACAAAATTACTGGATTCTCAAACTGTGCCCAAACTTCACGTAAAACAAAGATTGCTTCACTCTCTAATTCATCTAAATAATTTAAATAATACTTACTCATTGCTTCTTTGACAATTTTGGTGTTATATAATCTACGATTCGTTGTGCTGCTGCTTCTACCGATTCGCTTTCTGTTTTTACTTCAATATCTGGATTTTCTGGCGCTTCATAAGGCGCCGAAATTCCTGTCATGTTTTTTATTTCTCCAGCTCGTGCTTTTTTATAAAGCCCTTTTACATCTCGTCTTTCGCACTCCTCTACGCTAGTATTTACAAATATTTCGACAAAGTTAACATCTTTAACAATACCTCTAATGTTCTCTCGGTCTTTTTTGTAAGGAGATACAAAAGCTGCAAGTGTCACTAAACCAGCACCTACCATTAAATTAGCCACTTCTGCAATTCTACGGATATTTTCAGTTCTATCCTTTGGAGCAAAGGTTAAGTCTTTATTAATTCCTTTTCTAATATTATCTCCATCTAACGTAAAGGTTTTAATACCTTTCTGATGTAATTTCTGTTCAACCACGTTGGCTATGGTGGACTTACCTGATCCCGATAATCCAGTAAACCATAATAAAAAAGAATTGTGTCCATTTAACTCTCGTCTGTCATCAATAGATATTTGATAATCATGTGGAATAATATTCTCTTTCATCTTATTAATTATTTCTTTTACTAATACCAAAGTTAATTTTATACCAAACACGCTCGTGTATATAATAAAATATCATTTTGGTAACTACTTCTGCAAATCCAATTTGTATCGCAGCTAAAGGATTACCAGAAACAATCCAAGCTAAGGTCATTGTGTCTAAAGTACCTATAAAACGCCAAGTAATTGTTTTGGCTATGTGTCTCTTTCTACTCTCTAAAAGTACTCCTTCCTTAGATAAGTTAATCTTATACCATACACGTTCGTGCAAGTAATAAAGGACTGTTTTGGTCGTAACCTCGGCCAAACCTATTTTTATTCCAGCCAAAGGATCTCCCGTAATAAACCAAGAAAGGATTATTGTATCTATCGTTCCGACAATTCTCCATGTAATTGTTTTGGCTATATGTCTCTTGTAAGATACGTCTGCCATTTACTTACTGACTAAAAAATAGCTGTTTAATAAATTTTCTTTATTGTATTCTAATGGTTTGTTTGTCTCTTTTGAAATCACTTGTAAGCCAACGGCATTACATATTGCTTGCCCTGCAGCAGTGTCCCATTCCATAGTAGGAGCATAACGTGGATAAACATCAGCATTCCCTTCAGCAACCAAACAAAACTTTAAAGAGCTTCCTTTTGATACTATTTCTACCTCTTTACCATCTTTCTTTAAGCTTTCTACAAAATCTAATGTATCCTGATTCATATGTGAACGACTACCCACTACCTCTACTCGATCTGAATTATCATTCTTTGGTTGTAATGGTTCTGCTAGTTTTTCTAAAACTTCAAGAGTAGTTTCATGATCGTCTAAATCAGCTTTAAAAGCTTCATTTTTATTTACATCGGCAAAATAGATGGTTCTTACAGCTGGCACATAAATAGCACCTAAAACCGGTTTTCCACTTGTTACCAAAGCTATATTTACAGTAAACTCTCCGTTACGTTTTATAAACTCCTTGGTGCCATCTACAGGATCAACAACCCAACATGTTTCCCATGTTTTTCTAACATTATAGTCTGTTTGTTTGTTTTCTTCTGAAATAATAGGAATACCTGTTGGAATTAAAAATGAATTTATAATGTCATTGGCTTTTTTGTCTGCCTCTGTTAAAGGTGATTTGTCATCTTTTATTTCTACATCAAAAGCTGTATCATAAACTTGCATAATCACCTTTCCAGCCTCAAGTGATGCTTTTATTGCTATTTGTAATTCTTTATTCATTCTTTATGTTTTGTATTGCAGTTATTAAACTGTCTCTCCAATATGGTGCCTTTAGTTTAAGTGTTGTCTCTATTTTTGTTTTATCTAAAACACTAAAATGAGGTCGCTTTGCGGGTGTTGGGAACTGAACTGTAGAAATATTATTTAGTTCAATGTCTATATTACTAATATCAAAAATAGCTTTTGCAAAATCGTACCAACTTGCTACTCCATTATTACTGTAGTGATAAATTCCATAATCAGAAATATCGTTAGCTATAATATGAAATATTGTCTTAGCCAAATCTTTAGCATAAGTGGGTGTTCCTATTTGGTCACCAACAACCCCTAGTTGAGTTTTATCTTTAGAAAGACGAAGCATTGTTTTCATAAAGTTGCCACAATGTTCTGAGTACAACCACGAGGTCCTTAAAATGAAATATTCTTTCAAAACTCTCGAAACCTCTTGTTCTCCTTTTAATTTAGTTTCACCATAGACACCAATAGGATTAGTTGAGTCAGATTCTTTATATGGTTTATTATGCTCACCATCAAAAACAAAGTCTGTAGAGACATGTATTAACTTAACACTATACGCTCTACATGCTTCTGCTAAGTTTTTCACACCAGAAACATTAACATTAAAAGCGCTATTATAGTCAGACTCTGCTTTATCAACGGCTGTATAAGCAGCACAATTTATACACCAATCTATTTTTTGATATTCAAAAAAGTTTTTTACCTCTTGGTTATTTGTTATATCGAGATCCGAGGAACTCACATATTTGATATCAAATTTATTATAGTCTAAATCTTTGATACATGTTCCTAACTGTCCATTGCTTCCTGTAACCAATATTCTTGGTATCATTTAAAGTACACTTCTAAGGTTGGTAAAATAATATCTTTTTCTGAAAGTTGTGCTTCTTCAGGTTTAATTTTCCAATCGATATTTAGTGACTGATCGTTATATAAAATACCTGCTTCAGCATTTTTATTATAAAAATTATCACATTTATAAGAGAAGATGGCCGTGTCGCTCAATACAGAAAAACCATGTGCAAATCCTCTTGGTACAAACAACTGCCTTTTGTTCTCTTCAGTTAACTCAATAGCTATATGTTGCCCAAAAGTTGGCGAATCTTTTCTTATATCTACAGCAACATCTAAAACCGAACCCTTAATAACTCTAACGAGTTTTGCTTGGGCAAACTCACCTTCTTGAAAATGCAACCCTCTTATGACTCCTCTAGATGAAAAAGACTCATTATCTTGTACAAAGTTAACAAGTTTGCCAATTAAGTTATTGAAAGTTTGTTGATTATAACTTTCAAAAAAATAACCTCTATCATCCTGAAATACTGAAGGTTCAATAATAAAACAACCTTTTAGTTTTGTTTCGGTAGCTGTCATTTTTTGTTTTTTATTAGACCTAAAAGATTTTTACCATAACCACTTTTCATTAATGGCTTTGCTAAAGCTCTAAATTTATCTTCTGATATATATCCCATTTCATATGCTGCGGCTTCAATAGAACCAATCTTTAGGCCCTGTCTATTCTCTATTACCTCTACAAACTGTGATGCTTGCATTAAAGAATCAAAAGTACCTGTATCTAACCAAGCGGTTCCTCTATCTAGGATACTTACATTAAGTTTTCCTTGACTAAGGTATTCTTTATTAACATCAGTGATTTCTAGTTCACCTCTGTGACTAGGTTTTATGTTTTTTGCAATACTAACAACGTTATTATCATAAAAATAAACGCCTGGGACAGCATAGTTTGATTTTGGCTTGGTGGGTTTTTCTTCAATAGAAATTGCTTGACCATTATTATCAAATTCAACCACACCATAACGTTCCGGGTCGTGAACACGATAAGCGTATATTATACCTCCTTCCGGATCATTGTTGCTCTGTAATAATGATGATAATCCAGAGCCATAAAAAATATTGTCCCCTAAAATTAATGCCACCTTATCATTCCCAATAAAATCTTCACCAATAATGAAAGCTTCAGCTAAACCATTTGGTTCATCTTGTACCGCATAAGAGAAGCTACAACCATACTTTTCTCCATCCCCTAATAAATCTTTAAAGAGTGGTAAATCTTTGGGTGTAGATATAATTAAAACCTCTTTAATACCAGAATACATCAACGTTGATAAAGGATAATAAATCATTGGCTTATCGTAAATGGGCATTAACTGCTTACTTACAGACAATGTTAATGGATGTAATCTAGTACCAGATCCACCAGCTAATATAATTCCTTTCATTGGTATTGTTTTTTATAATAGGATTGATATTCACCACTTGTTACATGGTTCAACCATTCTTGATTGTTTAAGTACCAATCTATAGTAATGGATAAACCTTGTTCAAATGTAACAGACGGTTCCCAACCAAGTTCTTTGTTTATCTTATTAGCGTCTATAGCGTATCTTAAATCATGTCCTGGTCTGTCTTTTACATATGTTATAAGTCTCTCTGAAGAACCTCTTTCTCTTCCTAGTTTTTCATCCATTTGCTTACACAACAGTTTAACCAAGTCTATATTCTTCCATTCATTAAACCCACCTATATTATAGGTCTCTTCGTTTTCACCTTCATGAAAAACCAAATCAATAGCTCTTGCATGGTCTACAACATATAGCCAATCTCTTGTATAATTACCATCACCGTAAACAGGTAGTGGCTTATTATTTATTATGTTATTTATAAAAAGTGGTATAAGCTTTTCTGGAAATTGATTTTGTCCATAATTATTAGAACAATTTGTAATGACATAGGGTAAATTGTAAGTTTCACCATAAGCTCTAACAAAATGGTCTGAACTAGCTTTAGACGCTGAATATGGTGAATTGGGAGAATAACTTGTTGTTTCGGTAAATAAACCCGATTCCCCAAGGGTGCCATACACCTCATCTGTACTTACATGATAAAATCTTTTACCTTCAAGATTATTATTCCATAAATTCTTGAATGCATTTAACAGGTTTAGTGTGCCTATAATGTTTGTTTTAACAAATGCTAAAGGATCCTTTATTGACCTATCCACATGTGACTCTGCCGCCAAATGTATAACACTGTCGAACTGATACTCTTGAAAAAGGCTGTCAACTACTCTTTCATCATTAATATCAGCCTTGATAAAGTGATAATTTTCTTTATCCTCTACATCTTTTAAATTCTCTAAATTACCAGCATAGGTTAAGTCGTCTAGATTATAAACTTTATAATTAGAATATTTATTTACAAACAGTCTTACAACATGTGAACCTATAAAACCCGCGCCTCCAGTGATTAGCAAACTTCTTTTATACTTCATAGGACTTGACATATTGAATTAATTTCTTTGATAAATACAAAAAGGATAACAAGACAAATATTAGAATTGGAAAAATTATGGAATATCGTTCTCTTATATCAACATATTTAGAACCAACCTCTGGAAAGCTAGATAAGGTGTCAAAAAACTCGTCTTCTTCCACTTTTTGAGCCTCTAAAGCACTAAGCTCCTGTTGTAGCTTTATTTGCTTCTCTATTAGCTCGTATTCCTTCGTTTCTGTACGCTGCTCGATGTATGTGAAACCATCTTGGGTTGAAAAAGACTTTCTGTCTGATTGAGATTCTTCCCTCTTAATGTCTATATATACCTTTTTTAAAGAGTCAACCTCCTTAAGAGAAGCTATGATTCTATTTTTCTCAATTTTTAAAATAGAATCTCGTTTTTTCATTTTTTTTGCAGAATATGCATTTGAGAATGTTGAATTTAAGCCTTCTTCTAAAGATCTGAAAATGTCCTTTTTGTGAGACTTCACACTTATCTCAAAAACATCTCCTGAATAAATACTTCTATTTTCAATAAAGCTTTCAAAGGACACCTCTTGAGCCCTGAGGCTGTCAATTGACCTTAAAAATTCATCATACTGTTTTATCTGGTCATTCTCGTTTTCTGGTCCTGGGTGAATTTCAAACTCGATAATTTGTTTAGCAGATTCTTCGTCAATATCAAAAATTGACATTAATTGTTTGTTGTCTTTTTCACCTATTAAAGCATTGTAATAATCTATATTAGCTACTAGCTGAAATTTTGAGTCAAAATAAGGTTTAACCAACATCTTAGAAAGATAAACATCCTTTCTTGTTTTTTCTAACCCGTACCCTACAGCTGCAGCAATTATCATAGAACCAAAAATGATAATATAGTTATCTACTATTGCCTTTAAAACATAAACTAAAGCAGATAGAACACTTTTAAAAATGGATTTAAAAAAGTTATAAACACGGTCGAACAATCTCCCAATCATGTTAAATAAATGTCCTAAATCGACTTCCTCGTTTTGAGAACCTTGTGGTACTTCTTGACTCATGTGTTTTAAGAATTAAATATTTGTTCTAGTATTTTTTTTGTAATTACGTATGTTGGTTTTACTCCCGATGTGCCCAGACCGCCAGAGGCTAAGGTACTTCCTGTTTCTAAAGGGTTATCACTTGCGTAATAAGCATATCTTACTTTAACATCTTCATTTATACTGCCTCGTACTTTTGATGCTGCTTGTATTGCTTTTTGGTAATGTGCTCCCTCCATCTCTAAACCAATCACGTTCCAAGTGGATTTTTTAAAGAATTTTAAAATTTCTTTATTCTGTAGAGATGTTCCTAATACCGTTATCATGGTTCCTTCGTAAACATCGACTCCACAATCCAGTAAATCATCTTTGCTTAACTCATTTTTAAAAGGGTAATTGTCTGCGGTACCTTCAAAAATATGAGCTGAAGGTATCATTACATCTCCTTTACCTCCTTCAAGAATTCCTGCCTTACCCATTATAGAGATAGACTTAACATCTAGGTGTACTTTTTCGCCGTCAACTTTAATTGGCTTTAAAAATTCATCTAAAGTTTCATAGGCTTGCTCACCAAAAGCATAATCCATCACAAAAATAACAGCTTTGTCGTCTGTTTTGGTTTCTAAATATTCAAAATCTGTTTTTGAAAAATCTATTTTATCTGTGTCAAAAATCTGAACATCTATGTTGGTTCCAGAAGTATCCTTAATGTATATCATTCCGTTTTGCAACGCAGATTTTTCTACTTTATTGCGCATCACAAAACTTTTTTGATCACTGAGTGTCTCGTAAATCTCAAAAATGTTCTTCTTTGTATCTGTACCTTTTAAGGTTCCTTTGGCAAATAATGAATTCATAACACTATGCATATTTGCACTAATTATATGAATTGGTCTTTGAAGTAACCCATTTTTGTGCAATATAGCCTTGATATTATCTGCCCAAATTTCTCCATGAATGTGATGCCCAAGTCGCTCTCTCAATACAGGGCTAAACGTAATTGTTCTTTTATTCCCCCTTACAACTTCTTCAATAGCAAGTTTCCCCAACCAATATACAATATGCAATAATCTTTCAGGTTGACTTTCGGTAGCAAACTTTGAATAGGCACCTGTTAACTCGTTAAATGTTCTGCCTAAAATATTTGCTGTATGTGTTATAGCTATTTCGCGTTCTTTTTGGGTTAGCTTTTTGGTTGAAGTAACTGCATTTTCTAGTTTTTGCCAATCTCTTACTGTCGAGCCCTCTTCATCTATAAGAACACGTTTGCTGATTTTATGAGACTCTACAAACAAAAATGTAAGATGCGTTAAAATATCGTAGATTTCTGAGCGACCACGCGTAATTTCGATATTCATTTGCTCATCATCTATTCTATAGCAATTACGTCTTCTTTTAGGTGGAATAATAGGCTTAAAGTGAGAATTAGCATAACCTTCGTCACTGGTTAAGTTAATAAATGTACACTCTTCAATACCTTGAGGCAAACGGTCTATTACATAAAGTAGACCATCGATTTCTGCTTTTTCTTCACCAATTGAACCATAAATCTCTGGTCTCAAAAGAAGTAATGCTTCTCTTAAGGTTTCTCCAGAAACACCCATTGGCTTATAAAATCCACGATTAAATAGATGGCGCATTGTAATATACATGCGCTCTATAGCGCTAGAACTCTCTTGAGCTCTCGTTCTTTCGTGTTTTTGGTTTGTTGTACTCATACCTTTATTTGGCCTGCAAATATAGTTTTATTTAGTTAATTTGAGTTCATTTAGCCTATCTACTATTGTTCTATCGTTAGAAAGTCTTGGTATTTTATTCTGTCCGCCGAGTTTTCCTATGGATTTCATATAAGTCTGAAAACCACCTTTTTTAACTCTAGTAATTACCAAGGATCTTAAAACTTTTCCGTCAATTAAATCAAAATAGTAACTGTTTTGTTGTTGAAGTGATGCTTCTAAATTTTGAACAAGCTTTAACTCATCATTTGGTTCGTTTTCAAACTCTATAAACCACTCGTGATAAGGCAAACCTTCTGAGGGATTAATTTGAGGCGCTACCGTAAACTCGTTTACTGTTATATCTGTATTTGCTGTTGCTTCTTTAAGCGCCTGTTCTACTTCCTTACCAATAATATGTTCTCCAAAGGCAGAAATAAAATGCTTTATTCTTCCGCTTACAATGACTCTATAAGGAGACAAGGATGTGAACTCTACCGTATCTCCAATATTGTAAGCCCAAAGACCTGCGGTTGTAGAAATTATCATCACATAATTAACGCCTAGTTTAACATCTTTAATGGTAATGCGCTCAGGACTTTCTTCAAAAAAGTGCTCTGCTTCTATAAATTCGTAAAATATACCTGAGTTAAGCTGTAATAGCATTCCTTTTTCGTTTTGCTTGTCTTGAAATGCAAAAAAACCTTCGCTTGCAGGATACAGCTCTATACTATCAACCTTACGGCCTATTAAATTTTCAAATTTCGCTCTGTATGGTTCGTAATTAACTCCTCCGAAAATAAACAGATTGAAATTTTTAAAGATCTCTCCTACTTTCTGTCCTTTCGTTTCTATCAACTTCTCAAAATACATCTGAACCCAAGATGGTATTCCAGAAATAACGGTCATATCTTCATTGATAGTTTCGTCTACAATGGCATTAACTTTTGTTTCCCAATCTTCGATACAATTGGTTTCTAAGCTAGGCATTCTGTTTTTTTGAAGATATTTTGGCACATAGTGTGCAACAATGCCTGAGAGTCTTCCAAGTTTTATACCGTTTTTTTCTTCTAAAATTGGACTTCCTTGAAGGAAAATCATTTTGCCATCTACAAATTTTGCGTTACCAGTTTCGTTAATATAAAGCAAAATAGCATTTCTAGCCGCCTCAACATGTGTAGGCATACTTTCTTTGGTAATTGGAATGTATTTAGCACCTGAGGTTGTTCCAGAGGTTTTGGCAAAATAAATAGGCTTGCCTTTCCAAAGTATATTTTCTTCACCTTTTACAACGCGTTCTACATAAGGCCTTAAAGCTTCGTAATCTCTTACCGGAACCTTGTTCTTAAAATCGTTGTAAGATGTAATTGTGCTAAACTCATGATCTTTGCCAAAAACCGTGTTTTTAGCATCCTTTATTAAATTTTGAAATACTTTATCTTGAGTCTCAATTGGATGAGATGCCCATTTGTTGATGCGCTTTGCTATGAGTTTTGCAAAGGGTTTTGAAAGTGCTGCTTTAACCGATGGCATTACTGAAAATCAATAAAATTAGTTGGATTTACAGGATAACCTTTACTCCATAATTCGAAATGAAGGTGTGGTCCTGTGCTTAATTCGCCTGTATTACCAGACATAGCTATAACTTCTCCTGCCTTAACCAAATCTCCTTGCGACTTTGTTATGGCTGCATTATGCTTGTATACAGATATTAGTTCTTGGTTATGCTCTATGATGACTACATAACCCGTTTCTACTGTCCATTCTGCAAAGATTACTGTTCCGTCTGCTGTGGCTTTTACTGGCGTGTTAGTTGCCACCACAACATCCACGGCATAGTGTTTATCTTCTATATTATAACCTTCTGAAATTACCCCATTTACTGGTGGAAAAAGAACAAAATTATTTTGCCCTGATGACTCCTCAAAAAGGTTATATTTATCTTCTTTTTCTACTTTTTCCCTAAGTAGCGAATCTTGCTTATTAGTCGTTGTTTGTAAAATTTCCGGATCATTTTTTGCGGCTTCTATTACAGAATCTCTATTAAAATCTAATGTTGAAACATCTCCTGTAAGCACCTTTCTTATTGAAGCATAATACCGTTTATTCAATTCTAATTCTTGAACTAAAGAATCTGTTTTATAGTTAAGCATAGAGGCTTCTTTTTTGAGCTTTGCCGAAGAATAACCTGGTATATATTCCCTTAAAGGTGTAAATGCTATTAAAAGTATAGTAAAAAACACCAAAAAAATGGCAGATAACGATGTTAGTACAAACACATTGAGACGCGTTAGCTTTATTGCAAAACGTTCTTCAAAAGTGTCTTCATTTAGTATAACAAGGCGATACTTATGAAGCAGTTTTTTAGCGAACTTTTTTTCTTTTTTTTCCTTTTTTGCCATTAAAACAAAATTAAATAAAATACTGACACCTCATGTTAATAGTTGCTAAAGTTAAAACAACAACGCAATTATTAAAGTTTAATTATTAACTTTGCAGTCTAATTTTAAAGTTATGATTTCTAGCAGTATATTTTTAGGAACTTTTGGGCCTTGGCAAATAGTATTAATTGTTGTGGCCATATTACTTTTATTTGGTGGCAAAAAAATCCCTGAGTTAATGAGAGGTTTGGGAAGCGGCATCAAAGAATTTAAAGACGCAAGTAAAGACGAGACTTCTGACAAGAAAGAAAAAGAATAAACGTTTTATTTTTGAAACATTAAAAAAGCCAACTTTAAAGTTGGCTTTTTTGTTATTTGATTTTGATGGATTTTATAATCGATTCTAGCTCAAAGACATATTCAGCTTTTCTTAACGATGGCGCGTAAACATAGCCATCTGCTATAAGGTAGCGTTTGTTAACTTTATCTTCAATAGCATAGGTTATAAATGGACCAGCCATAGTAAATCCTCTCATTTCCCATATACCTCTTACTTCATAAGCGGGTTTATTATCTACAATAGCATCAAACATTCCGGGCGCATAGGCATCGTCTACAGCCATATAAATACCATCTTCTCCAGGTATTTTTGTTTTAGTAATATGGTCTCGTATTTTTACAATATCTACTACAGTACTATCACCTTGAGAAATGGCTTCTAACGGAACTTCATAAAACATTACTTCAATAGTCTTAGAATTGCTTAAGTTTTTTCTAATCCAGAAGAAATCGTCATCTGCTTTAGCAATTCTATATGCAGAAGGAATATTTACTGTAAAGCCCATTTTCTTCTCTATGGCGCTTACATCTAACAAATCTAACTTAATGCGTCTTTGTTTTTCTTTAACCTCTTCCTTATTAAAAGCGTCAATAATTTTGTCCTTGGTTTCTGTAAGTTGGTAGATTATTTCGTCATTAGTTTTACCACCAACTACAGCGATTGTTTGCGGTTTGGCAAAAGCTTCATTTGCTATTTTAGTAGTTGGTTCTATAGTATTGCCTTTTTCAATTTTAAGAATTATTCTACTTCGTGTAGCAAATCCGTCAAATACTTGTGGTGGTATTTGTCGCAACTTAAACATTGGTTCATCTACAGGCAAACCATAAATTGAAGCGGCAAAGATTTTTCTTATATTTTCTCCGACACTTCCTTCCCATAAATCGTTGTCTATTACAACAGAAATACTATTAAGATTTCCATTAGATTCAGGAAGATATCGTTTATTATCTCCTTCCTTTTTATCTCCACATGCTGTGAGCAACAAGCAGAATAAAAATGCATATAGCGTTCTCATAAATTAGTGTTTTTTGTTGGTTTATTACTCAGACACAATGAGTGTCATTCCTGTTTTGAGTTTATTACCACTAATATCGTTCCAATCTTTAAGATTTTGAACAGAAACTCCAGAAAATTTTTGAGCGATGCTCCAAAGTGAGTCACCAGATTTTACTTTATACGTTTTTCTACCACTTGAACTCACCGTTGTTTTTGGTGTTGACGGCTTAGAATTAGTAACTGGTTTTCTTGGGTAAATCGTTAAGCGTTGCCCTATTTTAAGATTGTTACTTCTTAGTCCATTCCATCGTTTTATCTGGCTTACTCTAACTCCGTAACGCCTTGCAATTTTACCCAAATAATCACCACTTCGTACTTTGTACCTTATTTTTGTATCTACTTTTACGAGCTCTGGCAATGGTTTCTCTCGTTTGTCAAATTCTGCTTTAGCAAACGCATAAATTTTATCTTCATTAGATGTAAAAATTCCGATAGCTTCTCTTGGCAAACGCAAAGCATAAGTTTTTCCTTCGATTTTAGGTATAATATCTAATTTGTACGATGGGTTTAAAAACTGAAGCTCTTCAATATTAACACCTGTTGTTTCAGCCACCTGGTCTAAGGTAATCATTTGCTTTACATGCACTGTATCGGTTTGAATTAATTGAAAAGGTGGTCTTTCTGGTTTAAAACCATGCTCTTCAGCATATTCAAAAATATACATGGTTGCCAAAAATGCTGGCACATAACCTGCGGTTTCTCGTGGAAGATTTGGTCTTATATTCCAATAATTTTTGTACCCTCCAGAACGTCTAATGGCTTTATTTACGTTTCCTGGACCAGAATTATAGGCAGCCAACGCTAAGTCCCAATCTCCAAAGATTTTATACAATCTTGATAAATATTTAGCAGCCGCAGAGGTAGAACTTATAGGATCACTACGCTCGTCTACATAACTGCTTACATCGAGATTGTACTCTTTTCCGGTAGTAAACATAAACTGCCACAAACCTGTAGCTCCCACTCTAGATCTGGCCTTTGGCTTTAATGCAGACTCCACAATAGACAAATACTTCATTTCCAGCGGAATATTGTAATTATCAAATTCAGCCTCAAACATCGGAAAATAAAAATGGCTCAAACCCATTAAACGCTCTAGAGAGGTCCTTCTATGTTTTAAGTAACGCTTTATAACACTTTCTAATGAAGGATTATATTCTATATTGAAAGGTGTTTTAGCATTAAGACGTGCTAATCTTGCTTTTAAAGTATCAGTAGACAATTCAGGATAATCAACAGGCTCATAAGTTAATTCTGTGACGGATTTGTAGATTGTATCATACAATGAGTTACTGTATAATTCTTCTAACCATTTTTGGTCTAATTCGGCGGCTTCAGGATGATCTTTGAGGTTTTTGATATTTAAAGTATCCTTTTCAGCAGGAATCTCTTTTCCTAGAGTGGTAGTTTTACCATCAATAAGCGTATCTCCAACTTTTATAGTTGACGAAATTGTGTCTGTTTTTGTTTGTGAAAACCCAAGGGTTACCAAACTACAGACTATTATTAGGGTATTGAACTTGTAATGCATATATAAAAAACCTACTATACGTAACGTTAGTAGGTCTAAAAATAGTATTTTTTGTGAGTTATACTCAATTTAAAGAATTGAGTCTCTATTTTTTAAGAACTAATTAGTCTAAAATCGCAGCAATTCCAGGAAGTGTTTTCCCTTCTAAGCTTTCTAGCATAGCACCACCACCTGTACTTACGTAACTTACTTTATCTTCAAACCCAAACTCTTTTACAGCTGCTACAGAATCTCCTCCTCCAACTAAAGAAAAAGCTCCATTTTTAGTAGCATTAGCAATAGAATTTCCAAGCGCTATAGTGCCTTTAGAGAAGGTTTCCATTTCAAAAACGCCTAATGGACCGTTCCATAAAATAGTGTTACATTTATTAACTACGTCGTCAAAAATCTCTAAAGATTTTGGGCCAGCATCCAAACCTTGCCATCCATCAGGAATATGATAAACATCAACATGTTGTGTATTGGCATCGTTGCTAAAAGCATCTGCAGCAATTACATCTACAGGTAAGTGAACTTGTACTCCTTTGGCTTCAGCTTGTTTTAAAATATCTAAAGCCAATTCCATTTTATCATCTTCACAGATAGAATCTCCAACAGAGCCACCTTTAGCTTTAATGAATGTAAATGTCATTCCACCACCAATAATAAGGTGATCTACTTTGTCTAAAATATTTTCTATAACTGTGATTTTAGAAGATACTTTAGCGCCACCAAGTACTGCTAACACAGGCTTTTCACCATCTTCTAATACTTTTTTGATGCTCTCTATCTCTTTGGCCAATAAGCTTCCGAAGCATTTAGCATCAGGAAAAAATTCTGCAACAATAGTTGTAGAAGCATGAGCTCTATGTGCTGTACCAAAAGCATCATTTACATAAATATCTCCTAGCTTAGATAGTTGTTTTGCAAAGTCTTTATCACCTTTTGTTTCCTCGTCATGAAAACGCAAGTTTTCAAGCAATAAAATTTCGCCTGGTTGTAAAGCATTTGCCTTTTCTTCTGCTTCTTCACCAACACAGTTGCTTGCAAATTTTACTTCCACACCAAGAATATCTTCAATTTTTGGAATAATATGCTTTAAAGAAAACTCTTCTTGTACTCCTTTTGGTCGTCCTAAATGCGACATTAAAACACAGCTTCCTCCATCTTCTAAGATTTTTATAATCGTTGGTTTTGCCGAAATAATTCTAGTGTCGTCAGTCACTTCAAATTTATCATTTAGAGGCACATTAAAATCTACGCGGATTAATGCTTTTTTATCTTTGAAATTAAAATCGTTTAGTGTCTTCATCTGTTTTAAATAAGGAATATCTTTCTCTGTTTTGAATAACAAATATAAAGATTAGAAAGCATAAAAAAATTACATAGTTTTGCTTTATGTTATTTTCTGAAGTTTTAGGGCAAGAACACATTAAAAATCACCTTACAACAAGTGTTGATCAAGGTAGAATTGCACACGCGCAACTTTTTGTTGGACCAGAAGGTTCAGGCACTTTGCCAATGGCCATAGCTTATGCTCAATACATTTTGTGTAGCAACTCTGGTGGCGAAAACACTGGCGGAAATGAATCTTGTAATCTAAAATTCAAGAACGTATCACATCCCGATTTGCACTTTGCATTTCCTGTTACTACAAGTGATAAGGTGAAAAGTAAACCTGTTTCTAATTTTTATCTCGAAGAATGGAGACAACTGTTAGACCAGCAACCTTACGGCAACCTTTTTGATTGGTATAAATTATTGGGTGTGGACAACAAACAAGGGCAAATTGGTGTTGATGAAGCTTTTGAAATTGTAAAATCACTTTCATTAAAATCTTACGAAGGAGGTTATAAGGTGATGCTAATTTGGATGGCTGAAAAAATGAACACTGCAGCTGCCAATAAGCTTTTAAAACTCATTGAGGAGCCACCAGAAAAAACCATTTTCATTCTCATTGCAGAAGACGAAGAACAAATTATAAACACCATTCGTTCGCGTTGTCAAATACTAACATTTCCTCCACTAGCAGAAGAAGCAATTACTGAAGCTTTGGTGAGAAACTATCATATTGAAAATGCGGTTGCCACCAAAATTGCGCATCAAGCTAATGGTAATTATAACAAGGCTTGCGATCTTATCTATCAAGATAGTGAAGATATTCAGTTTGAAAAATGGTTTATTCTTTGGGTACGTTCGGCTTTTAAGGCTAGAGGAAACAAAGCTGCTATTCACGATTTAATTTCTTGGAGTGAAGAGATTGCTAAAACCGGAAGAGAAACACAAAAGAAGTTTTTAGCATTTTGTCTCAATTATTTTAGACAAGCTATGCTTATGAATTACAAAGCTGATTCCTTGGTGTATTTAGAACCAAAATCCGAAGGTTTTAAACTTGAAAATTTTGCGCCTTTTGTACATGGCAATAACATTTTGGAGATTAGTGATGAACTTCAAGATGCTATTTATCACATAGAACGCAATGGGAATTCTAAGATTATCCTAACCGATTTAAGTATAAAACTTACACGTTTACTACATAAAAAAGCTGTCTGAAAAGTTAATGTTTTGTCAATCTGAAACAAGTTCAGATTCTAAAATAATTTGAAAATCAGTTTATTGAGATTCTTAAATGAATTCAGAATGACAGATTCTCATGCTTTTCAAACAACCTCTATTTTATTCAAAAGTATAGGACGTTACATTGACTTGCGTTAGCCTAAAATACCCAAAAGCATATTGCTCTGGATTTGTAGGATTAATACAATTTCCTCTAATTAATGCAGAATTAGACGAAAACGGATCACCACCACTGTAATACTGCTCTATCAATAATCTCATGTAGTTGTAATACTGTTCAGAAATGCCATAAAGTTCAATATCTACCACATCTCCAGGTTGAAACGCAGCTTCACCATTATCTTCATCATCATCCTTTTCAAAAAAGTCATGAATTTCATTACCATTCACAAATTCGTCTGAAATGTCTTCAAAATAGGGGAACAAATCTCCGTCTTCGTAATAACGAATAAGATAGTAGTTTTCTTCATCTACAGGATCATCAAAATAGACATTCACCTCTAGTAATTCATCATCAAAACCTCCTTCAATACTTTGTGTAATAGTATTGATGTCTGAAACCGACATTAATGTTTCGGTTGCTTCATAATTTTCACCATTATAGCTAACGTCCAAATGATAAGTGTCTCCGATAACTGGAACAAAATTATCTATAGTATAACTGCCATTATTTTCATCCACAAAATTGAATATGGCTCCCGAATTTGTATTGGTAACTGTAACTGTTGCTCCGCTAACGCTAGTGTCTTCATCTGTACTAAAATATGGTGACGACATGCTCAATTTTATGGTTTGGGCATTGCCTGCTGTGCCTTTTTCCCAATCTAAAGACGCTTCTATAACCAAACGTGGTTCAGCATTATTTACATCAACATCGATGACATCTTCGCACGATGCGAAAACAATTCCTGTAAGTATTAATAGGCCTTTTATATAGTTTTTCATGATGCTAAAATTTAAAATTATAGGTTGCCGAAGGAATGATTCCGAAAATTGAAATTCGAGTAGCTTCGTTTAATCCTGTTTGATTGTTTTGGTTAAAACTTACCGAAGCAGCATTTCTTCGATTATACAAATTATAAATACCAAAAACCCACTCGCCTTTCCAGCGTTTGTCATTGTCTTTATTTGGTGTATAAGTTGCCGAAACATCTAATCTGTGATATGCTGGCAAACGGTCTTCGTTTCGGTTAGAATATGTTGCAATAGACAAGCCTTCGTAAGTATATTGTCCGTTAGGATAGGTTACAGGACGACCCGTTTGAAATACAAAATTAGAACCAAACCTCCACTTATCGTTGAGTTTGTAAGATCCTGTTAGTGAAATATCGTGTGTGCGATCGTAAGGTGTATTGTACCAATCACCATTATTAATTCCTGGTCCGCCAGCATTTCCTCCTAAAGCACGTTGCTCAGATTTTGATAAGGTATATGCTAACCAACCTGTAAAATTACCTTTGTTTTTTCGAAATAAAACTTCTAAACCATAAGCTCGTGCTTCACCGTTTAATATTTCGGTTTCAATATTGTTATTTCCTATTAAATCTGAACCATCAATATAATCTATACGGTTATCAACTGTTTTATAATAAGTTTCAAGCTCTAAAGTGTATGCGTTGTCCTTAAGATTTCTATAGTATCCTAGGGCAAATTGATTGGATATTTGAGGTTTTATATACTGTCCGCTTGGAGTCCAAACATCTAAAGGTGTTACCGAAGATGTATTAGACAAAAGATGCAAATATTGTGTGGATTTGGTATAACTAGCCTTTATGGAAGAAGTTTCGTTAAGCTGATAAGAAACGCCTAATCTTGGTTCAAAATTTCCAAAGGTTTTTATGCTTTCGCTTTTGTTGTAATAGGTTTCGCTTTCCGCTTCTCCGCGCTCGTAAATACCTAAATCACTATTATAAATTACAGGTTGATTGTTGACATATGTCGTCATGCTTTGTCCTCCTAATCTAGAAAATGCACTGTAACGCAAACCGTAATTGAAAGCTAATTTTTCAGAAATTTGATGCTCTGCACTTATGTAAGCGGCAGCTTCAAAAGCACGCTTTTCGTCTAACTTTAAATAGTTAATTGCAGATGTTTCAGAAGATGGTCTTACTTCACCAGGATTAAGATTATAGGTTAAACCGCTAATTCCAAAATCTAGTGTAAGATCATTGTTTACGTAGTAGCCTAAATCATATTTTACATTGAAATTGGTGATGTCTGCGTTCCAATCTAGTTCAATAAAATCTAGTAAAATTTGATAATCGTATTTGCTGTAGATGAAAGATAAATTAGAAAATAACTTGTCGTTAAACACATGATTCCAACGTAAATTTCCTGTAGCGTTTCCATAGTTATTTTCAATGATTTTAGACAAATTGAAAATATCACGACCAAAATAACCCGATAAATACAAACGGTTATTTTTATTGATTTCGTAATTGGTCTTCAGATTAAGATCGTAAAAAGATATTTTATCGTCTTTAACATCTTCAATAAGCGGCATAAACAAATGTGCATAAGAGGCTCTACCAGCTATTAAAAACGAACCCTTATCATTAAAAATTGGCGATTCTGCAGTTAATCTACTAGAAATTAAACCAACACCTCCAGTCAATCCAAATTGCTTACTGTTGCCATCCTTTTGCCTTACATCGAGCACAGAAGACACTCTACCTCCATATTTTGCCGGAATATCTCCTTTATACAACTTAATGTTTTTAATAGCATCGGCATTGAAAACCGAGAAAAAACCAAAAAAATGCGACGTGTTATAAATTATAGCTTCATCTAAAAGCACCAAGTTTTGGTCCGCAGCTCCTCCTCTAACATGAAAACCAGCAGAACCTTCGCCATTGTTAGTAACTCCGGGTAGTAACTGAATCGATTTAACAACATCTACCTCACCTAAAACCGCAGGTATTTCTTTTATTGTATTAGCATTAAGTTTCGCTACGCTCATTTGTGGTTTTCTGATACTAACCCTTTCTGACTCTTCTGCCACAATTACAATTTCGTCTAGAGATGTTGCCGTTTCCTCTAATTCAAAATCTAACTTTTGATCTTTACTTAATGTAATTTCTTGTGTTATGGACTTAAAACCTATGAAGGAAATAACCAAAGTGTAAGTGCCTTCTGGAGCCGTTAGAGAGAAAAAACCGTATTCGTTTGTAGTTGCGCCATAATTGGTGTCTTTTAAGTAAACGGTTGCCCCCAACAGCGTTTCACCGTTATTAAGGTCTTTAATGGTTCCGCTTATACTGTATTGTTCTTGTGCCTGACACAAAAAGCCTGTAAATAGGAAAATGACTAAACATAAATGTTTCATTAGTGATTGTTCTGTTTTTTGATTGATAAAATTAATGCTTGAAATGGAATAAAAATCCATTTTTACTTTATGCCATTGTTAACGCAAATAAATTTTAAATATTAGCGAAACACGCTATGGAGACGCTTATTTGGTGCGAATTGTTACAACTTTGGTGTGAAAATCTTAAAAACAAACTTAAAGCTAAAACTTATTAGGCTTCAAAAGCCTTCTTAATTGCTTCTGAAAATGATTTTGAAACCGGAATTTTCACTTTAGAATCAGAAGTCTCAATAATTAAAAATAGCTTTCCACTGATCTTTTTCATGCTATTCACCTTGAGCAAATTTACCGCAAAAGATCTATGACATTGTTCAATAGGCAAATCTTCAGTTTGTAAAAGAATGTGTTTTAATCGGTTTCTAATGATGTGTTTTTTAACATCGTCAGACTTACCGTAATACACCAAAACATATTGATTACTAGATTCTAAGTACAAAATGTCCTCTAAATTTAGTTTTAAATCTGGTTGATTATTTTCATCATAGAAAACGACTTGCTTTGTGGTGTCTGGTTTAGTAAAACGTTCCTTAAAATTCTTAAGCTGATGATCTAATTGTTGTATTTCGGATTGCATTTGTGTAATAGTGACATATACAACACTTCCGAGGAAAGGAAACAGTAAAATCATCAGCACTTTTGGGTACATTTTTAACTGAAACCATATATTAAGTTCTTGTTCAAAATCATTACCTAAATCTGGAATAATAAAGGAAAGTCCAAAGTTTATAGCTAACAATAATAGGGCCTCAAAAAGCACCCAATACAAGTATTTTTTATTATTAACTTTTTGATAATCAAAAACTTGCCTCAAAAAAAACTGAGATAAGCCTAAAGCTAAAAACGTACTGATAGCTATAGAAAAGAAGAATAAAAACTTATGAAAAGTAGGATTTGCTGGGTTGGACATCTCTTCCGAAATTCCATAGGGTTGAAAGAAAATCAAAAAAACGTGAGAGAACACAACAGCACTAACAATGTAGATCCATTTAGATCTTTTATCGTTGAAATAGTAAAACGGCTGTTCTAAAAATTCACTGATTTTCATTGCTGCTTTTAGTTAAAGAACGAACATAAAAACAAAAAAGCCAGATGTTTATTGTATCATCTGGCTTTATTATTCTGTTCTTTAGAAGATATTATTCCTTTTCTTTACTCTCTTCTTTAGCATCACCATTTAATGCCTTAATCACAGCATCAGTTATGTCCTTATCTTCTGAACCATACATTACACTACCCGCTTCGTTAGCACCAAGAATAAATGTGTATCCATTTTTTTTACCGTAATCCTTTACAAAAGCTTTTACTTGTTTAACTAAAGTATCTATTTCTTTTTGTCCTTCAACTTGAAGCATTTTTTCTTCATTCCCTAATTGGTAGTCTTGCATTTGCTTCTTCTGACGTAAAGCCTGATATTCTTGCTCTGCTTTAGATTGATTCATTTTTTGAGCCCTAGCTTGAAAATCTTGAGCTTCAATTTGAATAGCTTTATCTAAACTGTCTGCTTTCTTATTAAAAGCATCTATTTTAGTTTGAAACTTGGCCTCAAAATCTTTTTTCTTGTTAAATTCTTTTACAACCTTGGCATTATCTACAAAAGCTATTTTGTCTTGTTCTTGACAAGATGAAAACGCAACTAATGTCGTTAGGGCAACTATTATTTTCTTCATTATAATTTCTATTTTATTTTTTGCAAATGTATAAAAGTTAGTGTGTGATTTTCTTTAATTTTTTAGTATTGATAAATTCTATAACTTATTTTAATTAGAATTATCAAAACCTATTGAAAACAAGCCTAAATGAAGCGTTCTAAGAAACTTTTTATTTTCTTGCTTGTCATTTAGTGTTTAGCGGTACAAAACCTTATTAAGGGTTTTTATTTAAAGAAATACTACTTTTTAAGACATAAATATGAGAAGAATACTCCTTAGTGCGGTTTCCTTTGAGATTTGAGCGCCATCCAATCCAAAATGCTTTAATAGGATTCATAAAACCAGATTTATATTTTTCTGAAAGTAAGCTCACATAATAAGCATCAAATTTCATTGGTAAGATTTTTACCAATTTTAATTGTTCCTCGTGAAACAATTTTTCAATTGCCATTTTTGAAAAATGCCAAAGATGTCTCGGCACATCAAAAGCAGCCCAAAAGTTTTTATAATGTTGCGCATCGTAACTTTTAAAGTTTGGCACAGCAATTACCAAAGTTCCGTTTGGTTTAAGTAAGCGCTTTAAAAGTTTTACTTGCATATTTAAATTTGGCAAATGCTCTAAAACATGCCAAAGCGTAATCACATCAAAACTATTTTCTTTAAAAGTTTCTAAATGTTGAATATCGAAAACTGAATCATTGGTTTTAGAATTTGCAATTTTTCTAGCCTTTTCATCAGGCTCTACTCCAACAACATTCCATTTATTTTTTTTTGCGGTTTCTAAAAAATCTCCTGTACCACATCCAATATCTAAAAGTGTTTTTTCTTCGGATTGAAATGAATTAATCAACTTCAATTTTCGCTTTAAAGAGATCGTTCTGACTAAATGATACACTTTTTCAAACAGATTTCGCTTGGCATCTGTGTGTGAAATGTAGTCTTCGCTTTTGTAATATTCTGAAAGTTTTTCGTCTTGAGGTTGCGGAAATGTTTCTAACATATCCAATGCTTCATTATGCAATAATTGAAATTCTTCTCCTGAAACGGAATGGTCCTTTACATTTAGATATGTTGGTTTGTTATTCATATTTAGATTCTGAATCAAGTTCAGAATGACAACCTTTTTAAGATTTTACTTAACGTTCCACGTGGAACATATATGTTTTTAATTATTGAGATTCCTACTTTCGTAGGTATTTTACCTACCTAAATAAACCAATAAAACAGAAATATCATTAGGCGATACTCCACTAATACGTGATGCCTGCGAAATGGTTACAGGCTGAATCTCGGCTAACTTTTGTCTTGCTTCCATACTCATAGATTTCAATTTTGAGTAATCGAAATTCGAAGGGATTTTTACATTTTCAAGACGATTTAACTTATCGGCATTATTCTTTTCCTTTTCAATATAACCAGCATACTTTACCTGTATTTCGGTTTGTTCAATGATTTCAGAATCGAGTTTGTTATCAGAAATATATTTATCTACTGAAACTACTTTTCGCATATCTTCAATAGTAATGTTTGGTCGCGCATACAACTTAAACATCTTGTCTTGTTGTTTCACTTTTGCAGAATCTTTTGATTCTAAAATCGGATTTATTTCTTCTGGTGTCACACTAGTATCTTTAAAAAACTGAACGAAATTAGAAGCTTTTGATTGCTTTACTTCCATTCGTTTTAATCGTTTTTCAGACGCTAAACCAAGTTCATATCCTTTTGGTGTTAATCTAAAATCTGCATTATCTTGTCTTAAAAGCGTTCTATATTCTGCACGAGATGTAAACATTCTGTATGGCTCTTCTGTACCTTTTGTGATTAAATCATCTATTAAAACACCTATATAAGCTTCGTCTCTTTTTAAGGTAAACGCATCGCGTTCTTGTACTTTTAAGCTCGCATTTATACCTGCCATTAATCCTTGAGATGCTGCTTCTTCATAACCTGTTGTTCCGTTAATTTGACCAGCAAAAAATAACCCATCAACCAACTTTGTTTCTAAAGTGTGCTTTAATTGTGTAGGTGGAAAATAATCGTACTCTATAGCATAACCAGGTCTAAAAAACTTCACATTTTCAAAGCCAGCTACAGAACGTAAAGCATTAAATTGAACATCTTCTGGTAAGGATGTTGAGAAGCCGTTGACATAAACTTCTACCGTATTCCAACCTTCAGGTTCAACAAATAATTGATGTCTATCCTTATCTGCAAATCGATTAATCTTATCTTCTATCGATGGACAGTAACGAGGGCCAACACTTTTAATCCTGCCATTAAACATTGGCGACCTATCAAATCCTTCACGAAGTAAATCGTGTACTTCTGGACTGGTATAAGTCATATGACAAGAACGTTGTTCTGTTAAAGGTTTTGTAACATCTAAATATGAAAACTTCTCTGGGTTTTCATCACCAGGTTGTTCAATCATTTTAGAATAATCTAACGATCGTCCATCAACTCTTGGTGGTGTACCTGTTTTCATCCTACCAGAATCAAAACCCAGTTTAATAAGGTCTTCTGTAATTCCTGTAGCAGCTCTTTCTCCTGCTCTACCTCCACCAAAGTTTTTATCTCCAATATGAATTAGACCATTTAAAAAAGTACCGTTTGTAAGCACGACAGTTTTGGCTTTTACTTCTATTCCTAGCGAGGTTTTTACTCCAACAATTTTGTGGTTTTCTATAATTAAACCAGATACCATTTCCTGGTAAAAATCGAGATTCGGTGTTTGCTCTAACAACAACCTCCAATCTTCAGCAAAACGCATTCTATCGGATTGCACTCTAGGACTCCACATTGCAGGTCCTTTAGATTTGTTAAGCATCTTGAATTGAATTGCAGAGGTGTCAGATACAATTCCGCTATAACCACCAAGCGCATCAATCTCTCGCACAATTTGTCCTTTTGCAATTCCACCCATAGCAGGATTACAAGACATCTGTGCAATATTTTGAAGATTCATTGTAATTAACAACGTCTTACTCCCCATATTGGCAGCAGCAGCAGCAGCTTCACTTCCTGCATGACCTGCACCAACCACAATTACATCGTAAACTTCATTAAACATTGTTGAATATTTTTAATGTTCCACGTGGAACAATTAGAATTTCATTAAAATTAAACATGCAAAGATACATCGAAAACACAAGACTAAGAACGCGTACTCAAATAGTAGTTTTCTTTGGTACGCATCAACTTAGCATCTTCATCACTCTTGTCTTTGTATCCACAGTAATGTAGAATGCCGTGAATCATAACGCGGGCTAATTCATCTTCAAAAGACACATCAAAATCTTTAGCATTATCTTCTACACGTTCTACTGAAATGTAAATATCTCCGTGTAGTTCTTTTCCTACTGAATAATCAAAACTGATGATGTCCGTTAACGTATCGTGATTTAAAAAATCAACATTGATTTTATGTAAATAATCATCGGAACAGAAGATGTAATTCAATTCTCCTTCTTTACAATTTTCTGAAATGATGGCTTTAGAAATCCACTCTGAAATCTTGGTTTCATTCTCTAATTTAAAATCGGTTTCGTAATTAAAACTAATCATTGCTTTTGAAATATTCTTGAATCTTTTTCTTAAAATGATTCTGCAAAGGTAGTGCTTGTCTGTTTAATATTTCAGTAGTATTAAAGTATTGTTTTGCCGTTGGAATTTGACTAGGATTGTTAGTGTTGAAATCCTTCTTATTTGTTTCCGATTCACGCTTCGTATCCTGACCTTGCATAAAGGTGGCATTTTCTAATTTTAATAATTGATGCTGTACATCCATCATCTTTTGAAGCGTTTGATTTGTGAAACCGTAGTTCAATAAATCCAACTCTATGTCCTCCATTTGCTTTATCAATTCACCAGCAGATTCAATCTTTCCATCCTTAGATAAACGGTCTTCTAGTGCCTGACGTAATTGTTGTTGTTGCTGGTAAATTTTAAATAATTCTTCATTCTGTTCTTCTCTTCCGCCTTCACCATAACCATCGTTTTGTTCTTCCCCATTACCAGCACCATTAGGACCATTTCCGTTTTTACCATTTTTTCCTCCTTTTCCATTTTCACCTTTGCCCTCTTTTCCGTTTTGTCCTTCACCACCTTCTTGATTACCTTCACCATTCTGTTGGCCATTCTTTCCGTTCTGTCCACCTTTGCCTTGTTGTTCTCCAGACTGCCCATTCTCACCGCTTTGCCCACTTTGACCTTGATTACCACTCTGTCCTTGCTCACCTTGTTGACCTTGTTCTCCTTGTTTTCCCTCTCCTTCTTTGCCTTCGCTACCTTCTTGTCCTGGCTTTTCACCTTCGCCTTGCTGTCCCTCTTCTCCTTGTTTTCCTTGCTCGTTCTTTTTTACTCCTTCTTCCATTTGCTTATTGAGCTCTTCTTGACTCATAATAATGTCTGGAAGTTGCTGACCTCCTCCACCTCCAGAACCCGAAGCGGAATTCATTTGCATCTCCATATTATCTAAAACATCACTGAGAAAACTCGCCAATTCATTGCTCGCTGTAATCACATATTGCTGAGAAGACACACCTTGATATAAACGATTTTCAGTTAATTGACCAAGCGCTTTATCTATGTTGAAATACACTTCTGTGATTTGCTCATTTACCTTCTCAGAAATCTTTGGCTGACGTAAAGACAAGGCAAATAAACTATCATCAATATGCTCAAAGTGCTCTCTTAAATTACTTTGGTTAATGATGTATTTACCGTATTTGTTATTGTTGATATCAATACTTTCAAAAGTATTCATCAACGCTTCTTGGTCGAAAGAAAACAATAGAAGATTCTCAAGAATTTGACGTAAAGCATCAGCATCTTCAGAAGCTTGGTCGCCTCCACCTCCGCCTCCACCAGACATCATTTGCATCATCTGCTCGCTCATCTGCTTCATCTTTTTAGCAGCCTTTTTCTGCTTTTCCTGAGCGTTTTGCTGTTGTTCTTGTGCTTCACTAGGTTTACCTTCACTCTCTTTCTCTTCTTTCTTCTCAAGTGCTTCTTTAGCTTCCTTTTGGTCAAACTTTACACCATCTTCTAAAAACTCATCCACAGGAACATTCATCGGTTTTTGCAAACGTCTGTCCTCTTGTTTTAAATCTTCGATATCTTTTTGAAGCTTTTCGAATTCTTTATTTAATTCATCTTGCTTTTCTTTGGTGTTCTCTTTGTCTTTGTTGGAAAGTTCTTCCTGCTTCTTCGCTAAATCGTCTAACTGATTGGCAATTTTCTCAGCCTTTTTCATTACATAAAAACGCTTGGTCAACTCTAAGAGTTGCTTCATACTGCGTTTTTTGTTTTTGTTTTGTTTGGCTAATTCTTCAAGCTTTTGCGTAAACTCTTCTTTATTGATTTTATCCTTCAGCTTTTCTAATTCTTCAAGCAACTTTTCATCTTGCTTTAGCTTTTCTTCGTTCTCTTTAAGTCGCTCTTTTAAGTCTTCTTTAAATTGGTCTTCTTTCTTTTCTTCTTGAAATTCTTCTAAATTATCCTGCAACTTTTTGTTGAAATTTTTCATCAACTGCTCTTGCTGTTTTTGACGTTTCAGAAAGTCTTCAAACTTCTTTTTATCATTGAAATTAAGCTCCTGCTTTTCCTTTTGGGTTTTAGAAAATTCCTCTAACTTCTTGTCTTGTTCTTCTAACTTTTCAAAAGTCTCTCCTATGTCTTTTATAGTTTCATTCTGTTCATTTAATTGCTTCTGCTCTTCTTCGTCCTTTGTTAATTTTCGGTAACTAAACACACTACTTTTTGTGCGTTTGTAATTGTGAATAGCGTCGTTATCATAAACCTCAAAATACAATTGGTAGCTGACGCCTTCTTCTAAATTGAATTGGTTTGGAAACGCACTCACAAACTCACTAAAATTAGATTTTGAAATGCTAATCGGCTCAACAACTTTGTGAGTTTCATCTTCTGTTGGATAGTACACCAAATTCAATTTAGACAAACCAAAATCGTCACTCGCTTGACCATAGAAATACATACTTTGCTGGTCTAAGGAATCAATTTGCATTTTGATATTGAGCTCTGGGTGCAAATCTTTAACCACGGAAATATTGTATGCCAAATTTTCGTAATCCTTTAAATTCTCGTTACTGGTTGAAATGCTGTAATTATAGTTTCTGAATAATCGCTTAGTCGCTTCAAAATTATTATTGTCATTTTTTGAAAACGTTAAGGTATCCTCAGCATAAATATGAACCGCATTTGTGGCTTTGGTCATTGCTTTCCAAGTGACTTTTGTCCCTTCCGGAACAACCGCAGAACCCGTACTTTTTAATACCTCATCTTGTTTTTGTGTGTACGATGGATAATCTAAAAGCATTTCAAAATTGACCAAGTTTGGTGTGTTTACCACTTGTAATTCGTACGATTTTGATTTGACTTCATTAGCGGATAAACTAAATTCTATATTGCTTTTCGGAAGATTAAATGTGTATTGAAATTCGCCTGGTGCAACCTGTTGTAAATAATACGATTGACCATTGAATTGAATCTGAGCATTCTCTGGAATAACATCGCCTGCGGTTTTTACTTTTAACTTAAAGTCCTTACCTTCAATAGCTTGTATGTTTTCATTCAGAACAAAAAACTGAAAAGGTGCTGGTGGCTCATAAGCTGTCTTATAATTTACAACACGCTCGTAACTATCACTAAACCAATCGATTTTTCCTGTGATATAAGACAACAAAATGATGACAACTGGAATAGCCGCATACTTTAAATACTTGGTGTTGGTCTTAAAATTGATTGCCGATTTAAACGGAATAGGTTGCAGCTCTTGCGACTTTTGCTCTATACTTGCCAACAATAAATCGGATTGCTGTGGGCTTTGGTTGAGCTGAAGTACATTCAACAATTTATCATTGACTTCAGGGAAATGATTACCAATCAATTTTGAAGCAGTTTCATAATCAATGCCTTGTCTAAGATTGAATAAATGGGCTAACGGAATGGCAATAAACTTTACAAACAAAGCGACCTCAACGGCTACAAACACCCAAAATAAAATGGTTCTTGCTGTTGGGTTGAGCCAAAACACATATTCTACAAACAGTGTAATAATGAGATATAATAAGCCAATGGCGAAAAATAAAATCGCGCCTTTTAGCAATTCATTAGTGTAATATTTTTTAATGAATTGTTGTAGTTTGTTTTTTATGGTTTCAAAATTGCTCATCAATACTATTCTAACTTACTAAACTACAATTTTATTTTAATTGATGATTTTCTAAATTTGGTAAGATTGTGTTAATTTAGAGGGATTAACTGTTAAATGAAATACACGTTTATGAAAAAGTTACCTTTTATAACTTTTGTTTTACTTGGGTTTTTAAGTTTTAGTCAAGAAATGGATTGTAATGATTTCAAAAACGGAAGCTATAAGGCTATAATGATAGAACCCATTAAAATAGAATGGCAAATCATTCGTAATGGTAATGAACAGATAGAAAAAATAATAGAATTGCCTGATGAACTAAAAGATTTAAATTATCCGACCGACCCTCTATATGTAACAATCGAGTGGATAAGTGATTGTTCATACAAAGCTTTATATGATGAAACCAAATCTGAACTAACAGAAAGCCAGAAGCTTGTTAATAATATGGGTGGAATAATAACAGAAATTACAAACATTGACGGCAACTGTTATGATTACAGAACAATTATGAAAGTTGGCGAAACAGAGCAAATCCTTAACGGAAGAATGTGTAAAGAATGAAAGACCTTAAATATTTAGCGGCATTTTCAATCCCAATTATGGTTGTTTTGGGACTGAGTTTTCAGAGCTATTGGGTTTGGGCCACACCTGTTTTTGCCTTTGTTTGTATTCCTGTTTTAGAGCTTATTTTTCCTGTGGATACTACTAATCTTCAATCTGAAGAGGTAGATAGCAGACTAAAACGTAAGATTTTTGATTGGCTTCTTTACCTCAACTTACCCATTGTTTATGGTATTGCAATCTATGCTTTGATTTTAGTTGCTCATCAACCTTTGGAAACTTATGAATTTGTTGGACTCATTTTTTCTGTTGGTATTGTTTTAGGTGTTAATGGGATTAATGTTGGTCACGAGCTTGGACACAGACAACAAACCAACGAACGCTTTTTGGGCAAGGCCTTGCTTCTACCCTCTTTTTATATGCATTTTTATATTGAACATAATTTTGGGCATCATCTTCACGCTGCAACACCAGAAGATCCTGCAACCGCAAAATATAATCAAAGTGTGTATTCGTTTTGGTTGACATCTACGATTAGACAGTATTTTAATGCGTGGAACATTCAGAAAAAACTATTGAAAAACAATAAGCAATCCTTCTTTTCTTTTAAGAACGATATGCTTTGGTACACTGTTTTTCAACTGTTGTATTTGGTTTCTGTTTCACTACTTTTAGGAACTACAGCCTTATTATTTACTGTTTGCGCAGGTGTAGTTGGTTTTATTCTACTTGAAACTGTCAATTATATTGAACATTACGGTTTACTGCGTTTAAAAACCAAGTCTGGTCGTTACGAACGTGTAAAAGAAATACACTCGTGGAACTCTAATCACGTTATTGGTCGCATTGTACTATATGAATTAACACGACATAGTGATCATCATTTTAAGTCTTCAAAAAAATATCAAATCTTAGATTGCCACGATGATAGTCCGCAAATGCCCTTTGGCTATCCTACTTCAATGGTATTAGCAATGGTGCCACCTCTTTGGTTTAAGATTATGAATAAGCGTGTGCCGAGAGAGATGGTTGTTTCTTAGACTCGAGAAACAAGATAGTCTAAAACAAAGTCTTGATTCTTGGTTCTCTAATCTTGTATCTTGAAAGTTATCAAACTATCTTTGCGCGAGATCCTGAAACAAGTTCAGGATGACAAACTATTGAGCGTTTATCAACTATGTCAAAAAAAGTACGTGTGCGCTTTGCGCCTAGTCCAACAGGACCTTTACATATTGGTGGTGTAAGAACTGCTTTATTCAATTATTTATTTGCCAAAAAACATAATGGCGATTTTGTGTTGCGTATAGAAGATACCGACCAAAACCGTTATGTGGAAGGTGCAGAAGATTATATTGTAAAATCTTTAAACTGGTGTGGTATTCCGTTTGATGAAGGTCCAGGTAAAAACGAAAAATTTGGTCCATACAGACAAAGTGAGCGCAAGCATTTGTACAAACAATATGCTGATCAATTGATTGCTGAAGGTAAAGCTTACTATGCTTTTGATACTTCTGAAGAACTTGATGCACACAGAAAACAACACGAAGCAGAAGGCAAAACCTTTATCTACAACTGGCATAACCGTGAAAAAGGACGTTTGGTAAACTCTTTAGTGCTTTCTGAAGAAGAAACTCAAGCAAAAATTGATGCTGGTGAGGATTTTGTGGTGCGTTTTAAATCGCCACAAGATGAAACTTTGCAGTTAAAAGATATTATTAGAGACGATATTTCTATAGATACCAACATTCTTGATGATAAGATTTTGTTTAAAAGCGATGGTATGCCAACCTATCATCTTGCTAATATTGTAGATGACTATTTAATGGAAATTACACACGTTATTCGTGGTGAAGAATGGTTACCTTCTTTAGCTTTACACACGTTGTTATACAAAGCATTTGGTTGGTCTTCCCCAAAATTCGCACATTTACCTTTAATCTTAAAACCAACAGGAAAAGGAAAATTAAGCAAGCGTGATGGTGATAAATTAGGTTTCCCTGTGTTTCCATTAGCTTGGACAGACCCGAAAACTAACGAAGTTTCCAGAGGTTATAAAGAGGATGGTTACTTTGCTGAAGCTGTAGTGAATTTCTTAGCATTTTTAGGTTGGAATCCAGGTACTGAACAAGAAATTTTCAGTTTAGAACAATTGGTAAATGACTTTGATTTAGCAAGAGTGAACAAAGCTGGTGCGCGTTTTGATCCTGATAAAACCAAATGGTTTAACCATCATTATATGCAACAGCAATTAGACTTGGAACTGGCAACAGAATTTCAATCAAAAAATATCTTGTTGAAAGATATTGATGTGAACTACATTGCATTAGTTGTTGGCTTAATTAAAGAACGTGCAACGTTTGTAAGCGATTTTTGGGATTTAAGTCATTTCTTCTTTGTGTCACCTACAGATTATGACGAAAAAGCATCTAAAAAGGCTTTAAAAGAAGGTACTGATGATATTTTAAATAAAGTGATTGAATTGGTGAATTCAACCGAAGATTTTACAGTAGAAAACCTTCAAACCAATATAAAAGGCTGGATAACTGACAATGAAATTGGCTTCGGAAAAGTGATGATGCCATTACGTTTAGCGCTTGTAGGTGCTTTACAAGGACCAGATGTATTTGATATTATGTATATGATTGGTAAAGCCGAAACCGTTAAGCGTATTGAGGCTTTGGTGAAGATGATTTAGTTCTGTCATTACGAGGAATGAGGTACGAATGACGTGGTAATCTTTTTATTTTGAGATTGCCACATCACGCTTTTGGCGTGATTCGCAATGACAAACAATTACTAAAACGTAATAATAGCAGTAAAGGCAATCATAGACTGGTTGCCTTTAAATTTGTTATCATTTATACCAATATTTAGGTCTTCATCATTTAGTTTGTTCAGCATGTTGGTAAATCCATAAATGTATTGAGCTCGCAGTCTAAACGCACCAAAACCAGCCGACAAACCTACTGCACCATTTACATTAAAGTTTGAAATTTTAGAAATATCTTCGGTTAAAAGTGTATCATAATTAGCAATAATTAACCCTTCTTTTGAGTCGTCTTTAAGCTCTAAATCTCCATTGTATTGCAACATTGGCCCAAGATCTAAAGTTAAATTACTACCTATTAATTTAGCATGAAACAAAAACGATAATTGTGCTGTAAGTAACTTGTATTCTACAAATTCTTCATTAGGATTAGTTAATGAAAAGGCAGCAATATCAATGTTATTTTCAGACAGAAGAATGTTGTAACTTACATTATACCATTTGTGCGGAATATCTACAGAAGCCGATAATCCTCCTATAAAACCATTGTTCTTTTTGGTTACAAAATTATCTGTAATGATATCAAACTGGGTCACTCCGCCTTGTATACCTATTCCATTTTTTATAGCATAGCGTTTATGTTGTGCAAAACTAAGTGTAACAAAAGCCATACTAATGACTACTAATAGAGTGTATTTGAGTTTTTTCATAATTTACAGATGAATTGCAAACAAATATAGTTTAATTTAGTACGAACATTTATTTCTAACCATTACTTAAATAATTATTTATGGATTTTCCTGTTTTTTTGATTCCAATTATCTTTTTTGGACTTGTTATTTTAATTTCTTCATTCTTTATTGTAAAGCAACAAACCGCAGCGGTCATAGAACGTTTTGGACGTTATCAAAGTATTAGACACTCTGGTTTACAGATTAAGATTCCGTTAGTAGATCGTATTGCTGGTAAGTTGAGTTTAAAAATTCAGCAATTAGATGTTATTGTAGAAACCAAAACTTTAGATGATGTATTTGTACGTTTAAAGATTTCTGTGCAATACATGGTTATAAAAGAAAAAGTATATGAAGCCTTTTATAAACTAGACTATCCGCATGAGCAAATTACAAGTTACGTCTTTGATGTGGTACGTGCTGAAGTACCAAAAATGAAATTAGATGACGTTTTTGTACGTAAAGATGATATTGCAATAGCTGTAAAAGCCGAATTGAATGATGCTATGGTTGAGTATGGTTACGACATCATTAAAACTTTAGTAACAGACATAGATCCTGATGCACAAGTAAAAGCTGCAATGAACCGTATTAATGCTGCTGAGCGTGAAAAAATCGCTGCACAATTTGAAGGTGATGCGCAACGTATTTTAATTGTTGAAAAAGCAAAAGCTGAAGCTGAAAGCAAACGACTACAAGGACAAGGTATCGCAGACCAAAGACGCGAAATTGCTCGTGGTTTAGAGGAGTCTGTAGAAGTGTTGAATGGAGTTGGTATTAATTCTCAAGAAGCATCTGCATTAATCGTTGTAACACAACATTACGATACGCTTCAATCTATTGGTGAAGAAACCAATAGTAACTTAATCTTGTTACCAAATTCACCACAAGCTGGTAGTGATATGTTAAACAACATGGTAGCATCTTTTACAGCAAGTAACCAAATTGGAGAAGCTATGAAAGCCAGCAATAACAAGAAGAAAAAAGACGAATAATCGTGTTTATAAATCAAAAACCCGAAGTGAAAACTTCGGGTTTTTTTATGTTTAAATTTTTTATTTCCAACCACAAAGTATAGCTCCCATAATAGCTAAAGTTAGTACCCAATAGCCAACATTGATTAGGATATACTTCCATCCTTTTCTTTCAAAAAGGGCATTAATTCCTAAAACAGGCATTACAAAAAACAGAGCTCCTATTGCACCATGCAAAGCTCCATGACCATAATTACGATGCATATTGCCAAATTCTGCCATAAAAGTTTTAAACGATTCTGCATCTGGATTTGTAAATGCTAGTTGTGTTGCTGCAACTTGATGAATAACCATCCCATTTACACTAAATGCTAACATAAATGACAAAACTAATGTCACTCCAAAAATTACAGCAATATTGCCTGTTTTTATTTTCTCTTCAGTCATTCCTGAAGCTTTCATCCAAGCAGTTCCTAATACATTTGGGTTGTACCAAATAGCACCAATTAATAAAGGCACAACGGCAGAAACCACAATAGCTAAATAATTTAATTCCATACTGATATTGTTTTAGTTAGTATTTTAAATGTACAAAAAAACCTCTAAGGTTTTACTTTAGAGGTTTTTATGAGATGCTGAAATAAATTCAGTGTTACAATTTTTAACTTATTTCAGAAGCTTCTTTAACCAAAATTTCATTTTTATCTTCTAAGGCTTTTTCAATAAACTCATTAACTGCATCATTACGCTCTAAGCCGTTTTTAAGCATTTCTTTTAACGCAATCATTACAGCGATGCGTGTGCCAGCCTTTTTTACAGCAGTACCAAATAAAGGCTCTAAATCGTCGTAAGATACCTCCTTAGCTAAATCAATAATTTCTGCTTTAGCTTTTGCTTGTTTATCTTCAGGATAATTCGTGTACTTTTTACCTAATTGCTGAATGACGCTTATTGCGGAACGCTTTTGCTGTTGTGGTTGTGGTTTTGCTTGAGCAGCTGCCTGTGGTTTTGGCTTTTGCTTTGCCCAACTATCACGTAAACCAACTGTTTTATTGAACACCAATTTATCTGAGGTAGAATCGTCATCGACATTAAAATACCCTAAACGTTGAAACTGAAACTGCTCTCCTACTTTAGCTTCTGCTAAACTTGGTTCAACATAAGCTTCAATAATATTTAAAGAATTTGGGTTTAAAAACTCCATAAAATCTTTGCCATCATGACTGTCTGGTGCTTCATCCATAAACAATCTATCGTACTCTCTAACCTCAGCAGTTACAGCATGTTTTATAGATACCCAATGTAGTGTTCCTTTTACTTTTTTAGACGTGTCTGTATCGTATGTACAGTGAATTTCGGTGATCTTACCATTTTCATCTTTTACTACATCATTTGCTTTAATGATATAAGCATTTTTCAAACGTACTTCACCTCCAAGCTTTAATCTGAAAAACTTACTACTAGCTTCTTCTTTAAAGTCTTCCTTTTCAATATAAATTTCTCTTGAAAACGGCACTTTTCTAAATCCAGCACTATCATCTTCTTGATTATTTTCTGCCTCTAACCATTCTTCTTTATCTTCTGGATAATTGGTGATTACTACTTTTACAGGATCTAAAACCGCCATAACACGGTTAGCTGTTTTGTTTAAATCCTCACGAATACAAAATTCAAGAAGAGAAACGTCTATCACATTTTCACGTTTAGCAACTCCAACTTTTTTAATAAATTCTCTAATAGAATTTGGTGTATAACCTCTACGACGTAAACCAGAAATAGTAGGCATCCTTGGATCGTCCCAACCAGAAACCACCTTCTCTTCTACCAACTTAAGTAACTTACGTTTGCTCATAATGGTATACGATAGGTTTAAACGTGCAAATTCGCGCTGTTTTGGTGGTAATGGTAACTTATCCTTAGCATACTCATAAACGTTATCTTTAAACCAATCGTACAGCTTTCTGTGTGGCTTAAATTCTAAAGAACACAATGAATGTGATATTTGCTCTATATAATCGCTTTCTCCGTGCGTCCAATCGTACATTGGATAAATACACCACTCATCACCTGTTCTGTGATGATGTGCATACATAATACGATACATTATAGGATCTCGCATTAGCATGTTTGGGTCTTGCATGTCTATTTTTGCACGCAACACATGTGTACCAGCAGGAAATTCTCCAGCTTTCATACGTTGGAATAAATCTAAGTTTTCCTCTACACTTCTATCTCTGTATGGACTATTAGTTCCTGGTTGTGTAGGAGTACCTTTTTGCTCTGCCATAGCTTCAGAGGTTTGGCTATCTACATAAGCCTTACCATCTTTAATTAGTTGTATAGCCCAGTTATATAGTTTATCAAAATAGTCTGACGAATAGAGTTCATTTTCCCATTTATATCCTAACCAAGCTATATCGCGCTTAATGGCATCTACATATTCCTGTTCTTCTTTTGCAGGATTTGTATCATCAAATCTAAGATTTACAGGTGCATTGTATTTTTCACCTAATCCAAAACTAATACCTATAGCTTTGGTATGACCAATATGAAGGTAACCATTTGGTTCTGGTGGAAAACGAAAACGTAGCTTATCTTTTGGTAAACCGTTTGCTAAATCTTCTTCTATAATATGCTCAATAAAATTGAGTGATTTTGTTTCTTCTGACATTGCAAAAAATTAAAGTGCAAAATTACATAAATTGTAACATTAAAATAGTATTCTCTACTTATAGAATGAACCAAAAAACTTAAATAGAATGAATTACAAATGTCCGAAATGTGATAATACAACTTATGAATTAGGAGAAATGAGAGCAACTGGTGGTACACTCTCTAAAATCTTTGATGTACAGAACAAAAAATTTACTTCTGTAACCTGTAAAAAATGCACATACACAGAATTTTTTAAAGCAAAAACCAGTGCAATGAGTAATATCTTTGACTTTTTTACGAATTAAATATTGCTGTCTTCGCAGTAATGACAGAAGGCTTATCTTTGCAATATGGGAATAATAAAAGTTGAAAATATTCGTGTTTTTGCTAATCATGGTTGTTTAAAAGAAGAAACCGCTATTGGTAGCGACTATCGTGTAGATGTTGTGGTTAATGCAGATTTATCAAAGTCTGCACAAACCGATGAGTTAAGTGACACAGTAGATTATGTGTTTTTAAATAAGGTTGTACGCGAAGAAATGGCAAAACCTTCAAAGCTTCTTGAAACCGTTGCTCAACGCATCATAGATAGGATACTGGATGAAGATAGGCTTGTTACAAAAGTTTCTGTTTCTGTGAGTAAAATTAATCCTCCGATTGGTGGTGACGTAGAAATGGTTACGATTAAACTTTCAGAAAAACGAAAAAAGTAAACCAGTATAGGGTAAAACATTAATAATTTATATATTTGCCCTCGCAATAAGGTGTCGTGGCCGAGTGGCTAGGCAGTGGTCTGCAACACCATCTACAGCGGTTCGAATCCGCTCGACACCTCAAAAAACCTCTGAATTATCAGGGGTTTTTTATTTCTATGATTAATCTAAAGGATTTACTTTATCTATCTGCTCTTTCCCTTTTTCATAAAGTTCTGGAAATAGTCCTTGGGAAAGCAATAAAATACCAAAGCCTAGAATTACTAAAGCAACAATCTTTTTGGTTTTAAAAATGCGTCTTGGAGTCAATTTATTTTTTAAACGTTTTGCTGCAGCAATTTTAAACAAATCGCACACAAAATAAGACACTAACATCGTGATGATAAAAACGGTCACACCATTTTCAGATTTTGTTATTGAGGTACCAATAACAATAAAACCTAGCCAACCTAAAAGCACTCCAATATTGATAAAATTGAGTAAAAATCCTTTGACAAATAGTTTTCCGTAGTCTTTTTTTGGAAGCTCAATTCTATGATGTTCCCTAACTATTGACCGAAAGGATTTAGATACTTTTATAAATGAGATTAATCCATAAACTACAAGTAAAACACCTCCGAACACTAATAATTTAGGGTCGTCTTTAATTTTATCTAAAAGTGTATCTGTACTCATAAAAATGAGTAGTATAAAAACAATATCTGCTAAAATTACACCAATATCAAATGCAAGTGCACTAGTGAACCCCTTAGTTGCGCTGGTTTCTAATAACACAAAAAAAACAGGACCAATAGTAAAAGCTAAAATTACACCAAAAGGAATGGCTGTTAAGATGTCGTCTAACATGTAAACTTGCGGTTTACACAAAAGTAGTAAACTAATTAAGAAATGCTAAATGAAAGCTATTGAGATTTTTAAGATACTGAGGAGATAATAAAAATAAATAAATCTACATTCGTTTTACATTACCACCTAATACTTTGCTTTCGTTAATTTGCTTAGGTTCACCGTAGATGTATACATTTCCTCCAGCTTTTATTCTTACATCTACAAGTTCTGAGGCATTTACATAAGCTTCACCACCAGCATTAACACTAACTTCGGCTTGTTGGGTAGTAAATTTTTCTCCATTAAAAACGCCTCCTGTATAAATGGAAATATCCTGATTTTTTGAGCTTCCCGAAACATTAATTATGCCTCCTGTAACGGCTCTAAAATTAGCATAAGTGGTTTTAAGTTCAGCAGTAATTTCACTCCCTTCTTGGGCTTTTAAATCAATCTCAAATTGCTCTATAGGTTCGGTTACCTCAACATTTGCACCTTCGTTAGCATCTATAACATCTACAGACGTGTAGTATAAATTCACTACAATATCATTACCATCATAGCTTTCTTCAAGCTTCATTCTAATTTTTAGCTTACCGTTTTTGTTTATAATCTGAACATCATCTTTGTTTTCACCTGAAATAATCACTTTATTTACATCTGATCTCAACATCTTAAGATTGATTAAATCATAAACTTTAACAGTAGAAAATTCTCCAATATTTTTCTCAATAGTGTCTTGTGCATTTATAGATAAACCTAAAGTAAATGCTAATAGTAAAAGATAATTCTTCATTTTAATAATTTTAAAAAGGCTATGCGGCTACTTTAACAGCTGTTCCTGTAACAGAAACCATTGCATAATTGTGAGTTGTTAATTCTATCTCAACTTTTATACCAACGACAGCATTTGCATTTAATTTTTTTGCATTTTCTTGTAATTGCTGAAATGCTTTTTCTTTAGTAACATCAATACTATCTCTTACAGCACCAAAATACTTAGACATGCTAAATCCCATAGCCAGCTTTTCTTCATTGATAGCAACACCTGTTACTATACCTAAGTAATCAATAATCTTAAAATTTTCTATAGAATTGGTCGTTGTAAGAATCATAATAAATTTCTTTTTTAGGTAAATTTAGTCGTTTTCCTCAGGCTTTCCAACTAGATAAAAATCTAAATGTTTCTTTACTAAATCAGTATCTTTTACCTTTACAATAACTTCATCTCCAAGCTGATACATTATTTTGGTATTACGACCAATCATAGCGTAATGCGACTGATCAAAATCGTAAGTATCGTCTTTCATATCTCTAACACTCACCATGCCTTCACATTTATTAGATTCTATTTCTACGTAAATTCCCCAATCTGTAACACCAGAAATTACACCTAAAAATTCTTCGTCTTGATGATCTTGCATAAAACGAATTTGCATGTACTTAATAGAATCGCGCTCAGCTTTTGTCGCTAGGTATTCCATATTACTACTGTGCTTACATTTTTCTTCGTAAACTTCTTCGTTTGCAGATTTACCACCATCTAAATAGAGCTGTAATAAACGATGAGCCATAACGTCTGGATAACGACGAATTGGTGATGTAAAATGACTATAATAATCAAAGGCTAAACCATAATGCCCAATATTATGCGTGGTATATTCTGCTTTAGACATGGTACGAATAGCTAATGTGTCTACTAAATTCTGTTCCTTCTTCCCTACCACATCTGTTAAAAGCCTATTTAAAGATGAAGCTATACTATTTCTATCCTTAAAATTTAGTTGATGACCAAAACGAGACACTACTGTTTGAAGCTGTGCTAATTTAGCTTCATCTGGCTCATCATGTACACGATAGACAAAGGTTTTTTTAGGGTTTTGTTTACCAACAAATTCAGATACTTTTCTATTAGCTAACAACATAAACTCTTCTATAAGTTTGTTAGCATCTTTACTAGTTTTAAAGAATACTCCAACAGGATTAGCATCTTCATCTAAATTGAATTTTACCTCAACTTTATCAAAAGAAATAGCTCCATGTCTCATACGTTGAGATCGCATCTTTTTAGCTAAACGATCCAAAACCAGAATAGCTTCTGCGATTTCTGGTTTAGTGTTATACTCCTCACCTGTTAGCGAAACTTCCTTAGGAATTGTAGTATTTAATTGAGATGCTTCGACTGCGCTTAGCGTGACTTTAGGATTGTTTTCTATAATAGCTTGTGCTTCTTCGTAAGCAAAACGTGCATCGGAATACGTTACAGTTCTACCAAACCATTGGTTTTTAATTTCGCATTGATTATTCATTTGAAACACTGCAGAAAAGGTATATTTTTCTTCATGTGGTCTCAACGAACATGCTCCGTTAGATAAACGTTCTGGTAACATTGGAACCACACGATCTACTAAATAAATGGATGTAGCACGTTCGTAAGCTTCATCATCTAAAACTGTTCCTGGTTGCACATAGTGTGATACATCTGCAATATGGATTCCTATCTCATATAAACCGTTTTCTAAAACTTTAAAGGATAATGCATCATCGAAATCTTTTGCGTCCTTAGGATCTATCGTAAAGGTTAAATCCTTACGCATATCTCTACGTTTAGCAATTTCACCTTCTGTGATAGAAATATCTAGATCATTAGCAAATTTTTCTACTTCATAAGGAAACTCATGTGGTAAACCATACTCTGCTAAAATGGCATGAATCTCGGTATTATGCTCACCTGGTTTTCCTAAAACTTCTAGTACTTTACCATAAGGTGAATCGGCTTTTTCTGGCCAATCTGTAAGTGTTACCAATACTTTATCACCATCTTCAGCCTTCTTGGTTTTATTAATTGGTACAAAAATGTCTTTGTACATTTTGCTGCTATCTGCAACTACAAAAGCAAAGTTTCTGTTTTGTTGAATTTGAATAGTACCAACATATTCGGTTTTAGCGCGCTTAAGTATATTGGTTATTTCACCTTCAATTTTACCACGCTTTCTGCGTTTATAAGCATAGAATTCTACTTCATCACCATCTAGCGCTTTGTTAATATTATTAGATGCTATAAAGACATCTTCTTCAAAATCGTCTGAAATAATATAACCGTTTCCTTTTGAGGCTAAATCTAAAATACCTGTATGATACTCAGCTGTAACAATTGCTTTAAACTTACCACGATCTACTTGCTCTATTTCTTGTTTGGCAGCAAGTTTTGCTAAAGTTTTTATAATCTGGTTACGGCTACTAGCGTCGTTAACACCAATAATAGCCGCTATTTGTTTATAGTTAAACGATTTGTTTCGTTCTTTTTTTAATATACTTAAGATTGTATTTGTAAGGTTAGAAATCTTGTTTTTACCGGATTTCTTTTTTCTTTTTCTTGTCATTTAATTTTGTAATCATGTTCATTTCCTAAAAGTGTTAGGAATTCTTCATTTAAAACTTAATAAAGGTGGAAGTGAAGTTATTAAGTTTATTACAAAGCTACACTATAAAAATTTAAAAGTGTTTAGATAAGGTTAAATAAATGAAAAATTATTTAATTATTATCTTTTTAGCAGACTTACCTTTATTGGTTTCAATCTCAATTACATAAATTCCACGTGATAAACTATTTGTATTTAATTCTAAGCTTTTCTCAGAATATAAATATTTACCATCTATTGTGTATAAATTAACGCTATTTAAAATTTGATTTTCATGTAGTTTGATTTCAATTTTTTCTGTGTTTTCGTTTACAAAAACATTAAAAAAGTCATTTTTGAAGCTTTCTACACTTAATTCTGCACCTAAATCGTAAACCCTGACATGACCAGAACTAACTCCATTTCCATCATTAAATGGTGCACCAATAGCTACATTACTACCATCACTTGACAAACTAACACTAAGTCCGCTATAATCAGCATGTGCTTCACCATCAATATCTTGACCTAATTGCATCCATGTACCAGATACATTCTTATACATACGAACATGGCCATAATGATTTTCAGTTTCATCATTTCCATTTCCAATATTACCAACTGCACCAATAGCAATAATACTACCATCACTTGATAAACTAACGCTATAACCACTAGCATCACCTGGAGCTTCACCATCAATATCTTGACCTACTTGTACCCAACTACCATTTTGATTTTCATAAACACGTACATGACCAAAACTAATATCATTTCCAACATTATAAGGCGCTCCAATAGCAACAATACTACCATCACTTGATAAACTAACGCTATAACCACTTTCATCATTGATGGCTTCACCATCAATATCTTGACCTACTTGTACCCAACTACCATTTTGATTTTCATAAACACGTACATGACCAGAACCACTTACATTTCCATCATTTCCTGGTGCTCCAATAGCTACAATGCTGCCATCACTTGATAAACTAATACTTTTCCCACTTTCATCAAATGCAGCTTCACCATCAATATCTTGTCCTAATTGTACCCAACTACCATTTTGATTTTCATAAACACGTACATGACCAGAATCAGTACCATTACCATCATTTCCTGGTGCTCCTATAGCTACAATGCTACCATCATTTGATAAACTGACGTTATAACCACTTAAATTAAAAATTGCTTCACCATCAATATCTTGACCCACTTGTACCCAACTACCATTTTGATTTTCATAAACACGTACATGACCAGAACTAGAACCATTACCATCATTTCCTGGTGCTCCTATAGCTACAATACTACCATCATTTGATAAACTAACATTAACACTTTCATCAAATGCAGCTTCACCATCAATATCTTGTCCTAATTGT